>Ga0123335_1004919_pt1 | contig 16735 bp, 14 predicted proteins | sample BiotimSIPDNA_2_FD_89707 | JGI IMG/M metagenome (GOLD analysis project Ga0123335, IMG submission 89707) | Anaerobic biogas reactor microbial communites from Washington, USA - Biogas_R2 time_0 SIP DNA | ecosystem: Engineered > Bioreactor > Anaerobic > Unclassified | place: Washington, USA...
AGCGATGAGCGAAGTCATCCGCGGCTTCCAAGGACTGAAGGTCGTCGTCGATCATCACCTCAGCGGAGACGAACTGGGGGCTGAATTGTTCAAGGACGTCGATGCCGAGGCGGCGGGGCGATTGGTAGTCGAAGCCGCCGACCAATTGGGCGCGGCCCTGACCCCCGAAATCGCCCGACCCGCCTTCGTCGCCCTGGCCACCGACACCGGCTGGTTCCGCTTCGCCTCGACCTCGGCCGAAACGCTTCGCTTGGCCGCGCGGCTGATCGACGCCGGCGCGGTCCCCGACCAGCTTTACAAGGAACTCTACGAAAACGACTCGCACGGCCGGCTGCGGTTGATCGGCCGGGCGCTCGAACACACGCGCGTGGAACTTGGCGGCCGGTTGATTCACAGTTGGCTCGATGCCGATGACTTCACCGAATCCGGCGCGCTTCCCTCCGATAGCGAGGACATCATCAACATGAGCCTGGCGGTCGGCGGGACCGAAGCGGCCGTGATCCTGGTCGAACAGCCCGAAGGCGGGTTCAAAATCAGTTTCCGCAGCCGCTGCCGGATGGATTGCAGCAAGGTTGCCGAGCAGTTTGACGGCGGCGGACATGCCAAGGCGGCCGGAGCGTTTCTAAAAGAGCCGCTCGATTCCGCCCGCGAAAAAGTCCTCGACGCCGTCCGCGCGGCCATGACCGAGACCTAGCGCGGGCCGCGCCCGAAATAAAAACATCAAGCGGCGATCGTAGTTGCCTAGTCGATAATCGAATGGTCGCCGGTTATTTTGATTCGCGTTCGCATGAACGGCGCGTATGACGTCGATTCCCCAAGCCCCCAGAACAACACCATGTCGCCGGACGCCTTTGAATGGATTATCGTGCTGTGGTTTGCCGTCGTCGGCGGGGCGGTGGGCAGTTTTCTCAACGTCGTGGTCTATCGGCTGCCGCTGGGCATTAGCCTGATTCATCCGCCGTCGCATTGCCCCGTCTGCAAGCGGTTCATTCGTTGGTACGACAACGTGCCGGTTTTCGGATGGATTTTTCTGCGCGGCCGGTGTCGCGATTGCGGTTGTCAGATCTCGGTCCGCTATCCGCTGGTCGAGGCGGTCTCGGCGGCGATGTTCGGCATTCCGGCCGCCGTGTTGCACCTGTCGGACGGGTCGTACCTGCCCGAGCGAACCGTGGAAGTCGCCGGCGGGATTTTTTTGCCCGCGAATACCGTGGAAGTCGCCGAAGGGATTTTCGTCAGCGGGTCGAGCGTGCTGCAACTGTACGGCATTTATCTGTTTCATACCCTGCTTCTTTGCACGCTGCTTGCGGCGGCGCTGATCGAATACGATCGAACACGCCCGCCCTGGCGGCTGTTCGTCCCGGCGTTGCTGGTCGGCATTTTTGCGCCGCTGATTTGGCCGATGTTGCGGCCCGTGCCGGCTTGTCCGCACATCGCGGATAACCTCTCCGGCGCCGTCGACGGTCTGGCGGGTATAATGGCCGGCGCGGCCTTGGGCGGCGCGGCTTGGCTGATCTCGCGCCTCGCGCGAAAAAATGCGGCCGGCGAACAACGCCATCCCGCCGGACTCTTGCTCTGCCTTCTCTGCATCGGGCTGTATCTCGGCTGGCAAGCCGTGCTGGGCATCGCCTTGGCCGCGGCCGCCGCGCAGTGTCTCGCCTGGCCGCTGCGCCGCCGGATGCCGGATGCAAAACTGCCCCCCAGTCTGTGGCTGCCGCCGCTCGCCTTCGTCTGGATTCTGGCCTGGTCGAGCCTTGTTGCGCGATGGGCGGCGTGTTAAAGTTATTAGTATCCGCACGTGCATTTTCGCCAACTCGATCCAGACCAAAGGATTCCCGCCGTGTCCGACGAACGCCCAGCCGATATGCTGAAGATCATCAACTCGCCCAGCTATCGGGTCGCCTACAAGGACGTCGATTTTCTGATGCAGCCGGAGATGCGGGCGGCTCGAATCGAACTGGAACTGCTCAAGCCGGAATTGTATCTGCATCGCGACCACATCCGCTCGACGATCGTGGTTTTCGGCGGCACGCGGCTCGTCGAGCAGGACGCGGCGCAAAGCCGGCTGGAGCAAGCCGAGCGCGAATCGGCCGCGGCGCCGGACGACGCCGCCTTGCGCCGCGCCGTCGAACGCGCCAAACGCCTGCTCGAGCGGAGCCATTACTACGACGCCGCCCGCCAGTTCGCACGCCTGGTCTCGGCCGAGTGCCAAAATAGTCCGCCGCGCGAATATGTGATAATGACCGGCGGCGGGCCGGGCGTCATGGAAGCCGCCAACCGCGGCGCATACGACGCCGGTGCAAAGTCGATCGGCTTGAACATCCGCCTGCCACACGAGCAGCAGCCAAACCCCTACATTACGCCCGAACTGTGCTTCCAGTTCCACTACTTCGCCGTCCGCAAACTGCACTTCCTGCTGAGAGCCAAGGCGCTGGTCGCCTTCCCCGGCGGATTCGGCACGCTCGACGAACTGTTCGATGCCCTCACCCTCCGCCAAACCGGACGAATGCAGGCGATCCCGATCATCCTCTTCGGGCGCGAATACTGGCAACGCGTGATCGACTTCCAATTCCTGGCCGACCAGGGAACGATCGACGACGCCGACCTCGATTTGATCGACTATGCGGAAACGCCGGGCGAAGCCTGGGAAATCATACGCCGCGCGGAAAAAGATAATCTCTCGACCGTCAAAGACGCAAAAATGGGACTCGACCGCTAATGTGCCGTCAATCGCTGATGAACTTTTATCGCCTGGGGGAGTAAAAATATGCACAACACGATTTTGGGGCTGATTGCGATGGTTGCCTTCATGGCGGCATCGACGGCCGGCCGGCTTATGGCCGCTGAAGAGAACGATCAAGCGGTCAAGCCGCCAGCGGTAAAAAATCCACCGGCAAATCAATCCGACGAAGCAAAGCCGGAGGAAGTCAAACCCGAAGCCGCGAAGCCCGGCGAAACGAAGCCGGAGGAAGCGGCGGCCGACGAAAAGGAAAAACCGAAAGAGCCTGACCCGTTCATCGTGCCCGAGGGTACCCCGGCGGAACTCAAAGCCTTCATCGACAAGGTGCGGAAGACTCGCATCACCTCGCCTTTGATGATGTTGAAAGCGCGGATGGCATTGATCCGCGCCGCCGAACACATCATTGCCGCCCAGCCCGAAGAAAAGGAAGTGATTTACGCCGTGCAACTCAAGTCGCAATTGCTTCCCGACCGAGAACACCTCGACGAATTCGCCGAAGAGTTGAAGGTAGACGGCTTCGACAAGTATGCCCGTTTGGTCCGCAGTTTCCGGCTGCAAGTCGATCTGGCGTTGGCCGAGCGGGAGGAGCCGGAGAACCGCAAAACCGTGATCGACAATGTGTTGAAGTTTCTCGAGGAATCGCCGCCGGAAGCGGCCGACGCCCGTCTGGCACTGATGGCCGGAAAAATTGCCGAGATGACCGGCGACGACAAATATGCCTCGGAGGTCTATTTCGCGGCGGCCAGGTCGTTCGCCCTCGCAAAGGACAAGGAACTCGTCGAGTTCGCTCAAACGATGGCGGGCACTTCGCGCCGACTCGCCCTGCAAGGCAACGAAATCCACATCGATGGATTCCTCCTCAACGGCGAGAAGTTCGACTGGTCGAAATACCAGGGCAAAGTCGTGCTGGTCGACTTCTGGACCACCTGGTCCGGATCGAGCGTCGCCGACCTGAGAAAAATGGAGCAATATTACGAAGCCTATCACGACCAAGGATTCGAAATCGTCGGGGTCAGTTGCGATAAGGAAATCGAAGAACTGAAAAAGTTTCTCGCCCGGCGAAAACTTCCCTGGACGATAGTCTACGGCAAGGACGGCCCCAGCCCCTCGGTGCAATATTACGGAATCACGAATATCCCCACGAAAATTTTGGTGGGGCGGGACGGAAAGGTTATTTCGCTGAACGCCCGGGGAAGGAAGCTCAAACAGGAATTGCAAAACATATTCGGCCCGGCCGATGAAAATTAACAGTTAGCCTTCGCTGGGGACTGTCCCAATTCTCGCGGTTTACCGCGAAAATGGGACTGTCCCCTTTCGTCGGCCCGTGAACGTTTACAACTCAAAATCGTTTCGCTGGTCTAAAAGTTCAACACCAAAGGAGATCGCCATGTGCTGTCGCAAATTCTCGTCGCGTCTTGTTTGTTTCTGTTTCGCGTTGATCGTTTGCTGTTCGGCGGCCGCTTGGGCGGCGGTGACCTTGCCCGCCGTTTTCGACGACAACATGGTTCTGCAGCGCGGGCAATCGGTACCCGTCTGGGGCCGAGCCGCGCCGGGCGAAGAAGTCTCTGTATCCATAGCCGGGCAAACCAAAACCACCAAGGCCGACGATGGCGGATGCTGGAAATTGACCCTGGATGAACTGAAAACCGGCGAGCCGCTGACGATGACCGTCAAAGGCTCTTCCGGCAGCGCCATCATCTTCCAAAACGTCCTCGTCGGCGAGGTCTGGCTCTGCTCGGGCCAGTCGAACATGGTCTGGGGACTTGCCGCTTCGGAAAACGGACAAGAAGCTGCTGCCAAGGCCGATCATCCCCGCATCCGGCTGTTCTATGTTCCCGAAACAAAAACCTTGGCCCCCGCTAAAAACGTCGACGCCGCGTGGCACTTATGCACGCCGCAAGCCGTCGACGCCCTGGGCCGCGGCAGTTTTTCGGCCTTGGCCTATTACTTCGGCCGCTGCCTGAACGAGGAACTCGACGTGCCGGTTGGCTTGATTCAAGCCGCCTGGGGCGGCACACCCGCCGAATTCTGGACCAGTCGCGCGGCCCTCGACGCCGACCCCGCGCTGAAACCGCTGATTTATAAGGCCGACTCCTCGTCGCTCTACAACGGCATGATCGCCCCGCTGGCCCCGTTCGCCATTCGCGGCGCGATCTGGTATCAGGGCGAATCGAACGTCGCCCGGGCACATCAATATCGCACGCTCTTTCCCGCGTTGATCGCCGACTGGCGCGGGGCCTGGGGCCAGGGCGATTTCCCATTCGGATTCGTGCAACTGGCGCCGTTCCGCTACGGCGGACAAAACCCCGAATGCTGCGCCGAATTGCGCGACGCACAACTCTTCACACTGAAAACCGTCGCCAACACCGGCATGGCCGTCACCACCGACATCGGCAACGTCGCGGACATCCACCCCCGGAACAAACTCGACGCGGGCAAGCGGCTGGCGCTCTGGGCGCTGGCGACGGTTTACGGCCGCGACGTCGTCTATTCCGGCCCGATCTATAAATCGATGACCGTCGAAGGCAACAAAATCCGCCTCGCCTTCGAACATCTTGGCGGCGGATTGATCGCCTCCGACGGCCAACCGCTGCGCGACTTCGTCATCGCCGGCGAGGATCGCAAGTTCGTGCCGGCGACGGCCGAGATCGACGGCGACACGATCGTCGTCCACGCCGAGGAAGTCGCCCGACCGGCGGCGGTCCGTTTCGCCTGGCGCGACGACGCCGCTCCCAATCTGGCAAACAAGGCCGGATTGCCCGCCTCGCCGTTCAAAACCGATCAATGGAGCGGCGTTACAGAGGGCAAGTAGAGCAGGCCAAACGACTCGGCCTCCTGCATACGATGCGTTCCGAAGGTCGGCTAAAAAACAATCGTCCCCAAATACTAGCTGCGTCCCCGTATGGATCGCGATGCTTGGACATCCATGTCAGACTTTATTTTCGCCACCTGTCAGGTTGGCGCCGAGGGTGCGTTGAAGCGAGAGCTTGCCCGGCGGCGGCCGGCTTTCCGGTTCGCCTTTTCGCGGCCTGGTTTTTTGACTTTCAAATTGCCGCCGGACCACCGTTTGAAGGACGATTTTAATTTACGGTCGGTCTTCGCCCGGGCTTACGGTTTATCGCTTGGCAAAGTTACGGGGGCTGCACCGGAAGAAATGGCCGCGGAAGCGTGGAGAATCGCCGAAGGTTGCGGTCCGCAAAGAATACACGTCTGGCCAAGGGACGTTCGGCCGGCCGGCGACCACGGCTATGAACCGGGGTTGACCGACGAGTCCGCCGACGTTCACCGGCTGTTGCTGGCGTCTTGTCCGCGGCCGGATGCCCTGGCCGCAAATGCGAACCAGCTTGTTCTACCGGCCGAGCCTGGCGAATCGGTTTTGGACTGCGTCATCCTCGCGCCCGACTTGTGGTGGATCGGCCGGCACCGGGCGAAATCGGTTTCGTCGCTATACCCGGGCGGGATGATGCCGCTCGAACTGCCGCCGGACGCTGTCTCGCGTGCCTGGCTGAAAATGGAGGAAGCCTTGCGTTGGTCGCGGTTGCCGATGCCCCCCGACGCCCGCGTGGCGGAAATCGGCAGCGCGCCGGGCGGAGCCAGCCAGGCGTTGTTGTCGCGTGGATTTTGGGTCACCGGCATCGACCCTGCCGAGATGGATCCGGCCGTGTTGAAGCATCCTCGTTTCCGACACATTCGCCGCCGCAGCACGCAGGTCCGCCGCCGCGAATTTCAAAAAATCCGCTGGCTGACGGCCGACATGAACGTAGCCCCGGCGTACACGCTTGACGCCGTCGAGGGGATCGTTACCCATCCGCGAGTCAACATCCGCGGGCTGTTGTTGACGCTCAAGCTTACCCATTGGGAATTGGCCGATCAATTGCCCGAGCATATCGAACGGATACGAAGTTGGGGGTTCAACATCGTCCGCGCCCGGCAACTTCAGCACAATCGCCGCGAAATTTGCGTGGCGGCCTTGAAGAGGCCGTTCCGCCGCAAACCGTCTATCGGATGATTTTTGACGGCAAAGGGGACAAGCACATTATTCAGCCCTGAAGGGCAGAATATTGACCGTCAGTTAAGAAATGCAACATCCGTTTAGCGGCCGTCGGTACGTCGGCCCTGATTTTCCGCAAGCCGCCGTGCCGACGGCTGATAAACGTGTTGCGTTACTTTTCCGAGGATCAATAAATGAGCCAGCCCCGATTTTCATCTGACCCGTCCGAAAGTTGCCTGATTCGTAAGCGTTCGCAGGGGACCGTCCCCCTCGGCGGCACAACCTTGGGCCTAGCTGGGAAAGAAGCGTAGAACTGAAGCGATTTTCCGATTTGTCAAGCTAGAGGGGGAGATTGCGAGTTATTCAAGACGTAACGGATATTGCGACGATTCACGTCGTACCTGTGGACCGCTTGGGTAGTGTTTTGAAATAAAAATCAGGGATGACCGTTCACAAGACACGCATTCCTCTCAGTCCCGATTGACCGATCCGCATAATCAACCTAAAATACCTCGCTTTCGGCGTCGCCTGCCATTAAGCCCGCCAGGAGTTCTCTTGATGTCTTCCTCCATGTTTCGAAACGGTTTGGGATTGATACTCGTTTTCGCGGTGCTTTTATTCGTGTGGATTTCGGTCGAGACAGCTTGTGCTTCGGATGAGACGCCTCCGATGGTCCAAGGCCCCGCGCTGACGAAAGAAAGCCAGGAAGCCGCGAAATCCGATGCGGACCCCGTGCCGGACAAAGCACCCCCGGCGGACGAGGAAACCCCATGCAAAGAACCGGCGGACAAAGCGGATGCGACCAAAGAACCAACCGATCAATCCGCCGATGAAGAGAAACCGAAAGACGAGTCTGAAAAAACGGAGCGGGAACCGTCCGAGCCGGACGATTCTCTGCCTGCCCAAGAAGAAAAAACGACCGGTAAGAAAAGCTTTTCAGTCGGCGAGCCGCTTGCACCAGGCATGATGAAGTTGCTGGATGACGAGATCGTCGAGGGCATCAAACGCCGCGGCATCATCGATCGTTTCGCTCGCTTCCAGCGTTATATGATCGGAAAGGTCGAGGCTTCGGCCCCGCGATACACCGGCTCGGAGCTGTCGGGCAACTGCCGATTGAGTTGGTACGACCATCTGATGCGCAACGCTTTATCCGCTCCGGTCGAGGCCGAGCGGTTTACCCGCCTGTTGCACATCGACGCCTTGGACGATTGCCGAGGCATCGCCAAGCTGCTCGCCACAGCGGCCGAGAAGCTCGATCTCGGCAAGCGCGAGCCGCGCGATACGCTCGAAGTCGAGACGCCCGAGCAGGCGTTCGGCGCCGTTCGGCAGGCGTTGATAGATGCCCAAACTGCCTATTGTGCCGCGTTGGCCCCGCTCGGCAAATCGGAAATCCGCGAATTGCTGGCCAACGCGGTCCGCTCGCTTTCGACGCAGAACCGCCTGGGCCACACACTCGCGGATCGCGGGACCGGCCGGCGAATGTGCGACCTGATGGAAAAGATGGACCGCGAGGCGATGGTTCGCGCGGCCGAGGCCCTGGCGCCGTTGGCCGACGTGAAGTTCCTCGAACAACTCAAATCGCTGAGCTGTAAGCGGCAACGGTCAGGCGTACCGGGCGCGGCCGGCGAGGCCATGCGTATCGAAACGTCGGCCGGCGCGATCGTAATCAGCGGAAAGGGCAACAACACCTACGAACTCGACAAGATGATGGACGTGGCCGCCGTGATCGACCTGGGCGGCGACGACGTTTATCTCGAAGGGACGGTCGGCCCGCTGCGGCCCGTGCTATTGCTGATCGATTTGGCGGGCAACGACGTTTATCGGGCCTCGAATCCCGGCGTGCAAGGAGGCTCGGTGCTCGGCGTCTCTATGCTGCTCGATCTCGAAGGTAACGACACCTATCAGGCCCAGGAAGTCGCGCAGGGATCGACCATCGCCGGGGTGGGGATTCTGGTCGATTTCGCCGGCGACGACCGCTACGCCGGGCTGCGGCGGCTGCAAGGCCAGGCGCTGGGCGGCGTCGGCCTGTTGATCGACCGAGCGGGCAACGACTCCTATCGCGCGGCCCTCTGGGCACAAGGCATGGGCGCGCCGCTCGGATTCGCAATGTTGGACGACCTGGACGGCGACGACCATTATTTTTGCGGCGGCCAATGGCCCGATTCCTATGAGGAAACGCCCGGACGGGAAGGCTGGGGCCAAGGCGTCGGCGCCGGGTTGCGCCAGGTAGCCAACGGCGGCGTCGGCGTGATCCTCGACGGCGGCGGCGACGACGTGTACGAATTCGACTACCTCGCCCACGGCGGCGGATATTGGTGCGGACTCGGTTTCGCCCGGGATTTTGGCGGAAACGATCAACGCCTCGTCACCCGAACGGCATTCAACGGCGGCCCGCGAACCGAGCCGAATTTCCAACGCTTCGGCTGCGGATGGGGATGCCACTACGCGATGGGGTTCCTCTTCGACGACGCCGGAGACGACGTGTACGAAGGGCGCATCATGGGCACTGGCATGGCTTGGGACTGCTCGCTGGGCGCGCTCTGCGACTTCGCCGGAAACGACGTTTATAAGGCCGCGGGCGGTTTGACTCAGGGCGTCGGCGCCCAGATGGGGTTCGGCATCCTCTTCGACTACAATGGCGACGACGTTTTTCACGGAAGCAATCAGGGGTATGCGCCGCCGAGCATCTCGTATCACACCCTGCCCGGCTGCGGAGGAAACTTCAGCTTTCTCGTCGATTACGGAGGCAGCGATTCCTACGGCAGCGGAGCGCGCAACAGCAGTTACATTCAACGCGGAGACGCCGGCGGTTACGTGATCGACCGGCCGCGCCAGGACGAAACCGAATCGACGGCGAACCACTCGCAAAACGAACATACGACCGGATCGTAACAAATTAAGCCGCGACCGGCGGTCGCCACGAAATGCAACGGAGTGTTTATGGTCATTCGTTTTTTCACGGTTTACGTTCTTGTTTTGCTCGCGACGACAGCCCGGACCGACGCCGCGCCGTCGCAGGGCGGCGCCGAAGGCGCCCCGGCCGCGTCGGATTCGAAGCCGTCGCTCGGCCCCGAGATGGAGGCGCTGCGAGGCCAAGTTCGCGGCATTCTGGCAACTCACTTCAAGCACGCATTCAACACTCGCGACAACACGCCCACCGAAATCCTCAGCCGCTGTTTCGCTTTCGGCTGCGAGGCCGAGGTGCGGCTCGAATCTCCGCAAGGCCGGCCGATCAACGGCATTACTTGCCTTTGCTGGAACTATCCTTGCGCCGGCTTCGCCATGCTCGGCTACGACGGCGATCGCATCGCCGCACGGGTGGGCTACGGCTATCAGGAATATCCGGGCGAGTTTCTGGCGATGCTGGCCTTTGCGCGCGTTCCAGCCGATTATCCAGTCCGCGTGGGCAAGGATCAGCGGAATATCGCCGATCTGGTCGAGGCCGCCAAACTCGCCTGCCGCCAGGGGAGCGACATGACGCTCGCGCTGGTCGGGCTGAGCTACTATGTTGACGAGCCTGTCTGGGAAAACGATTTGGGCGAACGCTGGTCGATCGATCGCATCATCGAGGAGGAGCTTGCCCGACCGCCGGCCGCCGCAACCGAAGCCGGCATGAACCGGCTGCTCGGCCTCGGCTACGCCGTCCGGCGGCGCGAAACTTCCGGCGAACCGATGGAGAACCAGTTTTCTCGGGCGAAGAAGTTCATCGCCGACTATCACAATTACGCATTGAAGTTGCAAAACTCCGACGGAAGCTGGGGGCCGAATTTCCTCGCCGCCAAAAGCATCGCTAAAGAACCGGCCGAGCAATTGCGCGCGACCGGCCGGGTGCTCGAATGGCTGGCGATTTCCATGCCCGACGATCGGCTGCAAGACCCCCGCATGGCCGGGTCCGTCAACTATCTCGCGCGTTTGCTCGGCGGCAGCCGTTACCGCTCGAACCTCCATTCTCTCAACACGCGGGAGATCGTATCGCTCGGCCGCGCGCTGCACGCCCTGGCCGTCTACGATCAGCGGGTGTTCAAACCCTCCGACCCCGACGAGCAACCGACCGAATAAGTTCCAGGTTGAGTAGATGCAAATTTGACCGCCGGAGAAAGCGAAACGCCCCGCGACCGCGGTCGCGGGGCGTTTTTAATTAAAATTTGCATCTATCGAGGCCGGGGATGTCCAAAGACCACGGTGTTGCAAACACCGCGATACTGCTATAATCATTGTGGAGGATCCTGGAAATGATCCAAGACGTTCGGCAATGGCGCGAGTTCGAAAATGCTTGGATCGCCTCGCACAAGCCGGATTTTGAGGAAAACATCCGTTTGGTCGACGGCATGTATGAACTTGCCCGTTCAATGGGAAAGTTCACCGCCGCCGACGCTTTGGAGGGACTGGAAAAAAACATTCGACTGGCATCCATCTTGCACCATGTTCGAGAAACTCCTTAAGCGAATCGCCGTCGCACTGAACGATGCCGGCCTGCCTTACATGATATTTGGCGGCCAAGCCGTTTTGCTTTACGGCGAGCCTCGGCTGACTCGCGACATCGACATCAGCTTGGGCGTGGACACGAGTCGATCCCCTGCATTGCTCGATGTGATCGAAAAAATGCAATTTCGCATTCTTGTGGACGATGTCGAGCAATTTCTAAGCCAAACCTTCGTCCTGCCCGTCTTGGATCCTAACTCGAACATACGAATGGATTTTGTATTCTCGCTTACCGAGTACGAACGGCATGCCATTGCACGCTCCAAAAGCATTTCCGTCGGCGGGGTTGCAGTCCGTTTTGTTTCGCTGGAAGATTTGATCGTAATGAAAACATTTTCAGGCAGACCTCGCGACCTGGAAGACGTTGCCTCGATTATTCGGAAGAATCACGATTTCGATCGCGCCTACGTCGAAAAATGGCTGCAACTGTTCGATCAAGAACTGGATGGCCAATTCGTTAACACATTTCACAAAATCATCCACGATTTGTAATACCGCCATGAGCAAACGCATTCTGATAGTCGGCGGCGCGGCCGGGGGCGCATCCTGCGCCGCGCGGCTTCGCCGTCTGGACGAAAAAGCCGAGATTTTCATTTTCGAACGGAGCGGCGCCGTTTCGTTCGCCAACTGCGGTTTACCCTATTACATCGGCGGAGCGATCGCCGATCGCGGGAAGCTGCTAATATCATCGGCAGAGCAGTTCCGCGACACGTTCAACGTCGAGGTCCGCACCCGGCACGAGGTCGTTCGGATCGACCGCGAGAACAAGTCGGTCGAGGTAGAGAATCTGCAAACCGGGGAGAGATTTCAGGAGCGGTACGACGTGTTGGTGTTGGCGCCCGGGGCCGCGCCGTTGAAATTGCCCCTGCCCGGCATCGACTTGCCCGGCGTCTTCAGCCTCCGCAATCTCGACGACGTGGATCAAATCCACGATTGGATCAAGCGGCGGCACGTCGATCGAGCGGTTGTGGTCGGGGCGGGATACATCGGCCTGGAAATGGTCGAAAATCTCTCGCGCCGAGGCGCGACGGTCACGCTGTTGGAAATGGCCGACCAGGTCATGCCCCCGGTCGATCGCGAAATGACCGAACCGATCCGCCGCGAGCTTGAACGGCAGGGGGTTGATCTGCGGCTTGGCAACGCGCTGGCCGCGATCGAACCCGGCGCGCACAATACGCTCGCCGTGGCGGCACGGCACGACGAGCGGTTCGCAGCCGACTTGGTCGTTCTGTCCGTCGGCGTCAAACCTGAGACGGACCTTGTCCGGGCGGCCGGATTGGAAATCGGCACAACCGGCGGCATCCGCGCCGACGACCGGATGCGGACGAGCGATCCGAGTATTTTTGCCGTCGGCGATGCCGTCGAGGTTCGCGATTTCGTCACCGGGCAACCGGCGCTGATCCCCTTGGCCGGACCGGCAAGCCGCCAGGGCCGCATCGCCGCCGACGTGATCTGCGGCCGCGATTCAACCTATCGCGGCACGCAGGGCACGGCCGTGGTCGGCGTCTTCGAGCTGACGTTCGCCATGACCGGCGCGACCGAAAAAACGCTGCTGAAGGCGGGCATCCCCTGCGAAAAATCATATACGCATGCCTTCCATCACGGTTCCTACTATCCCGGAGCGGAACGGATTGCAATGAAACTGCTCTTCGCGCCGGAGACGGGAAAACTGCTCGGCGCGCAGGCTGTCGGCAAAGCCGGCGTTGAGAAGCGAATCGACGTAATCGCTCTGGCCATTCAACAAGGGGCCACGGTGTTCGACCTGGAAGAGGCCGAGCTGTGTTATGCCCCGCAGTACGGATCGGCCAAAGATCCGGTGAACATGGCCGGTTTCGCGGCGGCCAACATCTTGCGGGGAGACGTACTGGTCGCCCACTGGTCGGAATGGAATCGGCGCAACGCGGCCGGCGAGCCGCCGGCGACGCTCGACGTTCGCCCGGCGACCGACGCGGCGGCCGACTCCGTGCCCGGCACAATCCGCATACCCTTGGGCGAGTTGCGTTCGCGTCTGGCCGAGTTGCCCCGCGACCGCGAAATCTGGGTTCATTGCGAAGCCGGCCAAGCAGCGTATTTCGCCAACCGCATGTTGGCGCAAAACGGTTTTCAAGTCCGCAACCTCTCCGGCGGGTTCAGGTCGTACAACATGGAAAAATGAGGGCGGCGACGGGAACAGAACGGTCACGCACGCATCCGCCCGGTTTTGTCGGCTTGCCAAATCCGTCCGCTGCCGATGTCCAACGCGGTGAGCCAGCCGTTGCCGTAACACCAGGTGTCGATGCACTTCAGATAGCCGAGGTCGCGGATTTCGCCGCCGTGTTGCGAGGCGTGGCCGACAATGGCCGTCTTGCCCGAACAGTGAGGGCCGGGCAGCCGCTTCTTGATCGAGTCCCAAAGCAGCACGTCGCGCGGCTGCGCATCGAGGGGTTGATCGGCCAAATAACTGCCATGCACGAAAAAGAACGTTTCCATTTCGTGAATCAGCAGGCAGCCGTGCAAAAAATCGACGTGGGCGGCCGGAAGTTCCTCGGGTAGCGCCGCGCCGTATGACCGCAAAGTCTCCTCGCCGCCGAAAAGAAGCCAATCGACGTATAACTGCCGCTGACCGTCGATTACCTGCAACATCATCTCCTCGTGGTTGCCCAACAGGGGAATCAAACGGCATCGCCCGGCAAGCTCGATCAAACGGTCGATCACTTCCTTGGATTGCGGTCCGCGATCGACGTAATCGCCAAGGATAACGATCTCGTCATCGGCCGCGGGGCAGATTTCGGCCAACAGCGTCTCCAGGGCGGGCAGACAGCCGTGGATATCGCCGATGGCTATGGTGCGGCTCATGTTCTCTATCCGGGTGCGATATGCGAAAAACCCATTATAATCACAATTAAAGCGTTATATAATGCCTCTAAAGACGCCCAATATCGGCAGTTTCGCTGCTTGGGATGAAGGGGGACAGTCCCCAATGATCGCTTTCCGCTGCGTGGGCTTGCCGTTTTTTCCAGAACAATCATGTATCGCCGCCTCTATATTACGGGAATAATGTCAATCGTCATCTTGGCGATTATTTCCGCCCGACCATTTGGCGAGGAGACAGAGATGGACAAACCCGACCGATTCCCCATGCCGACGATGGGGGGGAAACAACTCTGGGCCGACGAGCTAATCTTTCACGATTGGCGGATTCAGCGAAACGTGATGGACGGAACTTGTCGATTGCTCGACGGCAGTAATTGGCGGCACTCCTCGGGTACTTTCGAGCACTGCCGCGAGGTGCTCGATGGAATCAAACGCGACCGAAAACTGCCGCCGATGGATGGCAAGGCGGTCGTCGTTCTGCACGGCCTCGGACGAAGCCGCTCGTCGATGAACGCAATCTGCAATTACCTCCGAAACAACGGCGGGTATCGAATAGTAAACGTCGAGTACCCAACCACTCAGTACAATGTGGCCAACCACGCCAAAACCATCCGCCGGCTCGTCAATCATCTCGACGGCGTCGAACAAATAAACTTCATCGCGCACAGCATGGGCAACATAGTCATCCGCCATTATCTCGGCGACCTGGAACGCGCGGAGGCCGGAGAGCTTTCCGCGGCCGATCGCCGAGCGATGGAGCGGTTTGGCCGCTTCGTAATGCTTGCCCCGCCGAACCAAGGCTCGCAACTGGCCGAGATATTCGCGAACAACTTGCTGTTCAAGCAGATCGCCGGCGACGCGGGCCAGGAACTCGGCCGCCGCTGGCCGGAGGTGGAAAAACGACTCGCCAAGCCTCGATTCCAGTTCGGCATCATCGCCGGCGGAAATGGTAAGCAAGGCTACAACCCGATCCTCGATGGAGACAACGACGGCGTAATCTCCACCGACACGGCCAAACTCGCCGGCGCCCGCGACTTCATCGTCGTCCCCTCCATGCACTCGTTCATCATGGACAAGGCCCAGGTGCATAAGTACGCGCTCAATTTCCTGCGACACGGCAGTTTCGTCTGCGAAACGGACAGGCATCCGCTGGAGAACCAACCATGAGCGACGCCGCACCAGCAAAGGGCCGCGCGGCCGGAGTGGATTTCGGCACGGTGCGGATCGGAGTCGCCGTCAGCGATTTCGACCGCACGATCGCCAGCCCCTTGGAAAATTACACCCGCCGCGGCGAGGAGCAGGACGCCCGCTGGTTTCGACAATTGGTCGAACGCGAGGAAATCGCCCTGTTCGTGGTCGGGCTGCCGCTTCACATGGACGGCCGCGAGAGCGAAAAATCGGCCGAAGCGCGGCAATTCGGCGAGTGGCTCGCGGCGGCGACCGGCGTGCCGGTCGAATTCTTTGACGAGCGATTGAGCAGCCACGAGGCCGAACGGCTTATGCTCGACGCCGAGATGACCAAAAAACGGCGGAAGAAACGGCTCGACATGCTCGCCGCCCAGATTATTTTGAGCGGGTATTTGGAAAGCACAGAAAAATTCTCCGAGTAATCTACATAAAGAGGATTGCGGCATCAAGATTTGTGCAATTTGCCTACGAGTCTGCTGTCGGCTTTTTTTTCGTAATCCGCAAAACCCGCCGTAATCTCTTCCCTTTTTGCCAATCTTACCGCTTGTGCTTAATATACGGGATATTCACTCAATGCGGATAGTGCCGTATGCCGATGCTTTTCTATACCGTGGACGGTTCGGCTCGATCGGCGGCGCAAGATAACTTTGCACACGCTGTCGAAAGCCGACCGTCACCTGCAACAGCCGACCCAGGCTGCCGGCAATGCCCGTACATTGTAGAAACATATAGCTAAAGGGGGGAAATCATGATCCGCCGGATCGTTTTAGTGCTGCTTTGCGCGGCCTGCATAGCGACCGTTTTCAGTGCGACCGACGTTCAGGCCCAGCAGGCCTTCGGACGGCAATGGGGGCACAGCTACAGCACCCAGGACTGGAACCGGATGTATCACTATCCTTACGTGTACTATCCGCAGAACTTCTGGGGCCCCGACTACTATCGCAGCAGCGAAGACCTCTATTACCGCTATCCGCCGGAAATGCGGATTCCGGTCTACCACAAACAGTGGCACAACTACTATCCCCATCATCGCGAAGACCCGGTGCGGAAACAGTATCAGTTCTTTCCGATGTTCCGTTGCGATGACCGTAACACGGGCATGAGATATTACCAAGGCCACCACTTCCATTCCGACGTTTTTTAACTACCAATTGCCGGATTGTCCGAATGGCGTCCGGAAATTGATTCGCGATTGAAAGCATTCAGCCCCCCGTGAATACACGGGGGGCTGCTTTGCGCGAGCTCCATGCCGTAGCCCCCCGGTGCGTTACCTCGTTCCCATGCTCTGCATGGGAACGCCCTGCGCGACCCCGCTCTCCGTTCGCCCCGTTCCGCTTCACCGACGCAGAGCGTCGGGGCAGTGGGTTCCCAAGCAGAGCTTGGGAACCAGGGAAATATGTAGGGTGCGTGAAACGCACCATGCACTACCGGTTGTGGTGCGTTTCACGCACCCTACAGTTTTTTCACAACCTCAGAGCGTCGGG
>Ga0123335_1004921_pt1 | contig 16732 bp, 10 predicted proteins | sample BiotimSIPDNA_2_FD_89707 | JGI IMG/M metagenome (GOLD analysis project Ga0123335, IMG submission 89707) | Anaerobic biogas reactor microbial communites from Washington, USA - Biogas_R2 time_0 SIP DNA | ecosystem: Engineered > Bioreactor > Anaerobic > Unclassified | place: Washington, USA...
AAGGGTCGGAACCGCATTCCAGAGCGCCTGCGTGTAGGGGTGAAGCGGCTGGGAACGGACCTCCTCCACCAGCCCCTCTTCCACAATCCGGCCCAGATACATCACGGCGACGCGGTGGCAGGTATGTTGAACCAGCGCCAGATCATGCGAAATGAAGAGATAGGATATTTTTTCACGCTGCTGAATATCAAGTAGCAGGTTAATGATCTGCGCCTGAATGGAGACATCAAGCGCGCTGACCGGTTCATCGCAGATGATGAGGCGCGGCGAGAGCGCCAGAGCGCGGGCAATGCCGACTCGCTGCCGCTGGCCGCCGCTGAACTCATGGGGATAGCGCCGAGCCTGGGAGCTGTCCAGCCCGACCGACTCCATGAGAGAGTGGATTTTCTCCAGACGCTCTTCGCGGCTCGAGTAGAGGCGGTGAATATCGAGCGGCTCCCCCAGTATCTGCTCAATGGTCATCAGGGGGTCAAGCGAGCTGTAGGGGTCCTGGAAGATCATCTGGATTTTCCGGCGCAGTTGATGCAGAGCGTTGCCATTGCGCCCTGAGAGGTCTTGTCCCTGGAAGTGGATGCTCCCCTCCGTGACGGGAGCCAGCCCCAGAATGGCCCGGCCAAGGGTCGTTTTGCCGCAGCCGCTCTCGCCGACCAGCCCAAGGGTCTCACGCTCGCCCAGCCGGAGCGAGACTCCATCGACGGCACGCACAAAGCGCTTCGGCGCAAAGAGGCGCTGGGCCAGCGGGTAGTATGCCTTGAGGTTATCGATTCTGAGCATTGCGGGTGGAAAGGGGAGTGGAAAAAGAGATGGGACCCATTGGCCGGTTCCAGCGCGACAGATCCCATTCTTTTAGCGTCAAACGCTCTTTATTTCGTGGCAATCGCCTTCCAGACCAGGGCCGGATTATCCGTGATGATGCCATCCACACCCATGGCGAGCAGCTCCTGCGCCTCTTTGATATCATTGATGGTATAGACGAAGACTTTGAGCCCCTTGCTGTGCGCATACTCAATGCCCTCCGGCGTGAGCTGTTTATTCCAGGCGGCGCCCGCGACGCCAAGTTTGAGCATCTCGTCAACGGCGGTTTTATCCATCACTTTTTGCTCGGCGGTGAGCTTGACGCCGCGAATCTCGTTCTGGGGACCCAGTGCGACGGTGATCTGCTCGGGCAGCACCTTCTTCATATCGGCCAGGAAGTTCCAGTTGAAGGATTGGACAATCAGATCGTTGACGCAATCTAACTTTGTCAGGACCGCCGCGCATTGGGCGGCTGAGCCGGTCTTGTGCTCGGCCAGCGTCATGCCGCCATCGGCCTGAATGGCGATCAGCGCCTCTTCCAGGCTCGGCATCGGCGTGCCGGCATACATCGGGTTCTTCCATTTACCGGCGTCGAGCTTGCGCACCTGTGCATCGGTGAGGTCAAGCATGGTGGCATTGGTCAGGCTCAGCGTACTGCGGATATCGGTGGTACGGTCGAGCGTGCGGTCGTGCAGGCAGAAGAGGGTACCCTCCTTGTTGACGTAGAAATCGAGTTCCACCATGTCGGCCTCGGCCAGTTTGCCCCAGAAGAAGGCGGGGACGGTGTTTTCGGGAGCGCCCATCGAGAAACCGCGGTGAGCGACGACGATCGTACGGTCGCTCTCCATCAGCTTCAGGGCACGTCCATCAGCGGCTTGGGAGCTGGGCATGGTGAAGGTGAAGGCGGCGATAAAAGCCGCGGCGGATAACAGTTTTATATAGGTTTTATTTATCATGATTATTAAAGTGATTTTCTAAACTTCGGCACGGCTCCATTTGTGGATGAACCGGGCGAGCTCTTCCGCGGTGGCGCTGCGGGCTTCGCGTACGAAGAAGCCGGAGCAGGCGCAGCCCAGGAGTAGCTTCTCCCTTTGAGCGAGCCCCAGGAGGGTGCCTGCACAGAACCCGGCATTGAAGCGGTCTCCGGCTCCGGTGCTCTTTTTGGGCTGGGCGCAGTAGGGGCCCGATACGGCGTAGCTGCCGGTGGAGTCGGCCACTGAAGCCGTCTTGACGCAATGGATGGAGACGGCGCTGATTTTGAGCTCTTCGCGAATTTCAGCGGCCTGGGTCGCGATTTCCGTCTCTGAATCGCCAACGGTCGGGATACCCAGTACACGGGCCACGACATTGGCTTCCACACCGTTCAGCCCCAGGATGGCCTCCACGTTTTGGTCAAGCTCGCTCACTGTATCGAGCATTTCGGAGATGTCGATAATGGTCCGGCTGGAGGGGTCCACCAGGTCGATATAGAGCGGCAGACGGCGCGGCAGCTTGCTGTAGACTTCGTTATTGAGCTTCTGCCAGCAGGCGGTCATGTGCGGGAACATGCTCCAATCGGTCAGGACCAGCATCGATGCGTTCCTGCAGCACTCCTGGTAGTAGCCATCGGCGAGCATTGCGTCCAGATGCTCCGGAGTGAAATCGAAGGTGGGGGTGATAGCGCTGAGCATGTATTTGCCGTCGCTGAATTCCAGGGCCAGCGTACGGCCGGGGGTCTTGCCCCAGGAGCGGTAACTGGCGCATTTATCGAGCAGGCTCTGGAAGGCGACGTGGACCGGCTCCCCCAGCGTGGCGAAGATGTGCATCGGGATGCCCAGCGTGGCGGTGCCATCGCTCAGGTTGACGGTGCAGCCGCCTGCGGCTGTCTCGTGAACTACGATTTCCCTCAAGCTGCTTTTGCCTGCGGCCGCCTGCATATGCTCGGCCATGCGGGCAATGGTGGGTACGGGTATCCAGTGGCTCAAATCGGAGCGTTCTTCAACAACCGAGATCATCTCATCCACAAAAGCGTCAAACCCTGACACAATGGGCAGGGAGCGTAACTCAGGGGAACGGTTGCCGAAAAGCTCGGCTAATTTTGCTAACTCATCATTCATAGTGGCAATTCACGTATTATTAGAATCTCTCTCCAGGTAATTCTAAACCTAAAATCTCTAGAGGGGAAGCCTCTCTTCGTCATCGGGGCTCTCATCGGGTTCGTCTTCTTCCGGCGGCTCCTCCTGGCTCCAGCTCTCTTCGATTTCTCCCAGCTCTTCGGTTTCGATTTCGATTGGCTCGGAGGGTTCATCTTCTGCCGGAGATTCCTCCGGTTCCGAGGTGGTTGGCTTTGGTGAAAGGGATTCGAAGCTTTCCTGGCGGAAGAGCGCTTCGCTGTCATCAAGCGGCTCTTCAGCGAGCTCGATCTCGCTCTCCACCTCTGCCAGTATCTCTTCTTCGGAGTTGAGCTCCGGCTCAGGCTCGGCTACTGCTTCGGGTGCGGCTTCGACTTCGGGCGTTTGCGCGAACTCTACGTCATTATCCACTTCCAGCGGCTCGGCCGGGGTGAAGGAGGAGGTTTCTTCCCGGGCGGGTTCAAACGGGGAACTGGCGAAGGAGTGAGTCACCCCCTGGGCTCCGGCGGGTTCACCTGCGGCCGCCTCCATTCCTTCGGTCAGGATGAGCGCTTTGCGGGTGAGCTGCCCCTGGTAGAGGAAGCCCGGCGCCAGGACGCGGATGATTCTGGCCGCCGTCTCCGGTGGGGGGGCATCGGTGGGGACGGTATGTTTTTCGGGGTCGTAGTGCTCGGTCGGCGCCGGCATATAAGGCTGGATACCGGCACGGGAGGCGATATCGAGGCAGGCGGCACGGAAGCGCTTCATCTGCTCGGCGATTTCCGGCTTGCCCGAGTGGATACCGGCACTGGCCAGGGCCAGGATATGATCTAACATGCCGCTGGCGCTGGCGACCCACTCTTTCTCGATCCTCCGCAGCTTATCGATCTCCAGTTGGAAGGTGCTCTTTTCGTACTGGGCGGCCCTGGAGATTCTTTCTTCGAAGTCTTGTCCGTACTGGGCGATTTTTTCTTCCGCTTCGGCAGCACGCCCGGCCGAGGCCTGGGCGATTTGCTGGATATTGGAGAGGGCGAGCAGGGCCGAATTGACCCCGTCAGAAAAAGTATTCATCTTCCGGATACTCTCCTGCACATCTGTGAGCCCTTCGAGCTCAGAGAGTCTGGATTTGGCGCGATGCTCCAGTATCCACGGTATCACGGCTATCCAGGCGCCCGAAGCGACCAGAAGCGTAATGGTCCAGACCGCAGAGGCTGAAAGGGGATGTTGGGCAAAGGTGAGAATCCCAATAGCGGTCAGAATGAGAACCAGATCGGTCACGACAAAGGGCGCTTTGTCTGATGCCGACGGGTTTGAAGTCTCTGACTGAGGCGTCTTCTGAAATTCATTCATGGAAAAATCCTACCTGCTGAGAGACCTCTTGTGAAGTTTTTTCTCTGTTTCCAACTTGTTCCCCCTATTTTTTCTAAAACTCCCCCCTGGTACGCATCCACCCCCACGAGAAACCCGACCCCGGAGGGGGCGCAGCATATTTCAGGTATGCGGAGCATACCCATCTCATAGCCAGGGGTCGCAGCCCCCTGGTACGCATCCCCCCATACGAGAAACACGACCCCAGAGGGGTCGCATACCGTTACCCATTTAAAAATCTGTGAAAATCTGCGTCATCTGCGGTTAAATGCCTCATCCTATAATGTTGCGAAAGGTGAAAACGTTTGCTAGGATAGAGGCCGGTGAATGGTGTTTGGAAAATGAGGAAACTGATTACGAGGATAGTTTGTTATTGTGCGGGTCTGGCCGTAGCGGCCGGCTTGCAGGCAGCGGAGCTGACGTTTAATCTTTCAAGAACTTCGCTAACCAATGCTTATGCGTTGCCGGAGGGGTTCAAGGCGATGGTTACGGGGGAAGGCAAGCCGGGGGGGTGGAAAATTCTCCTGGATGAGGTGCCGAGTTTTTTCCCGACGGTTACGCCCGATGCCGCCACCAATGCCAGGGAGCCGGTGATCGCCCAGGAGGGCGGTGTCCTGGTGGATGAGCATTTCCCCGTGCTGGTTTATGAGGATGAGGTGTTTGGCGATTTCACTCTGACGCTGAAGATGAAGATGGTTTCCGGGGAAATGGCGCAGATGGCCGGCGTGGCTTTCCGTATGCAGGATGAGAAGAATTACTATGTGGTTCGCGCCAGCGCAAGCGGCAATACCTTCCGTTTTTATAAATATGTGGATGGGTTGCGTTCACCGGCCATTGGCGAGAGCGCGGAGATAGCGACCAATGAGTGGCATGAGCTCAAGGTGGAGTGCCGCGGCAATAAAATCCGCTGCTCGTTGAACGAGGAGATAGTTATCCCCGAGCTGACAGACCTCTCCTACAACAAGGGGCTCATCGGGCTCTGGACCAAGTCCGATTCAGTCAGTTACTTTCGCGATATTCACATTGATTTCACGCCGCGCCAGACGCAGGCCGAGATGGTGGTTCAGGCTGCCTTGAAGCGCTTTGACCGGCTGGAGGATTTGAAGATGTTCGCCCGGCCCGAGGGTGGGGACGAATATGTGGTGGTGGCGGCCAAGAGCCCGGAAGATATCGGCAAGCCGGTAAGCGAAGGGGCCAAAAACTGCATCCGCGACAACGCAGTCTATACGGGGGAAACACGCAGGTCCTGGACGGTCACGATGCCTTTGCTGGATCGCAATGGCGACCCGATGGGGGCGGTCACGGTTGTTTTGAAGAAATTCTTCGGGCAGACCAAGAAGAACGCGCTCAACCGTGGACGGGCGGTTATGGACCGCATCCAGCCCCGAGTGACGACGGCGGAAGAGCTGGTTACGAAGTAGAGTTTGAGAACGGTATAAGGGGAAGTGATGAAAAAGATGAGAACAATCTGGGGCGGCTCGGCTCTCATGACTCTGGGTCTGAGCGCCGCGTTGCTGCTATCAGTATGCCACGGGTCGCAGGCCCAGGCCGAGCCGGAGCCAGTATTGGCGCAGGAGGGGAGCCTGGACTCCCTGCGCGCCGCGGTGGAGTATCTCCTGAAGCAATACCCGGGGGAGTATCAGCAAGAGTGGCTGGAGGAGGTCAGGCGTCTGGAGGAGCGGATTGGCCCCGGGGCCGATGCGGCCGGAGGCATCCCCGCTTCCCTTGAAGAGGTGAAAGAGCTGAGCCGGCGGGCGCTCCTGGCGCATCCGGTTTTGACGCAATATCCGCTGGTGTACGTGGAGCGCAGGCAGTATAGATCGGACCACCATAATACGGCGACGCTCTTCCAGCCTGGGGAGATCAATGCCGGCAGCTACGATACGCGCGGTGTCCTCAAGGCGCTCTACCTGCCTGAAGGGGTGACGCGGACGGTCTATGATGCCGGGGCGTTTGCGACGATTCGCGACCTGGAGGTGAGCCCCGATGGCGAGAAGATACTCTTTTCCATGCGCCGCAATGCTCAGGACAGTTACCATATTTACGAGATTGGTCTGGATGGGCACTACCTGCTGCAGCTCACCTCAGCGCCGGGAGTCTCGGATATCGACCCGATTTATCTGGATGACGGGAGCATCGTTTTCGCCTCCACCCGCGAGCCCAAGTACTGTATGTGCAACCGACATATCATGTGCAATCTCTTCCGGATGGATGAGGATGGGGCCAATATCCACCAGATCGGGAGGAGTACGCTCTTTGAGGGGCATCCCTCGCTGCTGGCCGATGGGCGCATCCTCTACTCGCGCTGGGAGTATGTGGACCGGAATTTTGGCGACGCGCAGGGGCTCTGGGTTTGCAACCCCGATGGAACCCAGCACGCCATTTACTGGGGCAATAATACCTCTTCGCCCGGGGCCGTGCTCGATGGACGGGCCATCCCGGGGAGCGACCTGGTGTTGGCGACCTTTTCCTCCTGCCACGACCGACCCTGGGGAGCGCTGGCGATTATCGACCGCAAGCTCGGAGTCGATGGCAGGGAATCGGTCCTCCAGACCTGGCCGGCTGATTTTATTGAACGGATCAATACGGATGCCTGGGAGGATTTTGACAGCACCGTCTCCCTGCGGGTGAAGTACGAGGACCCGTATCCGCTGGACCGGCATTTTTTCCTGGCAAGCCGCACGACCGGTTATCAGGAGGAGATGGGAATCGTCCTTTTGGATACCTTTGGCCACGAGATCGTAGTGCATCAGGATGCGCCCGGATGCTTTGACCCGATGCCGGCGATGCCGCGTCAGATGCCGCTGGTTCGTCCGACGGCTCGGAATTTTGAGGAAAAAACCGGCAAATTCTACGTGCAGGATGTCTATATCGGCACGCACATGAAGGGAGTGGAGCGCGGCGCGGTGAAGTCTTTGCGCGTGGTGGAATCGCCCGAGAAGCGCACCTATGCCGGCTGGCGTGATGGCTGGTTCGGCCAGGGTGAGCAGGCGCCCGCCATGAGCTGGCACGCCTTTGAGAATAAACGCATTCTGGGGACCGTGCCGGTGGAGGAAGATGGCTCGGCCTATTTTGAGATACCGGCCAACCGGTTCGTCTATTTCCAGCTTCTGGATGAGGAAGGGATGATGATTCAATCGATGCGCAGCGGCACCATCCTCCAGCCCGGAGAGATTCAGGGATGCGTCGGCTGCCACGAAAACCGTGTAGAGGATGCCGCACCTCCGGTGAGCGCGATGCCCAAGGCCGTATCCCGTCTGCCCAGCCCGATGAATGGCTGGTACGGGGAGCCGCGACTTTTCAATTATCTCAAAGAGGTCCAGCCGGTCTTTACCAAGAACTGCGCTCATTGTCACGATGTCGGCCAGGAGGCCGGGGAAAAGCTTATCCTGGCGGCCGATCAATCCATTCCCTTCAATGCCGCCTATACGGATATGTGGCGCAAGCAGGCGATCCATGCCATCGGTGCAGGGCCTGCCGCCATTCAGGAAGCCTACTCCTGGGGCAGCCACGCCTCCAAGGTGGTTTCGCAAATCAAAAGCGGCCATAACGAGGTCGAGCTGACCCGTGAAGAGTGGGAGCGGGTGGTTACCTGGATTGACCTCAACGCAGTCTACTATCCGATTTATGAAAGCGCCTATCCCAATTCGCCCTGCGGACGCTCGCCGATCAGCTTTGAAGAACGGGACCGTTTGCAAAAGCTGACTCAAATCAATATCTCCAATAACCACGGCAGCCGGCAGGAGGCGCTTGTCTATTTCGACCGTCCGGAAATGAGCCCCATTCTGGCCAAAATGAATAAGGAGGGTGCGGAGTATAAGGAGGCGCTGGCGATTATCCAGTCTGGCAAGGAGCGGCTGCTGAGTAAACCGCGCGCCGATATGGAGGGCTTCACCCCCTCCGAAGAGCACCAGAAAGCGCTGGATAAATATGAGGAGCGCGCTGCCTGGGAGGCAAAAGTCTATGAAGCTGTCAGGGAAGGCAAAAAGGTGTATGACCCGGGTCTGAGCCGGCGATGAAAACAGGCGCGATGATTCTGCGAGGGGTGCTTGCGGGCTGGCTTTGCCTCCTGGCAGTGGTGCTTGAGTTGCCCGCACAGGATGCCTCCTCTCCGGAGCTTTTTCAAGCCGTGGAGCGGGTGCGTCAGGATTTGGAAGAGGAGCTCGGGGCAGCTATCCCTTCGCTCAATCTCTATCTGGAGACTTCGAACAGGGTCTATTTCGTCTCGGCTCCTTCTGCGGAAGGCAAGGGGCTCACCACGAATACGATTTTCCGCTTTGCCAGCAATACCAAGGTTTTCACCGCCGCTGCCATACTGAACCTCCATCAGCAGGGCAAGCTCCGCATTCAGGACCGCCTGAGCGATAGAATCCCGGGAACCGAGGAGCCTTACCTGCCCGAGACTCCCGCCTGGAATATCCCCCATAGAGAGCGGATTACTCTGGAAATGCTCTTGCTGCATGCCGCCGGAGTCTACGACGTGAGTAATGACCCTGTGCCCGAGTGCGACGGGATGAGTTATGAGGCTTACAAGCTTTCAAAAGACCCCTCGCACACCTTCAGCGCGGAAGAGCTCGTGGGGCAGGCGGCCAAACACAAGCTTTCCTACTTCGAGCCGGGCAAGGGTTACCACTACAGCAACACGGGCTACACTCTTCTGGGGGAGATCATCGCCCGGGTGTATTCGCTCCAATGCGGCAGCCGCAAGAGCTGCTCCGATTATTTCCATGAGGTATTGACCGGCTCCGAAAGCCCGGTGCCGCTGCCCGATATCCGCTTCCCCGATCAGGCTTGCGACAAGAGGCTGCCCGAGCCTTTTTCGCCGGGGCACATTCTGGATAAGGAGGGCCTTCACACTCTGGCCGAGGGGAACGTGAGCTCGAACGTGGCCGAGGGCAACGGCTACGGCTCTTTTTACTCCCTGAACCGCTTCATCCGGACCCTTTTTCAGGGCAAGAACGTCCTGCGTCCCGAAACGGTATCCCTGATGCAAAAAAGCGTCTCGGCTCATAACCCCCATTACGCTCTGGGCTGTTTCCATCGGGAGCCACTGGGCTATGGTCATGACGGTGCCCGCATGGGCAATATTTCCATCATGGTATACCATCCGCAGACCGATATTTCGATCGTCGTATATATGCCGTTCTGGGATTTACGGGAGGGTAGGGATTCTCTCTTCAAATGCCAGGAGGCGCTTTTCCGTGCAGCCGACCGCGCCATCGAGCTATTGCAGAGCTCCAAGCCGCCCGAGCCGTCCGCAGATGAGAGCGCGTCGTGCGTATCGCCTGGAGAAGAATGAAGAATGCGCCATTTTTTTGATTCAAAAACGGGGTGCTCTCCTGTAGAATAGTTTGCAGGTAATTGATTCTCCTTTGTTTGAAGTTCTTTTACGGACAGAGGCGCATCCGTTTTTTAAGAGAAAGAGCGTATGAAACTACATTTTTTTGGTGCTACACGCACCACAACCGGTTCCAAGTATCTTCTGGAAGCCAACGGGAGCAAAATCCTGATCGAGTGCGGCCTCTACCAGGGGCGCCGCTTTGAGTCTATCGAAAAGAATCGCAATTTTGATTTTGACCCGAGCCAGATTGATTGCGTCGTGCTGAGCCATGCGCATATCGACCATTGCGGCAACCTGCCTCTGCTCTGCCTGAAAGGTTTCAACGGCAATATCTACAGCACCTTCGCGACTCGTGACCTGGCCAGCATCATGCTTGAGGACAGCGCCCGGATACAGCGCGCGGACGCCGCCTTCGTCTCCAAGCAGCGCGCCAAAGAGGGGCTGCCAGCGGTGGAGCCGCTCTATACGCCGGAGAATGCCGAGAGATCGATACGCCAGTTCGTTTCGATGAATTACTACCGGCCGATGCTGATCGCCCCCGGCATCACGCTCACCTTTTACGATGCGGGTCATATTTTGGGAGCGGCGCAGGTCTGCCTGGATATCGTGGAGAAAGGCAAAAAGCATCGCTATCTTTTCTCGGGCGATATTGGCCGCGGCGGCGATGATATTCTTCGGAACCCCGATGCGGTGGAGGATGTCGATTTCCTCCATGTGGAGAGCACCTATGGCGACCGGCTTCACTCCCCGCGCAGGGAGGCGACTGAAGAGGTACACCGGTATGTCAACACTGCGCTGGAAAAGGATGCGCTGGTATTGATTCCCTCTTTCAGCCTGGGGCGCACGCAGGATATCGTCTATGCGCTGCATCAGTTGACCCTGGCGGGGCGGCTGCCCAAGGTGCCGATTTTTGTCGATAGCCCCCTGAGCGTCAACGCCACCGAGGTTTACCGGCTGCATCCTGAGTGCTTCAATGAGGATATTTACGAGTTTTTGCAATCGGGGACCAATCCTTTTGGTATGGATAACCTCACCTATATCCGCCATCTCTCCCACTCCATGAAGCTGAACGAGATCAATGAGCCGGCGATCATTATCAGCGCTTCGGGCATGTGTGAGGCGGGGCGCATCCGTCATCATCTGAAGAACCATATCGGCAAACCGAGTACGCTGGTTCTCTTCATCGGTTACTGCGCCGTCAATACGCTGGGCGCCTTTATCCTGGATGGGAATAAACAGGTCAATATCTTCGGTAAACCGTATCGGGTTCGCGCTCGGATTGCGCAGATTGATTCGTTTTCCGGCCATGCTGACCGAGATGAATTGCTTCAGTATGTTGGCAATCTCAAGGGGAGCCTCAAGAAAATCATGGTCTCCCATGGCGAGGAGAGCCAATCGCTCGCCTTTGGGGAGCATCTAAGAAAATTTAAACCGGAGAGCCAGGTCATTGTGCCTGAAAAAGGGCAATGCGTGGAGCTCTGAAACGAAACACCCTTAATATTCATTAAAACTAAGAAAATGAAACTCAATACACTAGTTGTCTGTTTGAGCACTCTTGGCGTGTGCTCCAGTTTATCGCTCGCGGCGCCTGCCGTGGAAGAATCCGCACCGCTTTGCCCTTTGCAAAAGGAGGCGCGCGTGCCAGCTCCGGTTCAAGACGCCTTCGGTGGAAGAATTGAAAAAGACCCCCGCGTGCGTACCTACGTAACGCCGGCGCGGATTGTCTGGCAATCGCAGAACAGCGACAAATCCACGGTGAAAAACGCCGAGTGCCTGCTCAAAAACACCAGCGGGCAGATCAGCCTCACGACGCCCGATTTCTGCGCTTTGGAAAACAAAGGCGAGCCGGCCAGCATCCTGATCGACTTTGGCACGGAGCTCTCGGGAGGAATCCAGATTGGCGGCTCGGGTACTTCCACAGGCCAGCCGGTGGAGGTACGGGTTCGCTTTGGTGAATCGGTGAGCGAGGCGATGAGCGAGCTGGGCGGCAAAAAGAATGCCACCAATGACCATGCGGTGCGTGACCAGACGACCCTCATCCCGTGGCTCGGCACGGCCGAGATCGGCAACACCGGCTTCCGGTTTGTCCGGATTGACCTGGTGCAGCCCAATTCCACGCTGAACCTCAAGTTCACCCGCGCGGTTTTTCTTTTCAATGACCTGCCGTATCTGGGGAGTTTCCAATCCAACGATGAGCGGCTCAACCAGATTTGGAATACGGGCGCCTACACCGTCCAGCTCAATATGCAGAACTACGTCTGGGATGGATTCAAGCGCGACCGCCTGGTCTGGATCGGTGATATGCATCCGGAAACGATGACCATCAACAGCGTCTTTGGCGCCAACTGGATGGTGCCGCGCAGCCTGGACCTGGTCCGCGACGAGACGCCGCTGGGAAGCTGGATGAACGGCATCAGCTCCTACTCCATCTGGTGGCTCCTGATCCACAATGACTGGTACCGGATGAACGGCGACTTCGAGTACCTCAAAGAGCAGCAACCTTACCTGACCGGTTTCCTGCGGCAGTTGCTCGACTGCGTCGATGAAAACGGGAAAGAAAAGATGCCTCCGGGACGCTTCCTGGATTGGCCAAGCAATGCCAACCCGCAGGCGATCCATGCCGGCCTGCAATCGCTCATGATCCTCTCCTTTGACGCCGGCGTCACGCTCTGCGACGCCCTGGGTGAAAAGGAGCTCTCGGCCCAGTGCGAAGAGATGGCGGCCAAGATGCGTACCTACATCCCCGACCCCAATAACAGCAAACAGGCGGCCGCCCTGATGGCGCTGGCCGGGCTGGAGGATGCCAAAAAACTTAATGAAGAGGTGATGGCCGTCGATGGTGCCCTGCGTATGTCCACCTTCTACGGATACTACGTGCTCCTGGCGCGCGCCATGGCCGAGGATTACCAGGGCGCTCTGGATGTTATTCGCCAGTACTGGGGGGGGATGCTCGATATGGGAGCGACCACTTTCTGGGAAGACTTTGATATTGAGTGGATGGAGAACGCCGCCCGCATTGATGAACTGGTCCCCGAGGGTAAAATCGATATCCATGGCGACTACGGCAATTACTGCTACATCGGCCTGCGTCACAGTCTGAGCCACGGCTGGGCCAGCGGCCCCACCGCCTGGCTTTCAGAGTATGTGCTTGGAGTCCGTGTGGAGGATGGCGGCAAGAAGGTGAGTATTAACCCGCATCTCTGCGACCTGGAGTGGGTGGAAGGCTCCTTCCCGCTGAAGGATGGCGTCCTGAAAATCCGCCACGAGAAGCAGGCTGACGGCTCGCTGAAAACGGAAGTGAGCGCTCCCGGAAAAGTAAAAATCGTGAGCGACACCAAAAACATGAAAATGAAGGTGAAGAGAAGCAGGTAACGGGCTGCGGAGCCCCTCCGGCTTGTCGGAAAGTTCAAGGCGTTTCAAGGTGCGGCGGCACTCCTGAAACGCCTTTTGCTCTTATCTCTTTACCTCTTTTATGGGAAGAACAGCTCACGGAGCTCTTCATGGAGCTCTTCCGGAGAGCCGTTATTCTGGATTACGTGATGCGAGGCGCGCATCTTTTCCTCGATTGGCCACTGGGCCGCCAGCCGCTGCGCGATCTCTTCTTCGCTTAAGCCGCGCTCCAGGAGCCGCTCCCTCTGCAGCTCGGGCCGGCAGGCGATGCAGACCACTTGGTCGAACTCCTCCTCGGCGCCGGTTTCAAAGAGGAGCGGGATGACGACGACGCAGAAGCGTGGCGGCGTTGGGCTTTGCCGGAGCTCTCGGCACCAGTCGTGCCAGCGCTGACGAATCAGCGGATGGAGCAGCGCTTCGAGCTGCCGGCGGCTCTCTTCGTTGGCAAAAACGATTGCGCCCAGGAGCCCGCGATTGAGCGTCCCATCCGGACGGAGTATATCCTCTCCAAAATGTTGCACGATCAGCCAGAGCCCCTCTTCGCCGGGCTGGGTGACCTGCCGTGCCAGCTCATCCGCATCGACCAGAGGGATCCCCTGGCTTCTGAGCCAGGCGGCGGCCGTGGATTTGCCCATCCCGATGCCGCCGGTTAAGGCATAAGTCAGCATTATCTGTTGCGCCAGCCGTAGGGGCTTACCCAGCGGTAGAGCGCTCTGCCGTTGGGGGCTGTATCGCCATGGAGCAGCCAGTCCATCGGGTCGTTTTCATCCTGCATGTTATCGGACCACTTGAAGCGCAGCCGCAGCTTTTCATCCGCCGGAGCCTGAATGAATTCTTTGGGCAATCCGATAATCACCCGCTTCTCTTCCACCTTGCAGAAGAGCGTTTTGAGCGGTCTCCAGTTTGAAACCGTCTCAGGGTTGTACTGGTAGAGGATCGCTTTTTTTCCCTTCTCGTCAAACTGAACGCGATATTGAATCCCATTCCACTCCGGCTGTCGGTTCCCTTCAATCGTGAACCAGAGGTTCATCCATTGGGAATCGATCGGTTGGGAAAGAGCCTCCGCGCACTCGGCCATGAAGTAGAGCCGTTTGCCTGCCAGCGCTACTTTGCATTCGGTAATATCGTTGCGTCCGGTCTTATTGACGTACATCCCCAGGCGCGGACCGTAGCCGCGGTGGTTGCGGTGGAAGGTGTCGCCTCGGTCGTCGCGGTAGGTCGGCTGCACACGGCTCCAATCGGCCAGACTCCAACTGGCTGGCATGGCGGGAGAGGCTTCCGGCAAGGGGCGCACTCCTTTGAATTTGCGGATATTGCTCCACATCTGGTAGTAGTAGTTATCGCCATAGCCGCCCTTCATCGGCTCCATATCGCGGTTATACTCCATGTTGTAGACATCCACGAAGATCCCCTCAGGGTCCTGGACCGGCTCGCCCGCATATTCGCTCCACTTATAATCTTCATTGGTAAAACGCATGGCGAGCCATTCATTCCATTGCGTTACGAAGATGAACTCCGGGTCGACCTCCAGAGCGTGCTCCCATTGCTCGGCAAAGTAGAGCCCCTTTTCGGTCTGATGCGGTTTGGGGTTGCTCCCATTGTGGAAGCTTTTGCCGCGGTCGCTATTGGGATGCTCGGCCGTGCAGACCACTATCTGCTCGGGGATATCGGGAGCTTCATGCCAGCCATACCCCTGCGGGGTATGGTCCAGCCAGGGCCAGGCATCCTTGCCATCCTTGAACCAGTTGCCGGCGCCACCATCGCGGGTCCAGGCCCAGGAGCGACGCAGCGTGAAGAACTCCTGCAACTCCGGCCTGAGCCCCTCCGGATTGGCCATGACCAGCGGTTTGCCTTTCCAGTAAAACCAGAGGTCCTGGTAAAGCCCCTTGGAGTAGAGGTCGCGATAGACCGCCTCCACCACCAGGTCATGGCGCGTATTGGTCAAAAAAGAGACCGCCGGAGTCTTGCCGCCCTCTTTGCGAATCTCAGAGTAAATCCGCAAGAGGTTCATATAGATATCGCGATAGGAAATCGCATTGGTGACGTCAAAAATAATGACATCCACCCCCGCATCGCTCAAAAGCTGCGCATTGCGGCGGATCACCCACTCGTCGTCGGCCACGTAGTAGCCGTAGAGCGATTCGCCCCAGTGATGGAACGCCCAGTAGGGGCCCCAGTTACGCTGGCCGGGAGGGTCCTGCAAAATGATGCTGTTATCGTAGGGACTCTTTGGATCAGCATCCTCGATGGGGATGACCCCCTGGCCGGGCTGGTCCGGACCATTATGGGCTCCGTGCCAGAGGTAATAAAAAACACCGACAAATTTTCCTTCACGCGCGGCAGGCACCGTATCCTCCAGCGGCAGGGGACGCCCCAGAGCATCCACGGCCGCCCAGGTGTCGCTCCAGGTATCCACCGGCGTCTGAGCCAGACCACCGACCGCCAGAGAACCCAGAGCGACCGCCAGAGAAACTAACAAACTGAACTTTTTATTCGTCTTCATTTCGCCTCACTATTGGAACAAATTGGCCCCGCCCTGTCCAATGCAAACTATCCTTTTCCACCGTATGCGGAGCATACCATTCTTTAAGCATCCCGTAGGGATGCCATCTCATAGCCAGGGGTCGCAGACCCCTGGTAAGGATGAGAGAAAAATCCCCATGCGACCCTGTAGGGGTCGCAGCCAGGCGCCTCAAATAATCAATCCCGTCCAATAAAAAGGGCATCGAAAAAAATCACGAATAAACACAGATTTTTAAAGGGCAACGGGATGCGACCCCTCTGGGGTCGTGTTTCTCGTGTGGGGGGATGCGTACCAGGGGTCTGAAGACCCCTGGCTATGTGAGTGGTATGCTCCGCATACCTAAAATATGCTGCACCCCTTACGGGGTGCAGAAGGAAAAAACCACGCAGTAGGAATACAATATGCGCATTGCCTCAAAAAGAACGCACCCAAAAAGGAATATCGAAGAAGAGAGGAATCCGCAGAGGCCGATTTTTTTAACCGAAGTTTTAACCGCAGATTACGCAGATTTTCACAGATTATTTAAGGAAATATTGAGGGCGCCTTGGCGTAAATATATTTGAATTTATCTTTCTTTAGTCCATAATGATGGGAGGTCAATCTGTTTGACCTGTGACTTAATATTGACTATGAAGAATATGAATCTTATTGCACTGTCAGCTCTCTGTGCTCTGGTTTTGGCTTTCTCTACCGCCTGTTCGCAGGAGGGGAGCGGCAATTCCGCCAATGGGACGCCGTCTCAGAGCGAGGCTGCGAAGGCCGTTGAGAAAAGCGCTCAAGCTGCCGATAAGGCAAGGCCCGCGCTCAATGAAGCCGCCAATAAAACGACCGACGCTCTGAACCAGGCCGCAGAAAAAGCGGTCGAAAAGGGAAACGAAGCTGTTGATAAGGCTGGTGAGGCGCTCAATGAAGCTGCCGAGAAAACCACCAATGCCGTAAACGAGGCCGCCGAAAAAGCGGTCGAAAAGGGAAACGAAGCCGTGGATAAGGCCGGTGAGGCGCTCAATGAAGCTGCCGAGAAAACCACTAACGCCGTAAACGAAGCCGCTAACAGAGCGGTTGAAAGGGGAAATGAAGCCGTCAATCAGGCCGGTGCCACTCTCAATGAAACCGCCAACAGAGCCGCCGACGCTCTGAGCCAGGCCGCTGAGAAGGCGGTCGAGGTAGTCGATAAAGCCGCCGAAAAAGGGGTTCAGACCATTGATAAGGCGGCTGAAAAAGCGA
>Ga0123335_1004922_pt1 | contig 16730 bp, 13 predicted proteins | sample BiotimSIPDNA_2_FD_89707 | JGI IMG/M metagenome (GOLD analysis project Ga0123335, IMG submission 89707) | Anaerobic biogas reactor microbial communites from Washington, USA - Biogas_R2 time_0 SIP DNA | ecosystem: Engineered > Bioreactor > Anaerobic > Unclassified | place: Washington, USA...
TAATATCGAAGAATCGAGGAAGTGGCAAAACCTGGCCCGCGCCGTTCTGTTAAATACGCGAAAACGAGCAATTTCGGGAATGATCGGCCGGATAATGATGTCCTTGCTCGCCCCGTCGGCATCGGCGGGGATGGCAGCCGGCGACCGCGCCGCGATGTGCTTCGAGACGACCAATCTGGCCTTCGCCTTGGCCGCTTATCGCTTGGATAACGGGGGCGTATATCCCGAAAAACTCGACGCGCTTGTGCCGAAATACGTCAAAGAATTGCCCAAGGACATATTCAACAACGACGCCGACCTGAATTATTCCCGGAAAAACGGCGGCTATCTGCTTTACAGCGTCGGACCGAACGGGATCGACGACGGTGGAAAGGGCATCGAAGACCGCGGGAAGGACAAGGATTGTGACGACATCGGCGTCCAAATGACTGGAAAATAACCGGAGCCTCAGGCCGAAGGATTCGCTTGCGGTCGAGTCGCGCCAACGACGATCAACGCGACGCCGCCCAACGCCAAGACGCCGGAGACGGATATCCAGATATGATACCTGGTGCGTGCGGCGATGTATCGTGTGTCCTGGCGGCGGTCCAACCCCAGTTTGGCCCTCTGCCATTCGGTCCAAGTTTGCGCGGGAGTCAGTTTTTTTGCGGAATGTTGCAGCACCTCGGGCGGCATGACGTCGGCGATTGCGATTGGGCGAGTTAAAAAGAGCCATCCGCCGGCGAATATGCCCGACAACATCAGAAACACGCCAAGCAGCCTCAACTGTTGCCGCCATCCCCAGGAGGCCGCGCCGCGAGCCGAAGTTTCGTCCGCGGCGGCCGCCGGCTCCAAGGCCCTGATTTCGAGCATCGTCGGCACTTGCATCCTTGCTCCGCAGCGGCAAACGACCTCCTCGCCCGCTTGACGCAGCTCGATGGACAGTTTTTCTCCGCAACGGCAGGGCAGCAGGTATTTATTGTTCAATGGTCAGTTTCCCTAGGTTCGATGAAAAAAACGGCCAACCTTATCGCAGTGTACCCTCGAAATACCTTTTTGGCGAGTTGGACTCTTGGGGATTGAAAGACAGATTGCATTAGAGAGCCGCGTTCGCTTCACCCCATTATACCCATATTCTCTATCTTACCATCTTCCGTGCGTTGGCTTAACCTTTTCGGGGGTAGATGCTTAGGAAACAAGAAAAATACTGGACGACGGATAAAAAGCGATTAAAATGAATGAAAAGCGGCATGATTGTGACAGTCTGCGCATCAAAAAGCCTGCGGGCAAAAAGGTGCATCCGACGGTGGTCCACAAGCGTGGATGCCGAGGTTGGATTTGCCATCTAAAGAAATTGATGCCCTGTCGGCGTGCCTGGGTCCGATGTTTCGGTCGTTCGGCCAACCATGGCCGGGAATGATTGGGTTGGCGACGGTCGGGTTACGGATTCTGGAGCGATTGGGGTTCTTGTAACTGGAACGGGTGTAAGTGATTCAAACCGCAAAGAAAGTTTAAGGTTTGCATTTTCAACCGTTCGCGGTATTAAAAGCGCGCACGAATTCTCCCCGCAGACGGAATCCTTTGCCAAATGGCGAACGAAGCCCGCGTCGTGGAAATTCGGTGGTACAATTTTGGGGTTCTCGGCCACGGTTGTTTTGATTTATTTCGCGCCGGTTGGCGCCTTGTAGTTTAATCGACTTACATTCAGGAGTTGATATTTTGTACGACGCAATGCTTGAAGATTTAGACGACGATCAGATGTCTCGCGGTGGAAAGGCGTTGGGGCTGGATGAGGATTCCGAAGACGACGTAATAGAAGTCGAATGCGGGCTGAGTGACGACATTATCGACGAAGACGAAAGCGACGACCACGACACCGAGTTGGAACTGGGCGACGAGTTGTTGACCACTGCCGACGACGAGTCATGGTCCGACGATCCGGTGCGGATGTATCTGACGCAGATGGGCGAAATTCCCTTGCTCACCCGTCAGCAGGAAGTCACGCTGGCCAAGCAGATCGAGCTTACCCGTACCCGCTTCCGGCACAAGGTGTTGGAATGCGACTACGTGATGCAGACGGCCGTAAAGGTTTTGCGGCGTGTGCATGAAGGCGATTTGCCCTTCGACCGCACGGTGCAGGTTTCGGTGACCGATTCGCTCGAGAAGCATCAGATTCTCGGCCGGCTGCCGCACAATTTGCGCACGCTGGAGACTTTGCTCAAGCGGAATCTTCGCGATTTCAACATCGCCACCCACAAATCTCGCCCGCAAGGGCAGCGGCGGGCCGCTTGGCGGCGTTTGGGCCGCCGCCGCCGCCGGGCGGTTCGCCTCATCGAGGAACTCGGACTCCGCACACAGCGGCTCGAGCCGATGATTAAAACCCTCGAGGAATTCAGCCGCCGGGTGGACGAACTGCGCGAGCGAATCCGCCAGTGCAAGGCCGAGAACGCCGACCAAAGGTTGATCCGCCGCCAGTGCGAGCCGTGGATCGCCGAGTATCGGAACATCCTCCGCGTCACGCAGGAGTCGCCCACAAGCCTCCGCAACCGCGTGGCCTATCTGAAGCAGATTTACGCCCAGTATCAATACGCCAAGCGCGGCCTCTCCGAGGGCAATCTGCGGCTGGTCGTGTCGATCGCCAAAAAGTATCGCAACCGCGGCCTGAGCTTCCTCGACTTGATCCAGGAAGGCAACGCGGGGCTGATGCGGGCGGTGGACAAGTTCGAGTACCGGCGCGGATTTAAGTTCTGCACCTACGCCACTTGGTGGATCCGCCAGGCGATTACCCGCGCCGTGGCTGATCAGAGCCGCACGATCCGCATTCCCGTACACATGGTCGAGACGATGTCTCGGGTGCGGAACGTTTCGCGGAAGCTGTTGCAAAAGCTCGGCCGCGAGCCGACGATCGAGGAGACCGCCAAGGCGAGCAACACCTGCGTCGACGAGGCGCGGCGGGTGCTGGCGATGAGCCGATACCCGATCAGCCTCGACCGTCCGGTGGGCAACAGCGAAGACAGCCATTTCGGCGACCTTTTGCCCGACGGCTGCGCCCATAGCCCTTCGTCCGGCGCCACGCACGGCATGTTGCGGCATCGCATAGCGGAGGTGTTGAAAACGCTCAGCTACCGCGAACGCGAGATCATCAAGCTTCGCTACGGGCTGGGCGACGGCTACAGCTACACGCTCGAAGAGGTCGGCCACATTTTCAAGGTCACCCGCGAACGCATCCGCCAGATCGAGGCCAAGGCCGTCCGCAAGCTCCAGCAGCCCACCCGCAGCCAGGAGTTGGTCGGATTCCTCGATTGATGCGGCCGGTTGGTACGATTTTCAGCCGCTTGCGGCCCCGCGTGTCATTCGGGCGAGGCCGCGAGCGGTTTTTTCGTTGCACAGCACGCGCCGCACTGCTGGACCAGCCAGCAGTGTAAATCTATCCCGTTGTGACGCACTGCTGGACCAGCCAGCAGTGGCACCCGTTTGCCGGACGGTCGCCTACTCCGCATAGCCGTTCGGATGTTTCTCGAACCAGTTCCAGGCGGTGGAGACGATGGCATCGAGATCGGTGTAGGAGGCCGACCAGCCAAGCTCGCGGCGGATTTTGCCGGGGTCGGCAAAGAGCACGGCGGGGTCGCCGTCGCGGCGGGGGCCGTATTCGATGGGGATATTCCGGCCCGTCACGCGGCGGGCCGAAGCGACGACCTCCTTGACCGAATAGCCCTGCCCGATGCCCAGGTTGTAGAAGCGGGCGTCGCCGGGACGCAAGGCCGCCATCGCCGCGACGTGAGCGGCGCAGAGATCCTCGACGTGAATGTAGTCGCGGATGCAAGTGCCGTCGGGCGTCGGATAGTCGGTCCCGAACACGGCGACCTTTTCCCGGCGGCCCAATGCCGCTTGCAGCAGCACGGGAATCAGGTGCGTCTCGGGATCGTGGTCTTCGCCCAAAGCGCCGTCGGATGCCGCGCCGGCCACGTTGAAATATCGCAGCGAAACGAAGGAAAAATCGCCGTCGGCCGCGACCTGATCGCGCAGCACCTGCTCGACGAACAGCTTCGATCGGCCGTAAGGATTGATCGGCCGCGGCGGAGCGTCTTCCGCGATCGGCGTCTCCTCCGGCTCTCCATAGACGGCGGCCGTGGAACTGAAGACCAACCGGCAAACACCCGCGCTCTTCATCGCCTGCAACAGACTGATCGTTCCGGCGGTGTTGTTGGCGTAGTATGCCAGCGGATCGGCGACCGACTCGCCCACGTAAGTCAGCGCGGCGAAGTGCATGACGCACTCGATATTTTCCTTTTCCATCAATTCGGCCAGGGCGTGGGTTTCGGCGGCGTCGATTTCGTGGAACGTTGCTCGGCCGTCGACGGCCGAACGATGCCCCCGATAGAGATTATCGACCGCAACGACGCGATGCCCGGCTTCGATCAACTGTTTAACGGCGTGAGAACCGATGTATCCGGCCCCGCCGGCCACCAGGACGTTCATGAGCGACTCCCTTCGTTATTCTGGAGAATTGCGATGGAATGTCGGATTGGAGAAGCATCCGGCCGCGGCTCCGACAAAAATCACGGCCGATCGCTCTTACGCTCTCATGTGAATTGTACCAGTAGCCGGATCGGCAAACCATACGGATCGGCGCATTATTCCTTCGGAGGCGGTTGATCTTTTTCGCTAAAGACCGTAGAACGTGATATGAAAATGTTTGCACGTTTATCAGGCATCAACCGCTTTTCATCGGAATGGAATCATGAGAGTCGTTGTCACCGGCGCGTACGGACAATTGGGCGGCGAGTTATGTCGGCAGCTCGGCGATAGGGCCGTGGGACTGGACATCGACTCGCTCGACCTGACCGACGGCACCGCGGTCGCCGAGCGGATGTTCGAACTTCGTCCCCGGGCGATAGTCAATTGCGCCGCCTACACTCAGGTCGATAAAGCCGAGGAGGAGCCGGAATTGTGCCGCGCGGTGAACGCCGAGGCGGTCGGCCACTTGGCCCGGGCGTGCGGCGAGTTGGATTGCCCGCTGGTGCAAATCAGCACCGACTACGTCTTCGGAACGCCGCCGGATCGGGCGAGGCCGTGGCGCGAAGACGATCGGCCGTCGCCGCGGGGCGTGTACGCGGCGACGAAATACGAGGGCGAGCAACTCGCCGCCCGGCATCCGAAGCACTATATCGTCCGCACTTGCGGCCTGTATGCCCGGCCCGACGACAAAAAGGCGAAGAATTTTGTCCGCACGATGCTGCGGTTGGGCAAAACCAGCTCCGAGTTGCGGGTAGTCGAAGACCAGCGCTGCACGCCGACCTACGTGCCGCACTTGGCCCGCGCGGTGTCGTTTCTGCTGGGCGACTCAGGCGCGCCGCCGCCCTGGGGAACGTACCATGCAACCAACACCGGCGAGACGACCTGGCGCGAGTTCGCCGCAGAGATATTCCGACTGGCCGGCATCGAGGCGTCTCTCGCACCGATCACCACGGCCGAATATGGGGCGGCGGCGCCGCGGCCCCCGTATAGCGTTCTCGACACGGCCAAGTATCACCGGCTGGGCGGTCCGCCCATGCCCGGCTGGAAAGAGGCCCTGGCCGAGTATTTTTCCGATACCGCAAGCGGCTATTGACTGTCAAATATAAATATCGGTCGGTGAAGGGGGCAGGCACATTTTTCGGCCCTAAAGGACCGAAAAATGAGCCAGTCCCCAGCCCGTGAACGGTCACGAAATTACGAGTTTTCCCACCGGAGGCTGTTAGCCTCCGGCTATTGTTCACGACATCATCAACCCGACACTAACCCGACACTCAATAACAACCATTTATCCGCGAGAGGCAATCATGTCCGCAAACAAAATCGCTCTGATAACGGGGAGCGGAAAACGCCGCGTGGGCAACGTCGTCGCTCGCATGCTGGCCGGCCGCGGTTACGATATAGCGCTGCACTACAACAGCTCGGCCGACGAAGCCCTGCAAACGGCTCGAGAGCTTGCGGCGTCGGGCGTTCGTGCCGAAGCCTTCCGGGCCGACGTCTCCCGAGAGGACGATGTGGACCGCATGTTCGAGGCGGTGATCGGTTCTTTCAGGCGGATCGACGCGCTGATTACGGCCGCCGCGGTGTGGGAACGGAAACGCCTGGAGGACGCTACCGGCGACGACGTGCGGCGACAGTTCGAGATAAACACGCTGGGGACGTTCCTTTGTTGCCGCCGGGCGGGGCTGATCATGGCCGACCAACCCGAGGGCGGATCGATCGTCACCATCGGCGACTGGGCCACGGTGCGGCCCTACGCCGATTATGCCGCTTATTTCGCATCGAAGGGGGCCATTCCCACCATCACCCGAGATTTCGCCGTCGAACTCGCCCGGCGAAACCCCGCCGTGCGCGTCAACTGCATCCTGCCCGGCCCGGTCATGCTCCCCGAGAACCTCGACGAGCATGAAGTGAAAGGGGCGGTGGCGGGCACGCTCCTAAAACGGCCCGGAAATCCCGAAAACGTCGCTCACGCCGTTGTGTTCCTGCTCGAAAACGATTATGTCACCGGCGTCTGCCTACCGGTCGACGGCGGCCGGACCATAGCAGGCGGGCCGGATTGAACCGCGACCGACGCTGCTGCTGATTGTCGACAGCAATGGGCCGTTATTCGCCGGCGACGGCCAATTCGGGCTTTGCGGCGGCTGGTGTTTTCGACGGCCTTAAGACCGCGTCGAGCGACTCGCCGGCCTGCTTGACGATCATGTCGCGACGGCGACTGTCGAACGCGCCCTTCGAGGGCTTAAGCGCAACCGGTCCATCGTAGCCCCACTCGCGCAGCATGGCCAAGAAGCCGGCCACGTCGATCCGTCCGTTCTCACCGCCGGGCAACAGGCGGGAGTTTTTGTCCAAATCGGCCGGGGCAACGTCGGCGGGCATGTCGGCCACCTGCACGGCGATGATCGATTCGGCGGGAATGTTTCGCACGGAATCCAACGATCCGCCCCCGGCGTAAACGTCCCAGATGTCGATTAGCAGGCCCATGCTCGGCGATGAGACCATCTTCACCAACTGCGACAACGCGTCGAGGTCGTGAATGAATTGAAAGGCACGGTCTTGACGCAGGTACTCGGCGCCCTGGAAGCCGACGCCCAGCCTAACGCCGGAAGGTTGCAAAGCGGCGCAGATTTGCTGGAAACGGGCGCGGTGGAACTCGAAATTTTCGTGATAGGGCCGCGCGTCGCCGGCGGGCGAAAGCAAGGCGGTGGCCCGGGTGCAGCCCAACGCCGCGGCATAGGCCGCGTATTCCGGCAGGTTTTGCAGACCTTTCTGAAAAACATCATCCTCCGCTTCCCAATCCAACGGCAAGCTAAACGTGCCAATGCGAATCCCGGCGCTCTCGATCAATCGTTTGGCGTATTCCACGCCCTTCGACTTCGCTCTCCCGGCAAATTCCATGATGTTCAGGTCCATTCCCTTGAAGCCGAAGGTCAGGGCCAGCTCGATTATTTCACTCTGGTGCCCGGTAATGCCGAGCGCCGACGGATTAAGATTCTTAAACATTCATACACTCCAAAAAACCTGTGGATTTTAGCCGGCCACCCTATTTTCCGACGGGCACCGGCAAGAATTCCGTATTATCGCAGAACTGGAGGATCGGAGAAAGGGGGGGGATGGACAAGCAAACGAAACGATACGCCCAGCCGCTCGCGGCGGCGAGAACGCTCACGCATGCAGCGGAATCGGGGCCAGCCACTGCTCGAAAAACGATGCGACGGTTTGCAGCCGCACGCCGGAATCCCATTGGCATTGGGCAATCACGCCCCCGTTGCCGAAGTCCATCTCGCGGCGAGTGGCGAGGACGGTTTGCCGGAACTCTTCGGACGTGCCCGGCTCGTGAAGCAGCCGGTTGTCGGGATGTCCGCCCCAGAATGTAACCTGGCCGCGATAACGTTTCACCAGGCGGTCGAATTTCATTAGATGCAGTTGCGCGTTGATTGCGTCGAATTCCATTTTCACCAGATCGCCGAAGATGTCGCGGATGTTTCCTTTGGAGTGGAAGAAGGCGAACTTATCGCCCTCGTGGAGAATTTTGCAGTATTCTCGATAGAGTGGGCGGAATATTTCCCGCCACATTTCCGGCGCGACGAGCAGTCCCTCGGGCGTGGCCCAGTCGTCGGCGATCAGCACACCGTCTACTTCGGTTTCGTTCCAATGGCGAAGCTCGTTGCAGGCGATTTCGTGGATGACGTTCAGCAGATCGCGGCTGCGTTTCGTGGCGCGGGCGAGGTCCATCATGGCCGCCTCGGCGCCGCGCAGAAATTGAAATCGGTTGAACGGCCGCACATCGGACCGCGCCAAGACGAAGCGGGTGGATTGCGAACAGACCTTGTTCACTCGCGCAAAACGCGCGCGATCGAATAGTTCGGGCGGCGGCTGAAAGGCCGCAATCCGAGCCGCTTCGGAAAGCGGCGAATGTTTCAATTCAGCCGGGGCGCAGTTCTCCGACTCCTGCCAGACGCATCCCCATAGGTCCGTCCATTCGGTTTGCTTGGAAGTCTTGGCGGCCGATTTCTTCCCGGCGGATAGATCGACCTGATAGATTTCCAGGTCGCTCGGGAAGCGGACCGACATCTCCGCGACTTCTTCCGCGCGGGTCGATTCAACAATGGGTGAAATCCACAGGTCTCTGGGGACTCGGGAGACGGTTTCGTGATTGAGGGTTCTGACGACCAGTTCGCGAGATGTCATTGCTAGGGATCGAAAAAAAACAGGACAAACGAATACAGAAAACGCGGCATATTTTGCCCGGGATATCGCTTCTGATTATTCCCGAGCGTGCAAAACGATCCGATTGAACTTGTATGTTATTTTCAGGTGCCTCCGGTGGGGGTGGTGAATGGAAAAATATACCATGACAATCATGCCGTCAACCGGTTTATTATAATTTTGTTTCCGCCCCCCCCACTCGCCCCCCCAACAGCAGGCTATACTTAACCGTGGAAGCATACTTTCGATTACTGAACATCGCAATCCCTGGATACCTAATGTCTGCCACCGCTGCGAGCAACCGAATGGTGGGGTGGATAATCCGGCGGGAGAGTTGCCCGGACAACAACTCTGACTGAGAAGAACCCAAGAGATGCCGCTGTTTCGCGAAAACAAAGAGAGTCGGGTAAAGAACTTCGTCTTGAAACTGGTCAACAACAATTGCCCGGAAATGAAGGCAATGTTCGATGGTCCCCGTCGCGATAGCCGGGTGAATCTGACAATCGTCGTGATGGTCATTCCGCTGGAGGGCGAAGACCTCCGGATCGGCGAAGCGTTTACGGCGGTGACCAAGGAGTTTTCAGCCTCCGGGACGGCCATCGTGCTGGACCGCCAAATTGGTTTGGACAAAGTCGTATTGGCGTTCCGTTTCGATGGAGAAAAGATGTTTGTCCGCGCCAAGGCCCGCCATCTAAGCCCCATCGGCGGCGGGTTCCATCAACTCGGCTTCGAAATGATCGAAGTCGTATCGCCCGGCGATTACCCAAAATTGCTGGCGCTCGATTTCTGAACAACGGACGAAATTGCCCGCCGTGTAAACCGTTATACACGCGGGCAATTCCGTCCGCCATATACCCGAAAAATAATTTCAAATCTCTCGGTCGATGAAAAAGTCTTCCGAGAGTCGTCGTTGCGCCGCCACGCCCAACTCGTTCAGCCGCCGGCGTTGACCGACGGTGTGCCAGGCGCCGACGCCCTCTAGTTCGGGCATAATCTCGATCAGTTGGGCGATCATCGTTTCAGCCATTCGGCGAATCTGCTCCTGCTTCGTCCGATCGCGGATCGCCAGCACCGTTTTCATCAGTCGCACCAGTTGCGACCGTTCCAGCACCGGTGTGGTCAGCGAGCCGTCGGATTCGACCAGCAGCTCGATTAGCGGCACCTCCAGCGCTTTCTGCCATGCGTGCAGGGCGGTTAGAGTCAGATCGCAGTCGGGCTGCTCCTGGCGGCGCACTTCTTCCACGTCGACGTTCATTCGACGCGCCACCGTACGGCACGATATTCCCTGCCGGCGACGGACAACGGCCAATCGCTGCATGGGTGGGACATTGGCGACGGGAAGCGAAAACTCGCCGGCCGTCCCCGGATCGGTAGATGCGCAGTCTCCAATGCTCATGACGACAGGCTCCTGGATTCGCAGTAATGCGCGAACCGTAAAGAATTGGGCGCGGATAAAGATAATGAAAACACGCGGTCAACCAGCTTTCCACGTCCGACGGCAATGCCGATCGAACGCCGCGGCGCCGCTTGCCCAATAGCCGAACGCCGCAACTCGGACTGACCCGTTTTCAGTCCGCCAGCGACAGCGGCCGAAAGAGACACGGCCACCATCACATTTGCATTCTATACCTATCGGCAAAGGTTGGCAAGAGCATTGGCGCGGATTTTACATACTACTTTCGATGGGGGCAGAATACGCCCGCTTGCTTCAGGGCGATCTGCGCGCAGCCCGGAAAAAAGACGGCCCCGGGAAGTTAGGGCTGCAATATCCCAAAACGCTGATACCTACGAAATCACCCCAGCAGCCGATGGACGCTGTCCAACAACCGGTCCATGGCGAAGGGTTTTCGGATATAGTCGTCCACGCCGAGGGTTTCGGCGTATGCCTTGTGGCGGTTGCCCTCGTTGGCCGTGACCATGATGACCTTAGTCGGCACGGGTCGGGAGCGGCGGAGCTTTTCGAGCACTAAAAATCCGCTCCGCTTCGGCATCATCATGTCGAGAATCACCAGATCGGGATTCTCGCGCTCGGCCAGGGCGAGACCTTGGTTTCCGTCGCGGGCGACGAATATCTGGTAACCCGCTGAAGACAGGGCGTATCGCATCGACTCGACGATCTCGTAATCGTCGTCGACCAGCAGGATTCGTTTCACTTGTTCCGGTGTGGCTTGCTCGGTTTTTTTCTCGTCGGCCATGACGCTGCACCTCTGTTTTAAACGATAGACTAAACCCGGCCGCGGCGGCTGCAAGCGGCGGGAATCGCCCCAAGGACGCCGGCGGTCGCGGCGCGTCTCGCACACCTTTTCATATCGCGGACGGCGCGCAAAACGCGCCTGTTACATACCATACTCGCCCTATGGCGGATTGCAAGGGGATAACCGCCGGTTGTATCGCGTTGCCATTGATCGACTGGCGTTTGAAATGGAAAAAGTCGGCGATGCCGATGGGTTTTCCTGCGCAACCATGGGGATTTATCGAAAAAACCCTGCCATTTTTTTGAAAAACCCTATCAACGATGCAAAACGGGGGGGCGGTGGGATCAATCCGAGCCGAACCGACGCGGTTACCCCTTATTCGGGCGGATACCCCGTCTACCCTATTGACGGAAACTTCTCGAACCGGTAAAATCCACATCGCTTCTGATTGCTGTTTAATGTGCTTCTGGTGAGTTGAGACGGCCTTCGAGCGGATATCCGAGCGTTGGTCGGCATTTAGGGAAGGGCCGGATGTATGCACATCCGCCGATTGGCGTCGGGGGCGACAATCCTTGCCCCCGCCAAATTAAATCTGTTCTTTGAAGTGCTTGGCAAGCGGACGGATGGGTTTCACGAGGTGGAAACCCTGATCTGCCCGATAAACCTATACGACACCCTCTATTTTCGAGACATTCCCGGCGAAGCCGTCAGTTTGAAATGCCGGCTTGTCTTCGGCGAAGGCGGTCCGAAAAGCAGAGGGCTATCCGAAGTTACCGAAGGGCGGGAAAACCTGGTACACCGGGCGGTGGAATTGGTCCGCCGACGCGCCGGAATCGAACGCGGCGCCGAATTGTTGTTGGTCAAACGGATACCGGCCGCGGCCGGACTGGGCGGCGGTTCGAGCGACGCCGCCGCCGCTTTGGCCGCCGCGAACGAAGTGTGGCGGCTCGGGCGAACGGCGGAGCAACTCGCCCGCTGGGCCGAGGAATTGGGGAGCGACGTACCCTTTTTTCTCGCCGGCGGGCCGGCCTTGTGCCGCGGCAGGGGAGAACGCATCGCGCCGGTTTCGGCACGCGGTGAATTGCACTTCGTCGTCGTCCGGCCGCCCGAGGGATTGGCCACCGCGGCCGTGTATGCCGCCTGCCAACCTGCCGAGCGGCCGCGCGCGGTTCAACCGTTGCTCGATGCGATTGGACGTGGAGATTTGAAGCGAATCGGCCTCGGGTTGTGGAATCGTTTGCAGCCGGCGGCCGAGAAGTTATCGCCCTGGATGGAAAGATTGGGGCGAGAGTTCGCCCGATTGAACCTTCAGGGTCACGGAATGAGTGGAAGCGGTACATCGTACTTTGGACTGTGCCGCAATGCCCGAGACGCGAGGCGAATCGCAGGGCAACTGCGGTCGAGAAGTATCGGTGTGGTGTTTGCCGTGCGGAGCTGCCTTTGAGGGTGCCCGCCGAGTTTTGCAGGTGGCGCCTCCTGCATAAGCTCAGCGAGCGGCATCGTGGTTCGTCAGCGCAAGGAGACCAACCGTGGATATCACCGAGGTTCGTGTCAAGCTCATGGAAGAGTCTGGAGAAAGGCTCCAGGCGTTCTGCTCGATCACTTTCGACGACGCATTCGTGGTCCGGGATTTGAAGATCATCGAGGGCGTCACCGGCTCGTTCGTGGCCATGCCGAGTCGAAAGCTGACGACGCACTGCCCACAGTGCAAAAGCAAGAATCACCTCCGCGCAAACTTCTGCAACCAGTGCGGCAAGCGGCTGAAAGACTCGGCCGCCTTGCGGGACGACGACGGCCGAGCGAAGCTCTACGCCGACATCGCCCACCCGATCAATTCCTCTTGCCGCGAGATGATTCAGCGGCGGGTGCTCGAAACCTTCGAGGAGGAAAAGGCCCGATCGAAACTGCCCGGCTACGTGCCTAGCTACGAGGATTACGACGCCGACGGCTTCGTTGAACCTAGGACGACGCGAATTCAAGAGGCCGAGAAGCCGCATGGCCCGCATAAACCCCCCGCCGAAAAACGTCAACCGGCCAAGGCCGCGGCGCATAGCAATGAATTCGGGGCGGGGATTTTAGATTAAAACGGCGGAGCCGGCCGGCCCGCGCCCTTCGTGCATACCCGCGCGGTGGCCGACGGAGGGAGGCGGATACCAACGGCACTGCTTTGCATGTGCCGCTTCCACCACGCTATTTTTCGGCTTCCAATATCTCGATGTTCTTTCTCGCCAGCGGCGCCAGCGGACTGCCGGGATAGTCGTTCACCAGCGCGTGGAGCGTGGCGATCGCGCGGTCCTTTCGCCCCAAACGCATCTCGCAATCGGCTGCGAGGATCAATAACTGGTCCGTGTATGGCGAATCGGGGGCGACCGCGCGAAGTTGATCCGCTTGGCCGACGGCCTGGGCGTATCGCTCGCATCCGGCCCAATAGCGGGCGTACAACAGCGTCAGATAGCCGTCCAATCGCGCCGCGGGAAAGCGGCGCAACCACATATCCAATTCTTCCGCCGCTCGGACGTATTGCTTCGAGGTCAAAAAATCTTCGGTCGATCTGGCGTGTGCCCCCCTTTGGGCCGTCTCGAGGTTGAACTGGCGCGGGCGGCCGATCAACCGTTCCGCTTCGAGGTACGATTTTCGAGCGGCAGGGCCGTCGCCCGCGGCCGCGCGACAATCGCCCCAAACGCGGTGCAAATCGGCGGCGATAGTCCCGGCCCGATCGTCGGCCAGATTTATGGCCGCGGATTCGAGCAATTTTTTCGCGTCGGCCGGCCGCAGCAGGTCGTTGACCGCGACGTCGGCCGCGGCGATTTCACAGGCGGCTTTTGCTTCCGGGGCGCCGCATTTGCCCGCCGCGCCAAGCCATATCTGATAGGCCGCCGCCGAATCGCCCAAGCGGAAGCGGGTCATCGGGCCGGCCAGCCGGGCCACGTTCAGCAAGCCGTCTCCCTCGGCGGCCGAGCAGTCTTGCAAGGCCGCGCGAACGGCGCGAACCGCCTTGTTCAGATAAGCATCGGCTTCGTCCGGCTGGGCAAGGGCCTTCGCCTCGAAGGCCAACGCCAGTTGAAGCAACGCCTCCGCATCGAGTCTGGCCGGATCGTATGTCTCGATGATCCGCAGGTATTCGTCCAGCACGTGGGGCTTGTCGCGGGGCGCCGTTCGGGGCCGATCGACATAAATCCGGTTGGTAATTTCGGCCTTTCTCGCCCCGCGGCGAATCGAAAGCGTCGCCGTGTATAAACCGGGACGAAGGTAGACGTGATCGACGTTCGGAAAATCGCTCGTCTGCCCGTCGCCGAAATCCCATTGCATCCTAGCCCCCGGCGCGGTGAGGGTTTGCGGCGAAACATTGCTGAACTTGACTCCGATCAACGGGATGTTGTTGTCGGGCAGGGGTACGTCGCCGGTGGTTTCGGCGAGGAAGTCGGGCGATTGACCGCCGACGCGCATGTTCACGCGCCCGGCGGGCAGTCGGCCGATAAACGGCGCGTTGAACGCGTCGGCGGGAATCTTTTGCGGCCGGCCCGGTTTTTCGCCCGGCGGATTCACCTCCCACGCCGCCGACATCACGGCGCCCGCGCCGGCGGCGGCATGGTAATACTCGAACTTGTGCTCGCCGGCCGCAAGACGCACGTCCCGCCGCAAACCGGGGCGCGCTTGGCGTTGCGGGCCGTGACGCCCCGGCGCCGCGGCCGCCTCTTTGCCGTCGATCAACAAAAAGCCGCAATCTCGACTGGAGACGTAGAATCCGAATACGCCCGGCTCCTTGACGTGCAGATATCCGCTGTATCGGCTGAGGAACGGTTGGCCGATCTGGCCGAACGGATTGTCCGCGTGAAAGACGCCGTCGACGAAATCGGCGCCGATCGGCTCGGCTGCTTCGAAGGCCGCGCGCACCGAGTCGAGGCTTCGCAAATTGCATTGGCGGAACTTCCGCGTTTCCAGCAGCAGTCCGTCGCGGCTGGTCCAGGCGGGCGGATCGCCCTGGAGAGGCTCGCCGCCATAGAATACGTCGTAGATCGACTGCCCCTCGACGGTCTGGAAGGCCGCGCGGCAGAAGTCGCCCGGCCCGATTTGCAGCACGCGAAACGGAACGGCCTCTCTGTTCCGCGCGGCAACCCACAGATTGCGGCCGTCAGGGCGAAGTTCGCCGTGCGCGAGAAACTCGGTTACGACGACCGAATAGCCCTTTTCGTTGGAAGCGACGACCGAACGAACGGCGTTGAACTCCGCCCCGCCGTGGCGGAAGGACTGGGCCTCGACGGTGTTGAAGCACGAAAGAATGGCTGATGTCGCAACGACACATCCGGCGATTATTCTTGATGATCGCATGGATAAAAAAAGCCGCGCCTGTTTTCAGACGCGGCAGTAGCCTAATAGCTTAGGCAACCAATCTTGACAATACAATTATCGGATACCAGCAGTGAAATGTCAATATAAATCGGAGCGGATGGGATTCGAACCCATGAACCGTTCTGTCAAGATTGATTGTCAGATTATCAGTCTGGTGCCTTAAGCCACTCGGCCACCGCTCCTCCAGATGGGCAGATTAGGGTGAATTCTGAACATCCGCCGCATCTGGGACGTCCACGAAGGCTGCCGTCCCAATCCGACAAGTTACGGGGAAATCGGACAATGGCAATTAGAATAACCTCAACGGTCTGTGTAAACCCACCCCCCCTGAAAAATGCCATCTGTTCACATAATTACCATATATTACGTTTACTCGACTTCCCCCTGCCAATAGTGTATATGGTAAGTATTGGTGATGGAAGCATTACACGGGAGGAACTTGATGTCGGCGAACACCCCCCAGATTAGCCCGGAGGAAGCGGTTCGCCGGGTCGCGCAGGCCCGCGAGGCACTCGTGGGCGAGGTCCATAAGGTCATTATCGGCCAGGACGAGATGATCGAGCAGATGCTGATCTGCCTCTTCGCTCGGGGACATTGCCTGACAATCGGCGTGCCGGGCTTGGCAAAAACGCTGACCGTCTCGACGCTCGCCAGGGCGCTGCATCTGAAGTTCACCCGCATCCAGTTCACGCCCGACCTGATGCCCAGCGACATCACCGGCACGGAGATCATCGACCAAGACCCGGCCAGCGGGCAGCGCAGCTTCCGCTTCGTCCACGGCCCGGTCTTTTCCAACATCCTGCTGGCCGACGAGATCAACCGCACGCCGCCGAAGACTCAAGCCGCGCTGTTGCAAGCCATGCAGGAGCACGAAGTGACGATCGCGGGCACGACCTATCCGCTCACGCCCCCGTTCTTCGTCATGGCCACGCAAAACCCGATCGAGCAGGAAGGCACATACCCGTTGCCCGAGGCGCAGTTGGACCGCTTCATGTTCTCGATCAACATCGGCTATCCGACGCGGGCCGAGGAGCGGGAAATCGTGATGGCGACCACGCAAACGGCCAAGCCGGAGATACGTCCGGTGCTGCATGGGAAAGACGTGCTCTGGGCGCAGCAGCTTGTCCGGCAAGTGCCCGCCAGCCGGCATGTGGTCGATTACGCGGTCGATCTCGCCCGGGCGACGCGGCCGAAAGAGCCGCCGAGTCCCGACTTCGTGAAGAAATGGCTCGCCTGGGGCGCCGGGCCAAGGGCCGCACAGTACATGGTCATGGGCGCGAAGGCCCGGGCGATTATCAACGGCCGCTTCGCCGTTTCGGCCGACGATGTTCGCGCGATGGCCTATCCGGTCCTGCGCCACCGCCTGTTCACCAACTTCAACGCCGACGCCGAGGGGATCGATGTCGATCAGGTGATCGAAAAGATATTAGAAACCGTGCGGGAGCCGAGCTACGGCGAGTCGCTGCCGCCAACCTCGGCGCA
>Ga0123335_1004940_pt1 | contig 16663 bp, 16 predicted proteins | sample BiotimSIPDNA_2_FD_89707 | JGI IMG/M metagenome (GOLD analysis project Ga0123335, IMG submission 89707) | Anaerobic biogas reactor microbial communites from Washington, USA - Biogas_R2 time_0 SIP DNA | ecosystem: Engineered > Bioreactor > Anaerobic > Unclassified | place: Washington, USA...
AGAAAATCAGTAAACGAAGCTTGTTCATGCCTCTTCTGAAAAACGTTAGTTTCGGCTTCATAAGGAAATATATTTGGCGAGTATTATCGGAAGGTAGCTACCAAGCGCTTGGAGACCTGCAAAGGGAATCACTTTTGCTTTCGTCAATGCACTTTATGGACCCATACAATTTTGACTTAGAGCGTGTCCAACGCTGCGTCATACACTACGCTGTCCCAGACGGACGCATCATTCCATTCTGTGCCATGAACTCAATCCACCGTGCTGGAATAGAAAAGAAACTGGGCATTCCAATTAAAGAATGGAAAGAGAGGCATAAGGTTGAAATAACTCAGCCATTCTAGAAGTTGAGAAATAATCAAGTTAATTGGTGAACAATGATATGGGTGGAAAAAAGAAGCTCGGCATCAAACAGATGGAAAAGCAGCAAGTAAAAGCTGACGAAGACAAAGCCACGAAAGAGGCAAAAAAGAAAGAGAAGGCAGGGCCACCAAAAGAACGTAAACAGTTGGCTATTCAAGCTCCAGATGTTAAAGACCAAAGAATCGTCGGTGAAGTCAAAAAAATGGGTGTCTTAACCCCCTATGCAGTAGCCACACGATTTGGCGTACGTATAAGCGCAGCCAAAGACTTTCTTGAGCAACTTGAAGCTACTGGCGCAATCCAGCTTGTCTCTGGCAGTCACAACATAAAAATCTACAAAGCAGCAGCTTAAGGCTGTATGCTTTAACTAAGTCTTTCAAAGGAGTTTTTACTATGAGTTTTCCAGACAAAGTTTACACGTCAGAAGAAGTGCAAGCAGCTAAAGCCTTAATTGACCAAGGATACAAACATAACTTGGTTGTTGAAGGCGACGAAGCCTTCAAGGCAAAAGTCAACCAAACCTTAGACCTCATAAAAACAACTGGCTACTATGATTTCTTACGCACATATGTAAGGAAAATTTTTGAGATTAACGGTATTACCCAGCTTAGGGAAACTGAAGCGGAAATCTGGGCAAACAAGTTTGCCGTAGACAACCCCGTGGATGCTGCAAGCCTGTTTATCCAAAAAGCCTATCACATGAAAGAATACCTTGAAGGGGAACTCTACTACGGTGGCAACGCAGAAAAACGTTCAGTAGCAAAACGCATGGAATTCTTAAAAACATTAAAAGACAAAACCAGCGACCCCACTGTTCAAAAAGAATGTGAACGACTACTACAAATGTGGGATGAAAGCTCACTGGCTTTCTGAAGCAGACGCAGAAGTTAACAGTTCAACTTTTACTGCTGTTCCGCTTTTAGCCTTATTAAAAAGCTCAAGGTTGTTAGTAATCTTTCCCAATATGTTCACTGGACTGTACGGTTGAGATTTACCGTAAAACACGCATAAAGCGCTACCCATGGGCCAAAAAGCGATTGTGCCTGTTTCAACGGTTGGTTTGGCTTTTTCTTCACCCATTTTTATTGGGATTTCAAAGTAGATTTCTTCTTTGTAGAGGGCAATTCTTCCAACAATGGGTAGTTTGCGGACTATCATGTCTATGGTTCTTGGCGCTTTAAACCGTACCAGTTCGCCTTCAGCTTCGCCTAAGCCTTCTAAGATAAATTTAATCCTTACTCGGGAGATTCCTTCATTATCACTCAAAGCTCATCATCTTTAAGAACAAATTATTCAATAAATCATTTGGATTACTATTGTAGTATTCAATGAGCATATTTAACTTTTACAGTAATTAATGGAGAAGCAAGACACAAAACTGCTTACAGAAAAACGCTAAACAAAATGATTACAGTAGACCCAAAAGGGTTCTACCGATATACTCAATCTGCTCGCTGGTAACGCCTGGATGAACCGGCAAAGAAAACACTTGTTTAGCAGCTTTCTCAGTTTCCTGCATTCTGCCGCCGCCAAAGTTGTCACGGTAAAACGGCATCGTATGCACAGGGTTAACGTAGTATGCCTCAGCACTGATTTCTTTTTGTTTTAGCTCTTGCAGTGTCATGTTTCGCTCTTCTTCCGTTCCGTCTTTAAGCTTCACAGTATACAGGTACCAACTGTGCCGTTGAGAATCAGATTCGGTTGGCAGCTTAAGCCGTTTTGACTTTTCAAGCATCTTTGATAACTGTATAGCGTTTTGACGCCGTTTAGCAACAAACGAGGGCAACTTTTCCAGTTGAACTATTCCTATGGCAGCCTCCATCTCTGGCATGCGGTAATTGTTACCAAGCCTAAGCGAAGCGTACTTGGCTTTTTCTCCATGATTCCTAATTAACCGCAACGTTTCATCAATTACGTCATCGTCTGTAGTTATCATGCCGCCTTCCCCAGTAGTGATGTTCTTGCTGGCATATAGGCTCCAGCAGGCAGCGTCAGCAAAAGATCCAGCTGGTTTACCGTCGTATGTGGCTCCGTGGGCTTGAGCGGCGTCCTCAACTATGGCTAAACCGTGTTTATCGGCTATTTCTCGTAGCGGCTTCATGTCAGCAGAGTAACCGTACAGGTCAACTGGCAAAATTGCTCTGGTCTTTTTAGTTATTGCTTTCTCGACGTCTTTAGGCGAGAGAGTGTAGGTTTCTGGGTCAATATCAACGAATACCGGTTTAGCTCCAGCTAAAACTACGGCTTCAGCAGTGGCAACAAAAGTGAAGCTGGGCGCTATAACCTCGTCACCTGGTTTAACACCCACCGCTAAAATCGCCGCATGCAAGGCGGCAGTCCCAGTGTTAACGGCTATCGCGTGCTTAACTCCTGCAAATTCAGCATATTTCCGCTCAAACTCTAACACTTTAGGACCAGCGCCCAACGCGTTAGTCAAGGGCCCTCTACGGATTACTTCAAGAACTGCTTGGGCTTCTTCTTCGCCGACTTTTGGCATGTTAATTGGAATCACTTCTTGACCTCCAGATTGTAGAAGATACAATACGTTTCTGTATTTTAGGATTCCCAGCGATAGAGGTTTATTCTACGCTCATTTCGTCCCAAAACTTGTAATCTGACAAAACCTTTAGCTTCTGCATTCGGAAATCTGCATCTAACGCGGGGTCGCCAGTGTCTACTTTAAGGCTTCTGAGGCTGCGCAGTTTGCTGGTCGTCGCTATAACAACAATATTATCCAAGCCGACTTGACGGATTACTTTGGCGCTTATCTGCTGATTTCCTCTGCCAAACACAAAACCTTGTCCTCCAATAGGTGTCACAATGATTTTAACTGGCTTGCCGTTTAGGGCTTGAAGAATTTGCGCCTCATTAACGTCTTTGGCAATGATTTTCTTGTTCCAAAATAGGTCTACACCAAGCAGTGTTTTCTTTTGGTCTAACAGGTCGCTGATGGTACGTGTGGTTGTTCCAGGACCGACAATGTAGAGCGTTTCAGGTTGCATGGATTCGATAACATAGACGGCGATGGCTGCTTGATTACGCACCTCATCTTCCGTCATCGGGCTTGCCATTTTGTTTGCCTGAATCAACTGTGGCTCATATGGGCTCAGCATGTAACCGTAAAGCTCTGCGGATAGGCGACCCTCACGAAAAGCCTGCTCATCTACATCCATAACTTCCGCTTCACGCAACGGCAAATCGCCATTCAGAAAACGGTATACCACTCGGGCGGCTGCTTGTGGATTAACCGCAAAAATGGCACTGTGCATCTTGACACCTGTGGGCACGCCGAGAACGGGCAATTTCATATCAACAGCTTTTAGGATGTCGCGGGTTGTACCGTCTCCACCACAGAAAACCAGCAAATCCACCTTCGCCTCAACCATACTCTGCGCAATAGCTTTTGTATCATCAGAACTAGTTTCCCTTCGAATCTCACCAATTGTCTTGTGTGAGTAGCCGCATTCTGCTGCTTCAGTCTCTCCCATGTCACCAGCACCAACTAGTAGGCGAATGCTGTTTTTGATGGGGCTAAGTTCGGTTAAGAACGCTTCTGCACGGCTTGATGCAATGGGTTTTGCGCCAAGCGATATGGCTTTTTCAAGGATGGCTTTTCCATCAGTGCCTTTTAGCCCGACGGCTCCACCCATGCCTGCCACTGGATTAACGATGAATCCGATTGTTTTTATCGGTGTTGATTGTGGATTGCTCACTTTTGGTTACCCGTGTAGATTTAGTAGTTGACTGATAAAAAGAAAAAGCGAAAATGAAAATAAAGGGATTACCGAACCTATAGGGGTTCGCAGTTTATGTATTTCTTGTTGACTTCGCCGAGCCATGGATACAGCTTGTGCAGTTTATCCATTGAAGCAGCGACTTTCTCGGTGGGATACTCGTATGGTTGTAGGTTTCCGCTGAAGTATTCGTCGTATGCTGCCATGTCAAAGAAGCCGTGACCACAGAGCACGAACAGGATGGTTTTTGCTTCACCCGTTTGTTTACATCTAAGAGCTTCATCAATCGCGCCTTTAACTGCGTGTGCTGGCTCAGGTGCTGGAATAATGCCTTCGGTTTGAATGAAAAGTTTAGCTGCGTTAAAGACATCGAGTTGGTTGTATGCTTCTGTAGTCATCTGTTTTTCCTGTGTCAGCACGCTTATGGTTGGGGCAATGCCGTGGTATCGCAGTCCGCCCGCGTGAATTGGAGCTGGGATAAAGTCGTGTCCTAAAGTGTGCATGGGAACCAGTGGAGTAAGTTTTGCTGTGTCGCCGTGGTCATACTGGTATTGTCCTTTTGTGACTTTCGGGCAAGCAGTGGCTTCTGTAGCGATGAACTTGCATTCTTTAGGCGCCTTCTTAGAGACTTTGTCATAGTAAAAAGGCCACATGAGACCTGAGTAGCTACTACCGCCACCAATGCATCCATAAATCACATCGGGGTAATCGTCAACCATCTCAAGCTGCTTCTTAGCTTCCAAACCCTCAACGGTCTGGTGCAGGCACACGTGGTTGAAGACGCTACCAATGGTGTAATTGGTTTTTTCCTTGCTTACCAAAGCGTCTTCTACGGCTTCGCTGATGGCTATGCCCAAGCTGCCCTTGCTATTTGGGTCTTCAGCTAGGATTTTTCTGCCTGCTTCAGTTTTGTCGCTCGGGCTGGCAATGCATTCTCCACCGAAAGCGTTCATTAGCATTTTGCGGTAGGGTTTTTGGTCGAAGCTTGCCCTAACCATGTAAACTATCGCTTTTAAGCCAAAGGTCATGGCTGCAAAGGAGAGTGCGCTTCCCCATTGCCCAGCGCCTGTTTCTGTTGAGACACGGGTTATACCTTCTTTCATGTTGTAGTATGCTTGGGCAACAGCGGTGTTGGTCTTGTGGCTGCCTGCTGGGCTTACGCCTTCGTACTTGTAGTAAATTTTTGCTGGCGTTTTCAGCGCTTTTTCTAGACGGGTTGCCCTAATGAGCGGGGTTGGTCTCCATATGCGGTAGACTTCTCGAACTTCTTCTGGAATGTTTATCCAGCGTTCTTGGCTGATTTCTTGACCGATAATTTCTTTCGGAAATATTTTTGGAACTATTCCGACGCCTGGCTCTTTTGTTTCAGGGTCGATGAATGGTGGAAGAGGTTTAGGTAAATCAGGTACTATGTTGTACCATTGTTTTGGGATGTCCTCTTCGTTCAGCAATATTTTTTTTATGATACCCATTTTCTTCGCCTATCCTGTTGAGCTGTTAATTGTGCTCAAACGCCTTATTTAAGCTTTTCAGTACATGTGTGTACATTTATGTGCATTATACTGTTTCGTAAAAACAGAACCGCCAAGTTAAACCAACACTTTTATACCTAAACGCACAGAAACATACACAAGAGACCAGTATGTGGAACATGATAAAAGGGCACTTTCAAGAACACCCTGAAAGACTCAAAGTAGCACGCGTACTAGTAGAAAACGGCTTAAGCGCAAAAGACGGCAAAATATGCCTAAACCAGATCGAAATTCCACCTGTACGCATAGCTCGAGTTGCAGGAGTTGATCGACGAACGGTGAACGAAACTCTAAACGCCATCAGCAGCAACCCTGAGTTGAGGCTGCTTTTTGAAGAAATTCGTCCCGCTGGCCATTCGCTAAAAGAAATAGCTAAGCACTTAAACTTAGGCGTGTTAGAGTTAACCGTTAATAACGCGAAAGCACCCGGCATTCTATCCAGCACTGCCACTTTGCTTACCAATTCGGGTTTAAGCATACGTCAAGCAATCGTGGATGACCCAGAACTATCGCCCGAACCCAAGTTAACGCTGATTATTGAAAAGAAGATTCCAGGCGAATTAATCCCGGAAATATTAAAGATTCCAGGGGTAGCGAAAATTTCTGTTTACTAAAGCGCGAACGCATCTTTTGCATCGGCGAAACCTAAATTAAGAATAAAAACCATAAAAAGATGGTAGCGTAGCTTCTCTCAAGCAATTTATTTCTAGAAAAATTTATATGGTTAAGGGTGTTTTGTTGTTGTTCGCATTAAGGAGGTTCAACCTGATTTGTCATCATTACCTACACAAGCTGGCGGGGTACCAGTTCTAGTATTAAGAGAAGGGTCAAACCGCTCGCGTGGAAGAGATGCCCAACATAACAATATAACTGCAGCCAAAGTTGTCGCAGAAAGCGTAAGGAGCGCTTTAGGTCCAAAGGGCATGGACAAGATGCTTGTTGACAACTTTGGAGATGTAACCGTAACCAGTGATGGAAGAACAATTTTAGATGAAATGGATGTTCAACATCCAGCAGCAAAAATGCTTGTTGAAGTTGCCAAAACTCAAGACAACGAGGCTGGCGACGGGACAACTTCGGCGGTTGTGATTGCAGGCGACCTGCTGGGACGCGCTGAAGAGCTAATTGACAAGAATATTCATCCAACCATTATTATTGATGGGTACAAGATAGCATCTGAAAAAGCCCTTGAAACACTCGACAAAATTGCCATGCCAGTCGACCTCAAATCCAAGGATTACTTAAAGAAGGCAGCTGTCACGTCTATGGCAAGTAAACTTGTAGCGGAATACAAGGAATACTTAGCGGATTTGGTTGTTAAAGCCATGTTATCAGTTGCAGACAAACAGGAAGATGGCACTTTTAGGGCAGATGTTGATGACGTGAAGGTTGAAAAGAAAACCGGTGAATCTCTCGGCGATACAACTCTTGTTAAAGGCATCGTTTTGGACAAAGAAATCGTTCACTCTGGTATGCCCAAGCGTGTGGAGAAAGCGAAAATTGCCCTGCTTGACGCTTCTTTAGAGAATGAGAAGCCAGAGTTTGACGCTAAAATCAACATTGAAAACCCAGCGCAAATCGCAGCTTTCCTGAAGCAGGAAGAAGCCATGCTAAAGGATATGGTTGAAAAAGTCATAGCTACAGGCGCAAACGTGATTATCTGCCAAAAAGGAATCGACGATATGGCTCAACATTTTCTTGCCAGAAAAGGCATAATTGCTATTCGCAGAGCCAAAAAATCTGACATGGAAAAGCTTGCGCGTGCCACAGGCGGAAAAATTGCATCAAGCATAGATGAGATTTCTTCTGCTGACTTGGGTTTTGCAGCTTTGATTGAGGAACGCAGAATTGGCGATGATAAAATGACGTTTATTGAGGGGTGCAAGAATCCCAAGGCGGTAACTATCCTCATTAGGGGTGGAACTGAACGTTTAAACAATGAAGCTGAGCGTTCAATTCATGATGCACTCTGTGTTACCCGAGATCTTGTTCAAGAGCCACGGGTTGTTGCCGGTGGAAGTGCTCCTGAGCTTGAGATGTCTAATGCGCTCAAAAAGTACGCTGAGACTCTTCCTGGCAGAGAACAGCTTGCCGTTAGAGTTTTCGCTGAAGCGTTAGAGTCTATTGCAGTAACATTATCAGAAAATGCAGGTTTAGACCCCATCGATATCCTGTCCGAGTTGAGGTCTAGACATGAAAAAGGGGAAACATGGGCTGGCATAGAAGTTTTGTCAGGCAAAGTTCAAGACATGACTAAAGCAGGCGTTTTTGAACCCGTTGCAGTCAAAAAGCAAATCATTAAATCGGCATACGAAGCAGCCTCCTTGATTTTGAAAATCGATGATGTTATCGCCTCAGGCAAAAGCAAAGCGCCTCCAATGCCACCAGGAGGAGGAATGCCCGGCGGAATGGGTGGTATGGGCGGAATGGGCGGATATCCAGGTGCTGGAGAGTATTAAACTGTCTGAAAACAAAGTGAATGTTGGTCCTCCGAAGGTTACTCGGTTTGAGAAGGCAAGGATTGTTGGTGCACGCGCGTTGCAGATTAGCATGGGTGCTCCTATTCTTGTGGATGCGGATGAAGAGAGCGTTTCTAACCCGATTGATATTGCATTGAAAGAGATGGATGCTGCAATCTTGCCGATTACTATTAGGCGTACGTTGCCTGATGGGACCTTCCAAGATATACCCTTAAAGTGGCTCTCATAAGCCAAACCTCTTTATTTTTTAGTTTCTCGTTTTAAGCTTTGTATTATTCGTTATTTGTTGTTTGCTTTAGAAGTTGTGCGGAAAAAGTCTTAGCACAACCACAATCAAAGCTTTGCGCTGTACCGTCCGATTTGTAGTTGGCTGGCGTGGCGGTTTGCATGCTGGTTGTGCAATGCGTCACAAGCAGTTTGAATTTGGGCTGTTTTGCAGAAGGTTGGGGATGGAATTTTGGGCTTTTTTAATTTTTTAGTCTTTTGGGACTAGCTGAAGGGATAGCTGTGATTTTTTCTCTAACCCCCCTTATATATAGTCTCAACAAGTGTCGGGGCAGGCTTTGTGGGGTTGCATGTTTGCTGAAGACTTGTTTGCAGGGTTGATTGTGTGCTAGGTTTTTCACTGTTTGCTTGTGCAGTTGCCGCCAAAGAATCTCATGTTAACCTGCCAGCTAAAAGCGAGGCCTCTCTACGCTGACCTCCCCTCCCTTATATAAAGCCATGTTGAACTGGCTACTGTTGCTCCCTCGGTAGACCTATCCCCTATAAAAAGCAGCCAAATCGTGGGAAACTATGAATTGAAAGAAGGGGTTTTTTGTTGTGCTTGAATTAGCGTTTTCGTGATTTGTTTCCAGTGGGCTCCTTGCCAGTAAACGTGACTGCAGTTTGGACATTTCCAGAAAACCTCATAATGCAAAAAAGTGTTTCTCTCCACATCATCTTTAACTTGCTCTTTCCGGGCAGCGCCAAGTTTAGCGTTACATCTTGGGCAATGCGACTTGTCCATGTCAATCTCAAGCGGCACGTCAAACCGTTTAGCAAGCTCAGCCAGCCGCTCCGCTTCCGTCGTGCCCTGTACATAAAAAGCCTCAATCCCCCGTCCAATCGCGCGCTGATACAACTCAAAATCTCTCGTCAACAAAATCCTGCCCTCCGCCTTAGCAGACGCCAACAACTCATCATCACTGAGCCTTGTGGAGTATTCAACGTCTTGCCCAAGCATTCTTAGCCAACGAGTCAGTTTCCCCAGCATAGCATCAGCTAGGAACTTCACGTTTGCCCGCCTCGGAGAACTCTTCCGCATCCGGGTTTGGCAACGATTTCTCCCTCATCCATAACCAGCCCGCCGTTCACGAAGGTTTTTACTGGTTTGCCAGTGACTTCCCAACCGTTGTAGGGCGAAAACTTTGCTTTGGATTTGAATTTTAAGGCGTCAATTGTCCAGTTGCGTTTGTAGTCTATGATTGTCAAGTCAGCGTCTTTGCCTCCCTCAAGCTTGCCCTTGCCTTTTAATCCAAAAATCTGGGCTGGCTTCTCCGCGAGCAACTCAACCATTCGTGGAAGAGTTAACCTGTTTTTTTTAACCATCGTTAACATCAGCGGCAACGTTGTTTCAAGTCCGGGCACGCCGACTTTGACTCCCCAGACGTTGCTGGCTGATTTTTCTTCTGGCGTGTGTGGTGCATGGTCGGAACCCAGTGAGTCAACAACTTTTGAGGATAGACCGCTCCAAAGGGCTTCTTGGTGGTTTCTGTCTCTAAGTGGAGGCGCAATTATCGCCATCATCCCGTAGTGCCTTACCTCTGCAGACGATAGCATAAGATGGTTGGGGGTCACTTCGCAGGTTACTGTTTTTTCAGCCTTTTTAGCCTCCCCAATAACTTCTAGTCCCTGCTTGCTGGTTACATGGCAGAAATGAATATGTGTCTTTGTTTTGTCGCTTGCTTTTAGAAGCCGTTGAATTGCTTTTTTCTCGACTTCCTCTGAATGCGCAAACAAGAAATCCGCTGGTCCATTATGTTTTGCCTGTTTAAGTTTCTGCTCATTAGCCATAAGCAAAGCTTTGTCTTCCGCATGCACTGCAACAACCGCGCCAGATTCACCAGCAGATTTAAGCCCCTCATGCAGGGATTGGTCATCGTCGTGGTTTAAGCCGCCGATTTGAGCACCCATAAACAGCTTAAAGCCAACCGCGCCTTGGGCTACGAGAGCTGAAACCTGCCCTAAATTTGTGGGGAATTCTGAGTACAAGCCAACATTAACCAGTGTTCTTTTCTCAGCAAGGTTCATGCGGTTCTTTAAGGCTTCAACACTCATTGTAACTGGCTCATTATTTGGCATATCCAAAACCGTTGCAAAGCCCCCAGCGGCAGCTGCTGACGTGCCTGAAATGAAGTCTTCCTTGAACGCCCTGCCCTCATCCCTCAAGTGCACGTGAGAGTCAATTAAGCCAGGCAAAACCAGCAGGTTGTGAAGGTTAACTTTTAGGTCTGATTTGGGCATTTGGGTTTCTTTGCCGATTTTATGGATTTTGCCTTCTTCAATGGCTATGCTGCAGTCAACGATTTCTCCTTTAAGATGGGCTTTTGCGTTGTTTAGTACTGTATCAACAATCAAAGGGTTCCACTACAGGGATTATGTATGCGAGTGGATAATTAAATAAAGTTTTTTCGCTTAAAGTAGGTAAGGAAGAAAAAACTATTTTTCTTGTTCAAGCTCTATGCGGCATTCGTCACAGATGTTTTGTCCGTTGCTGTCCTTAAGATGCTCTGAATACATGTTACAGCGGTCACAGTATCCTGATTGCGGAACCTCTTCAAGTTCCTCATGCGAAACTGAACCTTCGATGCGCGTTCGTTCCTGCATAATTTCAATTAGCTCGGGCATGACGCCTAAGAGGTCTTTGCTAGAGACTATGCCAACCAAATTGCCTTTGTAGAGTACGCCGAGGCGTCTGATGTCTAGGCGTGTCATTCTTCTTGCTGCACCACTTACTGTGGCGTCTGGTTCGATAGTGACAAGCGGCGTTGTCATGATGTCTTTAGCTTTGACTGTGTCGGGTTTAGCGTTTTTAGCTAGTACTCGAATCACTAGGTCACGTTCAGTGATTATACCAATTGATTTTTTAGCTTTATTAGTGACGATAACAGCTCCTAAACCGTCTTTGTCCATGGCAACCGCGATTTTATCTGTGGTTTCCTCTTCGTCCGCGGTAACAACTGGGCTGCTCATTACGTCTTTGACCAGCATTCTCGTTCTTAATCCAATTTCTGACATTGCATATCCACTCTATAACTCGGTAACTGTGCCTTTACAACTTCAAAATAAGAAAGCGCAATTTAAGAGTTACCTAAGCAGTATTAAATGTATAAATTCCAGCTTCAGAAGCTCATTTAAATATTCCAGTAAATTAAACCAAATGGCTAAAGTTGAACCACTATGCTAAAGACAAATGTTGAGAAACTCATCAAAATGTCAGTTATGGGTGAAATAGCAAGCCCAACCCTCCGCAACGTATACAACGTTTCAGCCACAGGAACACCGCTCGTTCTCCCTGGTGTAGGCGGAATCACTTACAATCTGCGAGTTGGCGACCTTGCATGTGGTTGGCAAGCAGACCATGTGGAACCTGGCGTCAGCACCGACAACAAAGAAGCTGATGCCCGTATGGGCGTGGCAGCAAATACAGCATTTAATGTTCTCTCCTGCATCGGTAACGAGGCAATTGTTGCAAGCGGCGACGGCAAAGGCGACAAAGGCGTAGTTACAGGTAAACACGGCGGAATAGAGCATGTGATAATCGATTTTAAACCTGAAACCCTTGAAAAGCTCCAAATCGGCGATAGAATCCTCATTAAAGCTTACGGTGTAGGCTTAAAACTGCTTGATTACCCAGAAATAAAATTAACCAACATGGACCCAAGACTTCTTGAAGCATTAAACCCTAAACCCAACAGTGACAAACTGGAAATCCCAGTCACCCACACCATCCCAGCAGCAATTATGGGTTCAGGACTGGGAGCAAACCAAGTCAACAGCGGCGACTACGATATTCAAATGTTTGACGAAAACATTGTTAAACAGTATGGACTTGAAAATTTACGGTTAGGCGACTTTGTTGCAATCATTGATGCTGACCATTCGTTTGGCAGAATTTACCGTCAAGGCGCCATCACCATCGGCATCGTTGTCCACACCAATTGCGTCACAGCAGGGCATGGACCAGGAGTAACCACTTTAATGACTTGCTCAAACGGTAAAATAATTCCACAAATTACTCCGAGAGCAAACGTGGCTTCCATCTTAAATTTACGGGCAGATATATAAGATAGTTAATTCAATATTTGAAAGAATAAGGAATAAAGAGGTCAAAATAATTGCCATTTAAGCGAAAAAGCCGAGGAAGAGCGAAAGGAAGCAAAGGAAGTAGTACACTTGTTCAATGCGTAAACTGTGGGGCAATGGTGCCGCGTGACAAAGCGAAGCGGTCTACACGTAGGGTGTCTTTTGTTGAGCCACAACTAGCCAAAGAGTTAAGGCAAAAAGGTACCTTCTTAGCCTCTTGGGTTGACACTAAATATTACTGTATATCATGTGCAGTGCACCGTGGCATCGTTAAGGTGCGAGCTGAAAACGAGCGCCATTCAAAAGGTTATAGAAGAAGATACTAAGCTTCTATACCGTTTTTTCTTTTGCATCAACCTTTACTTCTTTTAACGCCTTATACACGTGATATCCTCTTTGGATAACCGTGAGGTTTGACAGTATAGCCAGCAATATCACTCCGTAATTTAAGGCTGGCAAATAGAGTATCGCTACAAGCGCTGAAGCAGCCAAAATAAGCATTCTCTCTGCGCGTTCAGCTAAACCCACTGACTCCATTTTTATGCCTATACCCTCTGCTCTGGCGCGAGTATAACTTACAAGCACAGAGCCTGCTATTGCAGCTAACCCCCATGCTGGGTGACATAAACCGCTGATTATTATGCCCGAATAAACTGCTGCATCCGCATACCTGTCAAGAACTGAATCAAAAAAAGCGCCAAAAGCTGATGCCTGATTGAATTTTCGTGCAACAATGCCATCCATGGTGTCACTGAATCCTGAAGCTAAAAGGAAAAAAACTGCCAACAGCAGATGCCATGCAGAGGGGTCTGGTGAGACGGCAAAGGTCACGGCTGACGCTAAAGCCAAAATAAAGCCTAAAACGCTGATTCTGTTGGGGGTTAAGCCTAATTTATGGGCAATTTTAGCTTCGCTTGTTAGCATTTCTTGGATTTGCTTTTTAAGTTTGGTGAGCAAGTACTGTTCTTCTCATCTTGATGGCTGTTTAGCTCATTCTACGGGTTAGCTGTAGAAAAGCCTTTCCACAATTAATTATTGTTATCTTATGATGCATTTTTTTATACATAATTTCCTTTCCAACAGCATAGCTTTTCAGTGAACTTATAAGGAAGTTAACGGATTAATAGGAAGGTGACGTTCTAACGCGCATCAGAGCGCTTTACAGCAACGTTACACAAAGCAACAACAAATAGGAGTAAGATGAAATGACTGAAAACGCAGACGTAATCTTCGTCGGAAACAAGCCACCAATGAGCTATGTTCTGGCTATTATAACCAGTCTCTCCTCTGGCAACCTGAAAGAAATCACTTTGAAAGCAAGAGGCCAAGCAATTACTACAGCAGTTGACGTAGCTGAAATTGCAAGGAACCGTTTTGTTAAAGACCTCAAAGTGAGCAAGATTGCCATTGGTACGGCAGAGATGCCACCTCGTGAGGGTGAGAACAAGTCCAGAATGGTTTCAACGATGGAGATAACGCTAAGCAAAAAAGCATAGCCACATCGCGTAAAACCGCTCTTAACAAAAACCTTTCTTTATTTTTTGAATCAAATTTTCACTACACATTAAATAAAACTTAATTCTCAACCAGCGCTAATCCCCAATTGGTGTTTACCCCTGAAGCAATACTACAACCGCTTGACTTCAACTTCCATACTGCTTATTCTTCTTTTTAGCAATGGATTCCTGAGTAGTTCATCAATGTTTTGCAAGGCACAGGTTGTAACTCAAGTTGGCGGAATACTATGGGAAAACACTACATGGACAGCGGCAAACAGCCCCTATGTCATAACAGGCACTGTTCAAGTTCCATCAAACGTTACATTAACTATTGAGGCAGGCGTAACAGTTACAACCTCCATGAACCCTTCAAATGAATACCTATTCCTGCTGAACGGCAAAATCTTTGCAAATGGGAAATCCAACAGCACGATTACTTTTGATGCTAAAGGCTCAGGCTTAATATCGGCAGGCATGTCGACCGCTGACGCCTTCACCAGTTTAGACCACTGCATAATCAAAGGTGCAACCCACATTTGGGATTCAAGAGGTAAATCAGCTTCGGGTTACGGACACTTTAACTTAACAAATTCAAAAATCCAAGGCATAGAAAATTCCATACTAAACATTTACCTCCCCGCAAGAAACATTTTCATCGAATACAACACATTCGAAGACACCAGCATAGCTATTGGAAATGACGCCAACGTTTACATTAGACACAACCTGTTCAACGGTAAAATGAGCGGCCTTCACTATTTGATTCAAAATTATGACAGCGGCCAAGACAGGCTTTTTGTGCAGTACAACTCATTCATCAACATGGAGGGGAGAGTTCTTTCCCTTGGAGGTGGTCTTCCTACTTCAGGGATGGATGCAAGATATAACTACTGGGGAACAACCGATTTAGACCTCATCAAATCAATGATTCATGACAGTAACACCGACATAACATGCCCTGCCCCAATCAATTACTTGCCTATACTTCAAGAACCTGACCCTAAAACGCCCACACACCCTGATATTACACCACCCACACCCACTCCAACAGAAAGTCTTGAACCAACAGCAACCCCTTCCCACACCATTAACTTAGACGATTTCCGTATTGAATCCAACAGCTCAGTTTCAGCTTTTTCATTTGACAGCACGCTTCGTGAGATACACTTCACAGTCAACGGAGAAAGCGGTACAACAGGTTACATCAACATAACAATAGCTAAAAGCTTCATGCCCACCTCCAACATCAACGTTTACCTTGACGAAAACCAAATCAGCTACGACTCAGCATCAAACGAAAACTCATGGATAGTCACCTTCACTTACAACCACAGCATGCACCATGTGACAATAACCGAGTCAGCGACCACTCAAGGTGCACCAGAATCCTCCGACTGGATTATGCAAGCAGTCATGATAGCGGTTGCCTTAAGCCTAATTATTGTTGCTTGTGCACTTATCTGGTTGGAAAAGTAAAGCAGTCCAACAAAAACCCATAAAAATGCAAAAAAGCGGCTACCAAAAAAGGCAGGGGATTTAGTGTTTTCCGTTGCCGTTTCCATTGCCATTGCGATAGTCAGTTGAAAGCACGTTCATGCCGCTCAAAACAGCTTCCATACTGGCTTTCACAATGTCTTCCCGAACGCCCATGGCTGTGACCGTGCGGTTGCCTTTGCGCATGTGCACAACCACTTCAACCATAGCGTCTGTTCCGCCAGTAATCGCCTTAACATTGTACTGCTCAAGCGTAATAGGCTCAGTCACTGCAATCGCATCTTTCACCGCATTTATAGTCGCATCGACAGGTCCAACCCCGACCGCTGTGCCCCAAACGTCTTTGCCGCCCAGTTTAAGTCGAACTGAAGCGGTTGAAGTGGCTTTGTCGCCGCCGACATACGTCATCTCCATCAACTGAATCGGTTTTTCTCCTTTCAAACCCATAACGTTCTCAGCAATCGCCAGCACATCCGCATCCATGACGGTTTTGCCTTTATCGCCAAGCTCTTTTATGCGCTGAAAAATCTCTTTAAACTGCTCCTCTGTAGGTTTCAAACCCATGCCTTCAAGGTCAGCATGTATCGCGTGGCTGCCTGAATGTTTACCGGGCGAAAGCCTGCGTGTGCAACCAACCAATTCAGGAGAAATTGGCTCATAAGTCAACGGGTTAGCCAGCATGCCCTGTGTGTGTATGCCTGACTCGTGTTTGAAGGCGTTTTCTCCAACAACAGCCTTATTGGGTTGCACGTGAACGCCAGTGAGCCTAGACACCAACTGTGAAGTGCTGTAGAGCAATTCAGTTTTAATATTCAAGTCAAGTTTATAGAGCGAACGCAGCGCAATCACAATTTCCTCTAAAGCAGCGTTACCTGCACGTTCACCCAAACCGTTAATGGTAGCGTGAACCTCCTCCGCGCCTGCACCCAAAGCGGCTACCGAATTAGCAACCGCCATGCCAAAATCGTTGTGGCAATGCACGCCCACAGGAACCTTTACGGCATCCTTGAGTTTAGTGTAAAACTCGACAGTACGTTCTGGCGTTAAGATTCCTACAGTGTCACATGGAACCACCCGATCAGCTCCAGCCTCAACCGCAGTTTGAAAAACCCTGATTAAATAGTCAAGGTCAGTGCGTGTTGCATCCTCCGCTAAAAGCTCAACTATCAAACCATGATCTTTAGCGTACTGTACACAATCCTGCGTTGCAGCCA
>Ga0123335_1004942_pt1 | contig 16648 bp, 15 predicted proteins | sample BiotimSIPDNA_2_FD_89707 | JGI IMG/M metagenome (GOLD analysis project Ga0123335, IMG submission 89707) | Anaerobic biogas reactor microbial communites from Washington, USA - Biogas_R2 time_0 SIP DNA | ecosystem: Engineered > Bioreactor > Anaerobic > Unclassified | place: Washington, USA...
ATCGGCAACAATCCGACTGGCGTCAACACGCTGAATCGTCCCCCAATATCATCCGGGATTACAAAGCTTTCATACTGTTGCTGATTCGCCAGTTTTTTCAGCGCACCTTTTTTTCGGTCGGAGGTCACAAATACCCTCTTCGAAGCTTCATCCCCATATTTTGCTTTCAAAAGGTTGTTTAAAGCCCGAAAGGCAATCGCCGGTTCGATGGTCGTTCCAGATTTGGAGATGACATTGATCGCAAATTCTTTGTTTTTCAAATAGAAGAGTAACTCGGAGAGGTATTGAGAAGACAATGTCTGTCCGGCATAGATAATTTCCATCCGCTTTCGAGACGAAAAATATGGTCTTAACGCTTCAACCGCTGCACGGGTACCAAGATAAGATCCCCCGATTCCAATCACAACCAAGACGTTTGCCATGGAGCGAATTTTTTTTGCACAAGTCAAAATCCGATTCAATTCATCTTCATCAAACGTGACAGGGAGATCGAGCCAACCGCGAAATTCTTGTCCTGGACCACTACCGTTTAGAAGCGTCCGCTTGGCTTCCTCAACCTCTTTTCGAATTGTTTCAAAATCCGTTTTTGATAAAAAATGGGACATTGAGTCCAGTTTCAACTCCAAGACTTTACGCATTAGAACACCTCCAGGATGACATCATCATTATAGCATATATTGCATTAATTCCTTGAAAAATTTTGGTTGGATGATGCCACTTTTCTCATTTCTTTTTTTTGAGAGATGCAATTCGTTGACCTTCCGAAAAACACTTGAATCTATTGAAAATTCAAATCAATATCTAAAAATGTGATCAAACACGAAAGATTTTCCTGTTTGATCACATCGACTCATATCCCAAAATATTGACTTGGACTGGATCTATCTATAGTGAAAGCGCTCGGTCATTCCTGAGGCATCGTTTGATTCACTAAAACCGGCACATTGGTTGGATTCCAAGAACTGAGGCCCCACCATTCGGGAATATATGGCAACGCCAGATAAACTGTCAGGTTGTCTCCGCCGACAGAATTGTAACCGACATCACGAATGCTCTCTCCAAGCCACAATTCTTCGAGAAACGGATGATGAGAAAAAGCTCCGGGAGCGATCTCATTCACAAGGGAGCGTTCATTTTGGGGGTCAATATATCTTGGGAGCACAATTTGGGAAAGTTTGTAGCCAAAGTGCACACCCAGCATCGTGACTCCCTCATTCTTGACTGAGACATAATTCAATCCATTATACACGCCAATGCTTTCTGCGTTGTAGATGACTTCATATTCGTCATCGAGAATATCCCAGCAACCATATATAGTTGTCACTGTCACCATTGCATAAATCTTCAAGTGAGGATTTAATTGCGGCAACCCAAACACACGACTTCCCACTTCTCGGAGCGTGGCCGGCAGGACAACAGCATTCAAGGCGGGATTGAGTGTGGGAAGAATGTTTCCATCATAGTCAAACACATTAAATCCCAGTGTCGTAAGTTGATCCGGTAAGACAATGCTTGACAGCGAGATATCATTATAGAACGCCATATTGCCAATATAAGTCATTGTCATCGGTATGCTGACTTCGCGCAAATTGCGAAGATTCATCAGCGCATACGATTCGATTCGATCGCCTCCGGTAATCATCAAACTCTCAAGATTTGTCGGAAGATAATAGCTAAAGTCACCTTGTTTCAACGCTGTTGCCACAACGCCGTAACTCGATCTTCCAAACATCGTTCCTAACAAAGCATCATTCCCCCACGAAGTTATGCTGATTCCTAGGAATGGCAGTGTCATCGACCTCAACGAGAGCGTCACCGCAAAAGCGCCTTCTTCAATGGTTGTGACCGAATCGGAGACAACCAGCTCTTTCAACATAACAAGACCTGACAAAGAACCCGCCCGAAGAATGGTCGCATCGGACACCATCAATTTTGTCAAACTTGCGGGGGCTTGGTACGCTTTTCTCGTGATGCTAGGAAAATAATGCATGATTTGCTGGCTTCCAGCAAATGCTTCCGTACCAAACAAAACACCTAATGTGGCATCATATCCAGTCGCTTCGCGATTGATCCCAACAAAAGGAATCGATAGTTGTTCCAGCACTGCGAGCCCGGATAGACATCCCGGCTCCATGGACAAAACGGAATCCGCTATTGTGAGACTTGTGACCAACGCCCCGTTTTGAAAGGCGCCCGCTAAGATTTGTGTCACATCTTTTTCTTTATAGGTCGAAGGAACCACGACTTCGGTAGCAATCGGATTGACCCCAGAAATACCATAGGTATCGCTTTCCAAAAGCACGAATTGGAGCGTCGCTGTTTTCCAAATCGCATATAGGTTCAGATCGTTTGCCGGCATGGTCGTGAACGAGAAAGGAACATATGAATCGGCCTCGCTACTCCAACCGACAAAATCATAGAATTCGCGGAAAGGGTCTTCCGGTGCAACCAACGTCGCGTTGTAATTTAACGTCGCTTCTTCGATTTCATTGCCACCTTGTGTATCAAAGGTTAGCGAATAAGAACAGATTTGCCACTTTGCATAAACATTTCCCCCGCCTAAGGGCATCTCTGTCAACGAAAACAATTCGGTCAAGCCAGAATTCGCATACCAACCCATGAAGGCATACCCGATTCGGTCGGTTTCCGGCAAACTCGGCAATTCTGTGAGATAAGGCAGGGTAATGTTTGAAACCGCGCTTCCCCCGTTTGTGTTGAACTGAAGCGTATAATTGTTCGGGATGTAGATCGGCCTTATGATGGTATCTTGAGTAATGGTGGCGGTATCCTGATCCCATCCGGTAAAGGTATGGCCTTCTTTCGGTGGACTAGCCGGAAGATAAGCGGCATTCCCATGGGGAACATTTTCCGATAACAACAAATTCCCGTCTTCATCTTCAAAACAAACGACATGCGTTGATAATTCCCAGCGAGCGAAAAGCGTGTGATTGCCCGATGCAACGTCCCCATCATAAAAAGGCGCGGAATTGATCGAATCTCCCTGAAACCAGCCTAAGAAAACATAGCCCGGTTTGGTCGGTTCTGGTAAGGATATGGACGTTCCATAAGGAACCTCGGTCAATGAATCACAAGTGGTGCCGCCATTCGAATCAAAGGAAATGGTCAATAACGCGGGTTGGAACACCGCCGTTACACTCGTATTGGCTGTGACGTTTTCATACTCGCCTTCCCACCTGATAAAATCATGGCCGGTCTTGGTTGGATTTGTCGGTGGTGTGGCATCGCCTCCAACCCCCACCATTTGGGACGAATACAACAATCCGGAATCACTCTGAAACTCCACACTATAAACCGTCACAATCGAGCCCAAGTTCTCAACCCGATTGTCAGAATAAGTGATTATTAGCTGGCCACCGGAATTGATGATCATCGATTGGATTCCAACCCCGTCATTGCCCTGAAGCAACGTCAAATCAAATAGCGTGCTCCAGGAGGTCTCATCTTCATATCGCCATTCGAGATTGACATCATTCAATCGCAATTGGATTTCTTTTCCCGGTTCTCCTTGAGGACCTTTGACTTCCTCTAGCCACTCTTCATAAGTGCCCGCGTAAGCTTCCGCCTCCACCGCCAACAAATAAACGGAATATATCTCGGAGTCCTCTTGGGTTTGGTTCAATAAGGGCTCATTCGTCGTGGTGATGACTGGCTGGTTGGATCGAGTGGTTGTATTCGTAGTGGCGTCACTTTGGCAACCAAACAAAAAAAAGGCGCTGACACACAACACGAACGTTATCGATATTAATTTTTGTTTCATGCGTTCCTCCCCTAGCGAAAAGCATCCTATTGCTTGCTATCACGATGAAACATGATTTCTAATTGATAATTATAACACTATGACAGATGCCGGACAATGATTGTGCGAAATATTAAAAAAGAAAAAGTGTCCGCTCAATAAAGTTGACTGAAATCAACCGTGACTATTTTTCTACTTATTGTTTTGTTCTTTTTGTCGGTCTATCCCCATTGATCCTAAACAATAATCAATCGCTTGTTCATAAAAAAACACTCTGTAAAGGGCAACTTTATTCGCTCGGCTGTCTGCTAAGCGGTAATATCTTTTTTCCGATAAAAAAACCAAGCAGCTGTAAAAGAAAAGCCAATCATCAATACCGATATCAACAAGTAAAGCGGTTTTATCATCTCGTCATTCACGATAGTGACCGCATTAACATACTCATAGGGTGTAAAATATTTCAAAAATTCAAACTCGTCGGTCAGCTTGCTGATGAGATCGACAACATACATGCCAATGACAATCCCCAAAGCAATACTTAACACTTTTCTTGATTTGGTCACAAACACGCTGATGAAAAAGGATATGCTCGCAAAGATCATTTGAAGCAGAAATGGCGCATATGAAAACAACAGCCAAACCGGAACATTTATATCACCATAGATTGCAAAGGCGATGAGAAGCACGAACGCAACGGCCGTATTCAACATCAACAGATTGACTGCGACCACAATGGCCTTTCCAAAGAGAATGCGATCGCGGCTGATGGGCTTGCTGAGCAAAAACTCGATGGTTTTATCGTCTTCTTCTTTTGATAATATCGATCCGCCTAAAATCGCGGCATAACTCCCACCAATCAGATTGACAAAAAGATACCCTTCCACGCCAAACCATCCATAAAAGTCGCTCATATCAAGGCCGCCTTCCCCCATACCGAAAGCCTCTAAAAACGCTTCTGGATAGACGCTAAGAAATTCTTCTATCTGCGAGAACGCCTCTTTAAATGCTGGATAAAGCATGAGCATGAGTGCCGCCAAGCCCGCCACAATGGATGTCCACAAAATCAAGCTTTTGAAACTTCTCTTAAACTCCGTTATCACAAGTTTTTTCATCGGGTAGCCTCCCGCTCATAATAATGCATGAAAATCTCTTCCAATGATGGTTCTGTTATGGATACATCTTCAATAGTTAAAGAAGCGAGCAGTTGAACTAGATTTTTTATCTCTCCTGTATAAACAAACGAGATGAATCCATTGATTTTTTCTATCTTTAACATTTCATCGGTCGGTTCAAAACCATCTTGAGTTTTGATTTTGACTGTTTTGGCTCTTGTTTTCATGATATCGTCCACGGTTTCAACTTTAATGAGTTCTCCTTCTTTTATAATACCGACACGATCACAAATACGTTGCACTTCACTTAAATTATGTGATGAAAAGAAAATTGTTGTCCCGTTTTTCTTCTCCGCTTCTAAAAATTGAAAAAATAGGTTTTGCATCAATGGATCCAATCCCGAGGTAGGCTCATCTAAAATGAGAATTTTAGGGTGTGTCGCAAGCGCCGCAACAATGGCCACTTTCTTTTTGTTTCCAAAGGATAAATCCTCAATTTTACGATTTAAATCGAGTTCTAGTTTATCGACAAGCATCGCCATATAAGGACGATCAATCTCACCGTGGAAACTACAGGCATACTCCACGAAGTCTTTGACGGCCATCTCTCCGTAAAAGTTTACCTCGCTTGGAATATATCCGACCATTTTTCTGATTTCAATCGACTCGGAAACAATATCCAATCCATCGATTTCTGCCGACCCGCTGGTAGGAAAAATTAGATTGAGCAAGGTTCGGACGGTGGTGGATTTTCCGGCACCATTGGGCCCGATAAATCCAAAAATCTCCCCCGGTTTTATCTCTAATGAAACACCCAAGATTCCTCTTGCGTGTTTTTTATAATATTTTGTCAATTTCTGTAGTTTGATCATAAAAGCCTCCTATATATTCATTCTCATTATACAATGTGAATTCATTTTTTTTACACAAATTCGCGGTCAAATCGCCGATAATACAGCGACATAGATAAATTGTAACTCATCAAATAGAAATAAAAAGCCAGAATTCTCGCGATATTTTGCCTATTAGAGAAATCTGATCACGTTTGTCCTGTAGAAAACAATCTACATTTTTTTAATTGTTTTTCACTTGATGTCCATAGGGTCTATCAATTCATTCGAAAGCCGACTGTTGATATCCTTGATTCAAACAAAAAACCCATCTTTTGAATGTTTTTGAAACATTTATAGAGTATTGCCCTTTGTTCTGCCGTGTGTTTGTCTTCTTTAACTCGATGATCTCTCCTAGTTTTTTATGGGTTATATCCTTTTGATTAATAATTGATATAATGATGATAAAGAGTTTTCGCTCATGTATCCACCCATTTTCAAATCCACCCATCAAGGAGGGGCATTTAATGAATGTAGCGCATAAAAAGGGATTCGTTGCTTTTTTTCTGACATTAATTATCGTTTCAGTTGTGATACTTGTGATTATCTTTTTTAAACCCAACACAAACGACCCTTTAGAAGTGATTGGAATCATCATGTCTTCGATACTTGGAGTCTTGTCTTTGTTTTTTGTGATCAAAGAATATCGACGGGCTCGAAACATTGAAGAAGGGCAATTCATCTTCAATTTAAATCAAGCCTTTATCGGCAGTGAAGACTTAAAAGACATTTATATTAAAATATATCTTGAAAGCAAGGATCCGTCTTTGAAATTGATTGGTGAAAAAGATATTACAAAAATAGTATCCTATCTGACGTTTTTGGAAACGTTTTGGACGATGTATACTCGTGGTATTATTTCGATTAAGATGATTGATGACTTATTTGCCAATCGATTTTTTTTGATGATAACCAACCCGAGAGTCCAATCATTAAAGTTGGTTAGAGAATATTCGGTTTATCAGAACGTCCGGGAACTTGAGTATGTATGGCGCCAATACCGGCTGAAGAATAACTTAAAAAATCTCTATGAAGAAAATTCTCTGAACAAAGCCATTGCCATCAAAGTGGCACAAGATAAATTTTTTGAAAATAAAGCCAATGAACCATATACCTTTCAACGGCTGTCAACGAAACACCTTGATCAAATTATCGCGCTGCAGAACGAGGTGATCTTGGGGTTGGAAAACGAAGCGCTCTTGCTGAAAACTCCAAAGGATACGTTTGAGGAAATTATTCGAAATGAGAGCAATATCAGCTTAGGGGTCTTCATGGATGACGTTTTGATCGCTTATTGCTTCTTTACTTTCCCAAAAGTAAAAGAGTCGAAAACGTATCAGAAACGCTTTTTGCTCCCTTGGCTTCACCGGAGAAATATGTATTTTAAAGTCGTCGTGGTCCAAGAACAGCATCGAAACCGAGGGATTCAAAGCGCTTTTTTAAAAGCAGCTAAAGAATATGCGAGCTATTATAAAATTAAAAGAATCATTGCGACGGTTCACCCTGATAATAAAATCAGCTGTAAGGTTTTTGAAAAAAGCCAGTTTTCATTAATCAAAACAACGCCGGTTCATAATAATACCATTCGAAATATTTATGAATATAAACTCAAGAAATATGTCAGAGCCAGCTAAAAACCGCTTGAATCGCTTTATCCGAGACAAAACAAGCCCATGAATGGGCTTGTTTAATAAAAAAATCAAAGTTTATCCAAGATTATGGATTTAAAAACCCCAAAGAAAAAAAGATGTTCGACCAAACGTTTTTTATGTCGTCTCACATCTTTTCCTTTTTTGGCTGACTTATTTTTTTAAGAATTCACGTGATTTTGTTGATACTCATGGATCCATTCCGGCATTTTATCGGCCAGCGGTTGGAATCCGATAGTCAAGTCCACCTTCATGTATTTTTTCCGTGGTTGTTTATGAATGCTCTTATAACTCAAACTAACTTTATTGTCCTTGGCGATCCGGATGACCTCTAAATCCACACAGTCTCCGATATTCAGATAATCTTCAATCTTGCGGACAAACCCGTCACTCATCTCGGAAATGTGGATCAATCCGTCGATCGTATCCTCAATTTTGACAAAAGCACCATATGGTTTGATCCCGGTGATTTTGCCTTTGACGATATCTCCTATTTTCATAATAAACACTCCTCAAGGGATTACAAATGCAGTATATCATAAAATCCACATATAACGCAAAAAAAAATACGTCTTTCCCAAGACGCATTTTCCTGAACGATTTATAGCGCGCTATTATGAGCAACCGAACTGGCTGCCGCTGCGGCGATCGCACCGATGATGTCATCCAAAAACGTATGACATCGGTGAGTATCTTTGCCTTCCTTATCGAGTTTACCGATTATTCCTGGCTTGACTTTATCCAAGTATCCAAAATTAGTGAGGCCGATGGTTCCGTAAACATTACAAATCGACAACACCAAGATTTCGTCGATTCCGAACAAGGGATTGTCCTCAGCGACCAAGGATTGGAGCGGTTCGCTCAACTTACCGTTTTCAGCTTGGATATCCAGTTCGATACCCGTTAGAATCGCGTATTGGACTTCCCGTTTATCCAAGACTCGGTCAATGGCGTCTTCGCATACATCGCGGGTCAAGGTCGCAATGTACTTCTTTTGCAGATCAAAGACGATATCGGTGATATCGTCGATGCGGCAACCCCGATTTTCCAGAAGTTTGATACAATGGCTTTTATAATTGATTTCTTTCTTCATCGCACTTACTCTGGCCACTCATGTTCGACGCCGATGACTCCGGGAACCCGCTCTAACAGTGTGTCTTCCACCATTTCTCTGAGAGTGCTCTCAAAACCGCCACACCCCACACAGGCACCGGACAATCGAACTGTGACTATCCCCTCTTCAAATTTGATAAATTCAATATCGCCGCCGTCTCGGCGGATATAGGGACGGATCAAATCGATCACTTCTTTGATTTCAATGATTATTTCTTCATAAGTCATCAGTCTCACCTATCATTCATCATCGCGTTTAGCGTTCACATTGTAATGTGGATTTTTCAAAATAAAATACGGACAGTTCATCGCACAGGACTCTGTCAAGTAATCCGGAATTTGTTTAACACTGTTGATTTTTCCGTTTTTGGAAAAACCTTTGAGTCGAAGAATCCCGGCAGAATAATCGCCAACCAAGTACGGATAAATGGCAAACACATCGGTATAGCGCTTGTTGAAGTCATCGAGAATAAACGCGTCGCGATAATTCTTGATGAGTTCAAACTCGCCGTGGAGGGTGTCAATCATTTTCTTCATCTCCTTGCAAAGACTATTGTATCACAATCAGTAAAAATGAAAAGCAAAATCACTTTCGAAAAAAAAGGGGGAAGTTCCCCTTAAAGCATCATCAACATGTCGTTTTCCAAGAGCACAACCGCTTCACATAACACCATTTCTTCGCGACCGACTTCTCCCAGCCCTTCAAACGTCGTTGCCTTGATCGACACTCGGTCCACCTCAATCGCCATCAAATCGGCGATATGCTGGCGCATCTCATCAATATGCGGGCGAAGTCGGGGTTTTTCCAACGACACCATGCAGTCAATATTGATGATCTCATATCCTTTTTTCTTCACAAAATTATAGATTTCTTGCAAAATCAAGCCCGAATCATATCCTTTGTATACCGGGTTTTCATCCGGGAAGAATTTACCGAGATCACCGAGTGCTACCGCGCCTAAAATAGCTTCGGAAATCGCATGCAACAAACAATCGGCATCCGAATGTCCGACGGCTCCTTTGTAATGGTCCAGTTTGATTCCGCCTAAGATGAAAGGTCGTCCTTCTACCAGCGGATGCACATCTTTTGAAAATCCAATACGTATCATCGAATCGCCTCCAAAATCAGAATATCTGTCAACGTGGTCACTTTAATATTGGTTGCTTCACCGGCCACGATCGTCACGGGTAACGCTAATTCATGTTGATAGACTGAGGTGTCGTCGGAATACAGATGGTTGGCTTGAAAAGCTTTTTCATGCGCCGATCGGATCGATTCCGTTCGAAATGCTTGCGGTGTTTGAATCTGGAAAACTCGATCTCGCTCGATATCACCAACGATTTTTCCAGAAGCGCATTCCTTGAGCGTGTCGGCTACGGCAATCGCCGGAGCCACGGCTGCTTCTTGTTTTAATGCGGTTTTGATTCTTTCCAATAAGCCCTTGGATAAGTTGGGCCGAGCGCCATCATGGATCAATACCCACGGTTCTTTAACCAAAGCTAATCCCCTGCGGACACTCTCTTGTCTCATCTTGCCTCCGATAACCAAGGTAACGCGTCGTTGTCGGAAAGGCTCAAAGGCTTCTTCGCTGTTTTCTGGATACACGAGAATGATTTCTTTGCATTCGAGATCTTCCAAAAAGCGGTCGAGTGAATATTGAATGAGCGGCTTTCCTTGATACAAGGTCAGCACTTTGGGTTTGATCGTCCCAAACCGGGTTCCACTTCCGGCGGCAACAATCACGGCTGAATACATAAGTCCTCCTCATCGGTGATGATTTCATCAAGGGGGCGATCCCAAGGGTCGCTTGGACAATAGTCCATCCTTTGGAACTCATATCCGATTCCGATTGTTTTATGGGAATAATCTTGAAGATATTGGTCAAAAAAACCTTTGCCGTATCCGATCCGAACCCCTGTTCTGGAAAATGCGACTCCCGGGACGAAAATCAAATCAACGTCTTGTTTGGGTAGGATTTCTCCGGGGGGTTCTTTGAGTTGGAATCGTCCAGTATGAAACACCCCTGTGTGACGAACGAATTCCATTTTTGTCTTCGAAAAATCGATGATTTTGGGGAAACAAAATTCTTTGTGATCCTGAAGCAACCCAAGGAGGTTCACCTCGCTGCCAATGGGATAATAGATCCCGACGATCCGAGCTTCTTGGTACCATGGATGCGCTTTGATCTTCTCGATGATTCGAATCGATCGAGTTTGGATCGCCGCCATGGTCAATTGGTCACGAAGCTCAAGCAGCCGTTTTCGAATCAATGATTTGGATTCGGAGATCATTCGCCAAACACCGAATAATTCTTCTTTTGATTATGGATCGCCTCGTTCAACGCCTTGTTTCCCAAACTGATCAATTCATTCAATGTGTGTGTTGACCACGGTTCGTGTTTGACAATTCCCAAATTGGGATACACAACTTGTTGGATCCCCCCGATGTTCAACATCAAATTGACAAGGTCCCCCCCACTTTGAAGCGCCCGATACAACACCTCATATTTTCGCTGTTCTTTGATGATGAGCGCAAACTGGATACCGGTAATCCGGAAAATGCTGTTGACATCTTTAGCAAAGTGGTATCGCATTTTTTTGATGTATTCCGCAATCATCAGATTTCCAACATCTCGGCCGAATCGGTTGTTGATGTCGGGAATATTGGTGAGTTGGATCATAATGAAATAGAAGGGCTCGGTATCTTTTAGAGCTTGATTCAAGTATTGGACCAATTGTTGTTCGGTGGGCAGGGAATCGATTTCATGAATGAGTGTTTCGGGAAACAGCTTCATATCGATTGCCCGGATCGAACTAATGAGATGGATTTTTTTATCGAATTCAAATACCCGGCCTTTTTCTTCGAGCCACACAGTGGTCCCTCCGCGTTTGAAACGATATTTCATGTCGAATCCCGGTGATTTCTTGGTGATTTTTTTTACCGTAGACAAATACGCCGTTTGATCGTCTTCATAAATATTCGCCACATATTGCTCCAAGGTCCATTCATTTTGTTTGGTATTGGTGATTGCCAAGAACTGATCGGTCACAAAAAGACCGCTTAGTTCCTCGTTATAAAAGATCAACGCTTCCGACACCAAGCCAATTGTCGCAATATAACGTTCCCTAAGCAATTCCGAAGCGCTTTTTGTTTCTTCTAATTCTTTTTCCAGTTCAAAGAAATCATAGTCTGTTAAATTTTGGGTTATGCGAATCTTGCGTCGAAAAGTCAACGCAAAAAGAACGGCTCCTGCAAACACGGCGTAAGGAAAATACTCCAAGATATCCGCAACCGGTAAAAAACCGATCGGTTCAGAAAACACTAAAAGCATCAGAGCGGACGCTATGAATAAGAGGAGCAGGATCAGTTTCCAAACCAGCCATTTTTTGTAAAGAATTGCCCCTAGGACATAGATGAGTCCCATGGTACCGAGGCCAAGATAGATAAAAAGCTCCATGCCGTCAATCCTTTCGCTGAATTACTTCTTGATGTTGGTCCGAATGTAGATGACCGGATAATAATACGTTAGAAAAATGCCTAAAAACACTAGATTATACCAGACTGACATATATTGTTCGCCACCAATATAGGGCCCGGCCAAAATCAAAAGAAAGATCATTGACCAGACAAACGTCAACCCGTTATTAATGACTTTAAAAAGCGGTGAGTCCGTGTATTCTTGGAGATAATCAAAGCGATGGTAATCGTAGACGATCGGGCGGTTGATGACCCAACTCACAAAAAACATGCCTCCCATCAGCCCAAGTAACAGATTGTCGCTTCGCCAAGCTCGAAAGTCCGCAAGAAAGATCGCAAGCATTAATAGCGTCGTATAGATAACCAACCAGACAATCTCAAACCAGGAGATGACTCGGAATATCCGCGACTTTACAAACATCATGAGAAGTGTGATAACAAGGCAAAAGGGCATTAGCCAGATCAAGTGGATGAAATTGCTGAGAAAAGCGGCAAGGCTGAAAACAAACAGCTCCAAAAACAAAATCTTGACGCCTGCGAATTTCACTTTCAATTTGGGATGGTATCGAGGCTCTTGTTCTTGATAATCATCCAAGTTAAAGACCGACACGACTTCATACAACAATTCCGTACTACCGGTATATTTGAGTCCGTTAGCCTCCAACACATCATTGAACCCAATCTTCTTCAGCAATAAATTGGAAAACTTATCATTGGTAGAATAAAGCGTCAGATCCGGCGCGGCGTACTCGCCGCGATGGATCGTGATATTTTTACCTTTGGTCCGGACAAAATAATCACTCTTGCCAATATGGAAATTGATATGGACTTCCTTTTTTCCAAGCGTCTTTTTGCCATAATTATACCGAAGCATCATCATGATCTCGTCGTTCGTCAAATAATAGAACGTGTCATCGTCTTCTCCATAATACAAGTGTTCTTCAATCTTATCTCCCAAGACGATGCCGGAATGAAATTGCCCGAAAAGTCCCGCTTCCGGGCGAAGCCATGGTCCAACCAGATGAAGGTTGTCAAAAAATAGTAAATGTTCGGACGCTTCGATTGCAATTTGCTCATTGATCGAGAGCCCTTTTCGAACCGACTCATCCGACACCATCGCCAGATGCTGACGCGGTTTGCCCTGGCGGATACCGACAATCGTTTTCTTTAATTTGGGATAATATTGATAGAGATCGCTTAATAACATTTCTTGACTGGCAGGTTGAAGGTCGCTCTCGACATAGTCCAAACACAACCGACCAAACTTTTTCAATCGATTCTCCGGATCGATTGCATCCAGGTTATAGAGGCGCAAAATAGCCGGTTTCTCCGAATAATCGATTGGAAAATAACTGGAAAGTTCCGGAATCCCCAATGATTCTGCGGTTTGATTGATCGCAAGATAGAGCGTGTTGATTCGTTTGGGGTTGCCCAAGTCCGGATAGTACTTCTGAATCTGTTCGATCTCTTCTGTGAAGGTGGGGAAATGTTGGCGATAAAAGGTTAAAGGATTTGCCCGAACGACAAAATGCTTGGCCGCAATTTGTCGGTTTGTCGTATCCACAACATGCGTGATCTTTCCGGATTCATCGTAGACATATTCTTTGATCCGGCGTTTTTGAATGATATCCGGATGAATGATTTTTAGCTTTTCTATCAACAGTTCCCGGATCTGATTCAGAGTCATTTTCAACTGGAAGAATCCTTCTTTCAGTCCCAAGAAAAAGTGACTGAAAAAGTGATAACTGTTCACTTGGTTCGGATCCAATCCATATAAAAGTGGATTATAGAGAAACTCTTGAATGATTTCGGAAGACGCAAAGTATTTCCCTAACAAATCTTTTAAGGGATAGTCGCCCCATTCGATCATTAACGAAGTTAACGTGTACTGCCGGTTCTTCAACATGCTTTCTTGTTGGCTGATATAATTTTGGTAATGCCGAGCCAAATCACGGAAAAACCGTTGGATCGCGTCCCGTTCTTTCGGATAATAACGAATCAGATAGATCCGAAACGGATCAAACTGATTGGGTCGATGTATCGATTCTGCGGCTTTTGACCATACAATATCTTCCGTGACCTGAATTCCTTGGATTTCTTTCTCTATCCCGATCGCCTGAAAATATCGGGTGATCAACCCGCTCGGGGTGAGACCTCCCAGCCAAGCCGATCGATCATATTGAAAATGAAATCGGTTGTTTTCGGGATCGGTGAAATCCACCATTCCCGTTGCTAGATCTTCTTCTTGATTATCCAAGATCACCGCGACATTCCGGAGTTTACGAGCTAGAAAAAGCGCCGTTGTTAAAGAGGCGATATCGCCCCCGATTACTAAGACATCGACCTGTTCCAAGCGGTTCACCTCCCGGATGTGCTCATCGAAAAGATTATATCATACCCGGGGTGAAATTGCCATGAGACAAAAAAGAAAAGTGCCCTTAGGCACTTCACTTGATTTTCAGGTATTTTTCAAAGTAAAGATTCAAAGATTCTTTGCTGATATTGTAGTCAATCTGACGATTGATGGTCACGCTGATGTGTCCGGTTTCCTCCGATACCACAATGGTGAAGGCGTCGCTTTGTTCGCTGATCCCGATCGCCGCTCGATGCCGGGTCCCGAAATGGAGTGGCAGATCGGTCCGTTCTGTGGATGGATAGTACGCCTTTGCGCAAAGAATCGAATTGTTCCGAATAATCACCGCCCCGTCATGAAGCGGCGTAGTCGGAATGAAGATCGATGCCAAGAGTTCACTGGAAACAGGCGCATTGATCATCATCGCTTTGCTGATAAAAGCCGATAGGTTGATGTTCCGTTCCACCGTGATCAAGGCTCCAATCTTCCGGTTGGACAAAAAATCGACCGTTTCCAGCAGTTTATCCGCTAAATCATTGTCCGTTTTCGCATTTCGTTGCTTCTTCCCGCGAATAAGGCCGATTCGTTTCAGAAATGATTTCAACTCATTGAAATAAATCATGCCCAAGATATATGGTAGTGGCAACAAGGCGACAATTTGGGTTACCAATTCAATCGCTGAGGTTGCTAAATTCAGAAAGAATAAAACAACAGAGAGGGCAAAGAAAATGATTAAGATGATTTTAGCCGGGCGGATGGTTTTGTGGCTGACCTTCGCTCTCAATGCCAATAAAAATATCGCGAATAAATAGGTTGTTATCACCGCAAACATAAAATAATCCATTTTTTCATCTCCCCCGGTAGTGCTTCTTACTTTATTTTACCGCAAAATGAAGATTTTTCCAAGGCTAAGGTTGCGGTAAGTCATTCTTTTTGACATCTGTTTTGTGAAAAACATAATCCAAAGCAAAATACGCGATTGGAATCAAGAAGACCGATCCCAAAAATGGGGCGATGACCGTTGTCCATGGATAGAGTTCATAATTCAGTTTCACCCAATGGATAATGGCATAATCGAACCCGGTCGTGAGCAGACTGCTAATCAAAAGACGCGCTAAGAAAACTCCCAATACAATGGTGAATTGCATGGTGCTTTTATGCTTGGGTTTAAAAGTGAAAAAGGCGTTGGCGAAATACGAAAATGTGGACGCGCCGATAAAAGCGGCCGTATTGGATAAAAACGCCACCACGCTCTCGCTCGTACTGCTTGAAAAAACATGATGATAGAAAACCCAGTAGATTCCCATGTGAATCAGCGTGTTGACAACACCGATGATGCCAAAAGACAAAAACTTTGTTGTCAAGAAATTGGTTCTAATGAATGTCCAAATTTTTTTCAACGGGATTGTCCTCCGATGATTCCTGAATCAGGTAGATAGGTCGGTTCAATACTTGTCGGCGCAACTGATAAAGCAAATAGAATATGCCATAAATCGAGACTCCCAATAACAACCCCAACAACACCATATTTAACCCTAACAAAAATTGCGCGAGTGTAAAAACATCAAAGATGAAAAGCAAGATGTCTCCAATCAAACACGCCATCACGCCAATGAGCATTGCCACCGGCAACAACATCAGCAAAGTCGAAAATTGATTCATTCCGTTAAAAGCGTATTTGAAAAGCGATTTGAAACTCCATGTCGATTTTCCATGCATCCGAGGAATGAAATCATATTCAATGCATTTGCGAGGATATCCGACCCAGGAAAAGATACCTTTGACAAACCGATAATTATCTTTGATTTGTAAAAACGCGGCGATCACTTGCTTGTCTAATAATTGAAAATCCTTTGCTCCGTTATCAAGCGGCATTTCCGTATGTCGATTATACAACCGATAGAACCGATTGGCAAAGAAGGTCCTGAGTTTGGGCTCGCCTTTGCGGGTCTTTCCTTTCGTATAAACGATTTTATATCCTGATTCATAGTAAGAAATCATTTCCGGAATCAAAGAGGGTGGTTGTTGAAGATCGCAATCAATGATGATGATGGCGTCTTCATCCTTTGAGTATTCCAATCCGGCATGCATCGCGGCTTCTTTGCCAAAGTTGCGGGAAAAACGAAGGTAGCGAACCAAAGGATCGTTCGCCGCACATTTCTTGATTTCGGCGAAGGTATTGTCTTTGGAACCATCATCCACGAACAATAAATTGAATCGATATCCAGGAATATTCAAATGTTTTTTGACCTCTTGATAAAATAGCGGCACATTTTTCTCTTCATTGTAGGACGGA
>Ga0123335_1004944_pt1 | contig 16646 bp, 10 predicted proteins | sample BiotimSIPDNA_2_FD_89707 | JGI IMG/M metagenome (GOLD analysis project Ga0123335, IMG submission 89707) | Anaerobic biogas reactor microbial communites from Washington, USA - Biogas_R2 time_0 SIP DNA | ecosystem: Engineered > Bioreactor > Anaerobic > Unclassified | place: Washington, USA...
GAATTATGAAATGCGCCTCAGCATTCAGCATTCAGCATTCAGCATTCAGCATTCAGCATTCAGCATTCAGCATTCAGCATTCAGCATTCAGCATTCAGCATTCAATATTCAGCATTCAGCATTCAGCATTCAGCATTCAGCATTCAGCATTCAGCCCTTTCACTCAAAGTCCATTTCCATGATCATCGATGGTCCTTTATCCGAATCGCGCATGCGTCGTTCGCAGCGTTTCTACGCTCTGTACAACTTTTTCAACGGCCTGTCGTACATGTGCCTGGGGGAAACGATCATCATCCTCCTGGCTGTCAAGCTCAACTGCCCAGACTACGTCGTTTCCACGTTAGGGGCTCTGGTGTTCTTCAGCTTTATTCTGTTGCCGACTGGCAAGCTCTTGGCGTCTCGGATCGGTGCTGCGTCCAGCCAGGCCGTATTCTGGGCGTTGCGCAACACTGCGGCCTTAATCGTTGCCAGCTCTGCCATCTGGCACTACTATGGCAACACCTCTGGCGCCATTGCCACGCTTTTGAGCGGCGCTTTTCTGTTTTACGGATGCCGTGCTGCTGGCGTCGTCATGATTCAGCCGCTTATCGGGAACATCACCACGGACAGCAACCGGGCGTCCATTCTGGCAAGTACCGCTGCGTTATTCTATGTCGCCAGCTTCATCGCCCTGATCGGCATTTGCTTTGTTCTCCGCTACAGCGAGAAGCTTTCCGTCCTCACTGGCGTCATTGTCGTCGGGTCTCTGTTTGGCTATACGTCCGCATTCCTGCTGAAGTGCATTGATGAAAGCTCCTCGTTGCGTGATTCAGCGCGCCAGCCTTTGTTGCCCAGTTGGCGGCAAGCCATCCACAATCAGACTTTGATGCGTCAGATTTACTCCAGCCTAGTCATCAACCTGGCTGTCATCCTGACCATTCCGGTGTCCATGCTCACAATCAAGCGTGGCTATGGCATTTCCGACCGCGACGCATTGCTCTTTTCACTGGCACAGCTGGCCGGCTCCATTTCTTTGTCAAAGTTCGCCGCCCGCATCGCCCAAGTCCTTGGTCCTCGCAAGGTATTGATGGGAGCATATTTAGCCTTTATATTAATGGCGGTGATTTGGGTCATCAGCCCGGACTCCGCCTCGACCATATTTCTGGCGCCGTTGTTTTTCATCCTTGGCGGCGCTCATGTCGCGCAAAGCAACTCTGCCACCCACTACTTCTTGCAGAGCACTCCTGTTAAGCAGCAGGTCAACGCCTCAATTCTGATTTACGTCTGTTCTGGCGGGATTGGCGGTCTGATTGGCCTAGTCGTCTCGGGCGGTCTACTGCAACTGGCGGCCAAATTAACCGACCTGCGGCCGGACATTTGCCGCTACCGGCTTTACTTTGCGCTGGTAGCCATTATCTTGATACCGGGTTTCTGGGTAGTCAAGAGGCTCATTCCACTGCCTACCGACAAACGGCGGGCGCGGATCACCTGGCACGACTTTTTCTAACCATCGAAGGCAAACGCGATGCATAATACCGCTTCCACTTCTCCGATGCCGCCAGTCATGATTCTCTGCGGAGGCAAAGGCACGCGCCTGCGTGACATCACCGAGCTGCTGCCCAAGCCCATGGTTCCCATTGGCGAATATCCCATTGTCTGGCACATCATGCACACCTATGCCGCCTTTGGCGTCAATCGGTTCATCCTCTGCTTGGGCTACAAGGAAGAGGCATTCATCGACTATTTTCTCAATTTCCGCTCACGCGTCTCCGATTTCACCATCACCTTGGGGGACGACTCTAAAATCACGTACCACGCCGCCTGCCGGGAAGCCGGCTGGCAGATCACTATGGCGCATACAGGCATCGACACCATGACCGGCGGCCGCATCCTCAAGGCCAGTGCGCACTTGGCGCCGACGGACACGTGCTTTTTCCTCACCTACGGCGACGGCGTCGCTGACATTGACATCAACCAATTGTATGCGCAGCACCGCCGCTTTGGCAAACTGATCACGGTTTCCGCCGTTCACCCCGAAGGCCGCTTCGGCAACCTCGAAATGGAGGGCGACGACGTGGTGGCCTTTGTCGAGAAGGCAGACCGAATCGAAGGCTACATCAACGGCGGCTACATGGTGGTTGAACGCGAGGTGATCAGCCGCTACCTGGAGGGCCGCCCAGACCAGTTCTTCGAGCAATATCCTATGCGCCAAGCCGCCATCGACCGCGAGATGAAAGTGTATCGCCATGAATCATTCTGGCAATGCATGGACAATCCACGCGAATACCAAATGCTGAATCAGCTCTGGAACAAAGGCAATGCGCCGTGGACGACGCACTGGTGAAGCGCACGGCCATAGCTGCCCGCCACCCGCATTTTCTTCTTCAACCGCATAGTAAACAAGCATGTTCCATCACATCTACCGTCATCGCCGCGTCCTGGTGACCGGCCACACTGGGTTCAAGGGTTCCTGGCTGCTGGCCTGGCTGCATCGCTTGCAGGCCGACGTTCTTGGCATCAGTCTGCCAACGCCAGCAGACCAGCCGTGCCATCTTGACCTGCTGGCCCTGCCCGGGTCAAAGTCAACAATCATTGATATTCGCGACTTGACAGCTCTGCGCAGCATCTTCCGGGCTTTCGACCCGGAGATCGTGTTCCACCTCGCAGCCCAGCCGCTGGTTCGACTTTCGTACCAGATTCCGGTTGAGACGCTGGCCACCAATGTGATGGGCACGGCTCACGTCCTGGAAGCATGCCGCGAGGCGCCGTCCCTGCGCGCCATCGTCGCCATCACTTCGGACAAATGCTACGAGAACAGCGAGCGGGAAGAACCCTACAACGAGCAGGACCCGGTCGGCGGCTATGACCCGTACAGCGTTTCCAAAGGCTGCGCTGAATTGATCATCAGCGCTTGGCGACGATCATTTTTTCATCCTAATGACTTGGGCCAGAGTCATCATGTCCTGCTTGCCAGCGCCCGAGCCGGCAATGCCATCGGCGGCGGCGACTGGGCCGCTGACCGATTGATTCCAGACTTGGTGCGCGCCGCGACCGCAGGCAAACCCGCCGTCATCCGCAACCCGCAGGCCATCCGCCCCTGGCAGCACGTGCTGGAACCCCTGGCCGGATACCTCATCCTCGGACAGAAATTGCACGAACGCCAAGCCGACTGCGCAACAGCCTGGAATTTCGGCCCGGACGCCGACGGCATGGTCGCAGTGCAAACCGCCGCCGAACACCTGGCACGACATTGGCCAGACATCCGGCTGAGAACGACGACAACAACGACCAAGGCGCCGCATGAAGCGGGCATCCTCCGCCTGGACTGCGCCAAGGCGAAACATGAATTGCAGTGGCGCCCAGTCTGGAACCCAGACCAGACCTTCCGCCATACGGCCTGCTGGTATCGCGACTTCTATGCCAACGGCAAGATCAACACCTTTGCCGACCTGGACAAATACATCAGCGATGCCAGCGAATTGCACCTAGCTTGGACAAAAGACTGATGAGACCTGCCGCCAGGAGATGAAAGGCGACGACATGTCAGAGGAAACATTGCGGGCGGAAATCATCGCCAAAGTCCGTGAGTACTACCGCCTGGTTCACCAACCAGAGCAGGAAGAGCCGTTTGTGCCGGGCAGCAGCTACATCAACTACGCTGGCCGCATGTATGATGACGAGGACATGGCGCTTCTCACTGACGCGGCGCTGGAGTTCTGGCTCACGCACGGACGCTATGCGCGCCAGTTCGAACGCGACCTCGGCGAATGGCTGGGAACGCGCTTTGTCCTGTCCGTCAACTCCGGCTCCTCCGCCAATCTGCTGGCCTTCATGGCCTTGACCTCGCCGCTCCTGAAAGAGCGCCGGATTGAACGCGGCGATGAAGTGATCACGGTCGCGGCTGGCTTTCCCACCACAGTCGCGCCCATCATCCAATACGGCGCCGTGCCTGTATTCGTTGACATCGAGGCGACGACGGCGAACATCGACCCAACGCTGCTGGAAGCAGCCTGGTCGCCGCGGACCAAGGCCGTGATGCTGGCGCACACGCTCGGGAATCCCTTTGACCTTGAGGCCGTCACCGACTTCTGCCAACGTCACGGCTTATGGCTGGTCGAGGACAATTGCGACGCGCTCGGCTCCCGGTTTGCCGGCCGACCCACTGGGACTTGGGGCGACCTGGGCACATCCAGCTTCTATCCGCCCCACCATATCACTATGGGCGAAGGCGGCGCCGTCTACACGGATGACCCGCTTCTGCACAAAATCGCCCTTTCGCTGCGAGATTGGGGCCGCGACTGCTGGTGTCAATCCGGCGCCGACAACACCTGTGGCTGCCGGTTCAGCGGCCAATTCGGGACGCTGCCGTTCGGCTATGACCATAAATACGTCTACAGCCATTTCGGCTACAACCTCAAGCCCACTGACTTGCAAGCCGCCATCGGCTGCGCCCAGCTGGCCAAGCTGCCGCATTTCGGGGAATGCCGACGGCGCAACTTCCAGCGCCTATACGAACGCCTGGCGGAAACCTCCTTTCTCCGTCTTCCGGCCTGGCACCGCCAAAGCGATCCATCCTGGTTCGGCTTTCTCATCCAAGTTCACGAAAGCGCGCCCTTTTCCCGCAATGATCTGACCGAACACTTAGAGGCGCACGGCATCCAGACGCGCAACCTGTTCGCCGGCAACCTGACTCGCCACCCCTGCTTTGACAGCCTGGTCGCTGGACGCGACTACCGGCTGGCAACGCCGCTGCCGCAGACTGACGCCATCATGCAGCAGGCGTTCTGGATCGGACTCTACCCAGGCATGTCAGAAGCCAAAATCGACTACATGACCGATGTCATCAGCGACTTCATCGCTTCCCGTTAACGACCACCCTATCATGCGCATATCGGTTTCCCATCGCCCCTTGCTGGAAATTGAGGTCCGCGCCAACCCGGAGCTGATCCGCTCCTACCTGTTTTCGCGCGACGGCCTGTGGCGTCACCTCACTTTAGTGATAATGACGGCGCTATTGACGATAGCGGCGCCAGCCTTTCAGGCCGCCCTGCCCCAGGCGGTTCCAGAGCTGCCGTTCCATCCCCTGGCCTGGACCACCGCCTACCTGGCGACGCGGCGCTCCAGGCTGACGGCCTGCTTGGCGGCCATAGTCATCGGCGTCTGCTATGACGCCATCACCTTCCAGGCTCTGGGAGGCACCTCGACCCTGCTGCTCGTCATCGCACTCGCGGCTCGGTTTCTGGCTCGTATCGTGCCTAAGACGTCGTTCACTCGTCACTGCCTGCTGCAAGGAGCTGCCGCCAGCCTGGTCTACGCCGCCGGAAAAATCATTTTCTTTTCCTACAACATGCCTATGCGGGCGCGTCTCAACCTAGTTCCCTCCCAGCTTTGCGGCGGCATGTTGCTGGCTTTCGTTTCAGTGCCGCTGCTCTTTGCCGCGTTAGACGGCCTTGAGTGCGTGTTCTCCGGCCGCCGTCAACCACCGGCTGCCTGAATCAACTATGCCAGAACCTGGTTCTCAAACTCCTGGACTCCGCCCCAAGACCGACTATGCGCCGCATTGCCGCGCTCTCCGGACAGCATTGCTGGCACTGTTCCTGCTCTTAGCGGCGCAGGTCGCCTGGATTCAGACTTTCCGTGCGCCAGACCTGAAAGCCGGCGGCGTTCGTCAGCAACAACGGCTAACCTTCGTGCCAGCCAAGCGCGGCGACCTCCTAGACCGCCATGGCCGACCCCTCAATGTCAGCGTGCCCTCCTACGACTTGGCTCTGCGGGTGGAAATGATCCGCGATCCCCGCGACACCCGCAAACGCACCCTCGAAAAAATGTCGGCCGCCATCTCTGACCTAGGCATCTTCTTAGGCGCGCGCTACTATCGGTCGCGCCCTAACCACGAGCAGATGCTTGCGCACCTCAAGCAGAACACGCCGATGCCGATGATTCTGTGGCGCCACGTCGAGCCGGCTGTCCTGGCCAAATGGGCGGAGCGGCGGCACGACTTTCCGGGAACCGAAACCGTCATGTCCTGGAAACGCCGCTATGAATATCCCGACCTCGGCTTTCATGTCCGCGGATTCACCGTCCTCGGCCTTCCAGCCCAGCACGACTTCAAGCGTTTCCGGAGCCTCCAGTTCAAGGAGCTGATCGGCGCAGCCGGCATCGAACAAGCCATCAACGGACGCCTGCGCGGCGAAGGCGGCTATGAGCTGCTGCAGACAGACGTTCTCGCCTTCCGCAACCGCGTCATCGAGGCGCAGCCAGCCGTTGCCGGCGACAACATCCGCCTGTCTTTAGACATCTATCTGCAAGACCTGGCAGAGTCGCTGTTCAACCTGGATGGCCTGGCTGGCGCCGCCGTAGTCATGGATGCGGTCAGCGGCGAGGTGCTCGTCTGCGCCAGCGCACCGACTGCGTCACTGCCGCCGCCGCCCGAGCCGCTGCCGACGGCGCTGGTCAACCGCGCCGTCGCTGGCCATTATCCGCCCGGCTCAACCATTAAGCCGCTGATTGCCCTAGTCGCCGCCCAGGAAGGTGTCCTCTCAACGACCGAGACGCTCGACTGCCCAGGATATTTCGCCATCACACCCAGAACCTCAGTGGCCTGCTCGCGTGCGACTGGACACGGCAGCCTGACCCTGTCCGAAGCCATCGCGCAATCCTGCAACGTGTTCTTCTGCACGGTCGGGGTCCGTCTCGGCGCCTACGGCATGGAAAAAATCGGCTCGACCGTCGGCCTCGGCAACCGCCTGAACACGGAATTATGGCAAGCTGAGAATTCCGGCATCGACTTTTCACCGGACTGGGTGGCGCGGAACCGCCCTGATCATCCTACCTGGACTACCGGCGACAGCGCCAATGCAGCTATTGGCCAAGGCTCCTGGATCATCACCCCCATGCAAATGGCAGTGCTGACCGCAGCCGTGACGACTGGGCGCGTCCTCACCCCGACCTTTATCAAGCCTGACGCTGCTGCCGCTGAACCGCTGGTCAACATAATCGTCTGGCCTCCAGAAGCCTGGCAGGCCGTACTGGCAGGCATGCTCGCCTGCGTCGAAGACCCGACCGGCACTGGACGAGCCATGCGCATCGAGGGCGTCGCGGTGCTGGCCAAAACCGGCACTGCGGAAAACATCCCTGGAAAAGCACCTCACGCCTGGATCATCGCCGCCTTGCCAGCAGAGCAGCCCGCACTAGTCGGCGTCTGCATCGTCGAACACGGAGGCAGCGGCGGCAGAGTCGCAGCCCCTATCCTGAAAAAAATCCTCGCAGCAGCATGGGCAATGAAACAAGGGGAATGAGTGGACAGGGACTGAAGGCTGAAGGCTGAAGGCTGAAGGCTGAAGGCTGAAGGCTGAAGGCTGAAGGCTGAAGGCTGAAGGCTGAAGGCTGAAGGCTGAAGGCTGAGGCGCATTTCATAATTCATAATTCATAATTCATAATTCATCAGGGGCGAGAAACTGCTGTTTTATCTGCAGATGACGCAGATTTTTTTTGGGGGGGGACAACAAAGCCGCGAAGCGGCAAAAGGCCCGAGGCACCGACACATAAAAGCCCCCCGAGCCTTCTGCGCTTCGCGACTGTGGACGTTGTGGACAGAGCGGACAGGGTGGACGTTGTGGACGGCGGTGGCCGTATGTACCATTCAGGGCGTGGTCACCGTGCTTTTTCGCCAGGCTTATCACCGCGCTTGTCGCCAGGTTTGTCAGCCGGCTTGTCGCCGGGTTTGTCAGTCGGCTTGTCGCCGGGTTTGTCAGCCGGCTTGTCGCCGGGTTTGTCAGCCGGCTTGTCGCCGGGTTTGTCAGCCGGCTTGTCGCCGGGTTTGTCAGCCGGCTTGTCGCCGGGTTTGTCGCCGGGTTTGTCAGCCGGCTTGTCGTTAGGCTTGTCGTTAGGCTTGTCCGCCGGTTTGTCTGTCGGCTTATCGCCCTGCTTGTCGTCAGACTTCTCTGCCGGTTTAGCGCCTGACTTGTCTACCGTCTTATCTTCAGACTTCTCTGCTGGTTTGTCGCCGTTTTTTTCACTCTGCTTATCGGTCGCCTTATCACCAGACCTGACCGTCTTGTCGCCAGACTTATCTACCGTCTTGTCCCCGGGCTTCTCGTCTTTTTGGTCTTTATCGAGGCTTGCTTTTTTCTCGGCGTCTTTTTTCTGGAAGAACGGTTTTGGCGGCTCTTTTTTAGTCGTTCGTTTCAATCCCTCGAACGACGCCGGTGTTTTCGTCGTATTGGAAAGCCCCTCGGGCTTGGTCGCCGGGGCTGCGCCTTTTCCGCTGGCATCAACTGGCGCCGGCTTCTTCTTGAGGATAGCAAAAACGCTCCGCATGCTGTAGATCGCCAGGGCGAGAGTCACGGCGCCGACGAGCGCCGCAATCCATGAGACAAGGGCAAGCATGCCCGTACTCCTGCAAGCCATGAAGACAGCATAGAACAGCATCAGCAGCGGGCCGTTCATGCTCAGCAAGCGCAATTTATGATTAAAGGCGTCCTCGTCGATGGCGGCCTTTCGGCTATCCAGCACCTGTCGTTCCATCGCACGCAAGCGCTCTTGCGCCTGCCGTTCAGCGTCCTTGCGGATTTTCTCGGCTTCTTGGCGGGCCTTATCGCGGGCTTCCGCCAGCAGCTTATCGCTGTCAGCACTGGTTTCAGACAATTTTTTGCGTTCATCCTCCAATTCACAGCGTTGTTTCTCCAGCTCTTCGCGGGCGGCCTTAGCTGCGGCTATCTGCTCGGGTGTGCCGGGTTTTTCAGCCGCCGCCTTGGTGTAGCCGCGCTCCTCAGCCTTTTTCAGCTCAGCATCGAGGTCGCCCGTCTTCGCATCCAGAACCTTAGTACGCTCATCCAATTCCTTTTGCCGACGGGTGATTTCCGCCATCAGAGCAGTCACTTGGACTTTCTTCGCGTCCATCTCTTCCTGCGCCTGTTTCTTCAGTTCAGCGGCTTCGGTTTCGGCGGCTTCTTTTTTCGCCTTGATTTCCTTGTCAATGGCAGCGACTTTTTCGACTAGTGCGGCCTTGGCTTTTTCCCGCTGTTCCTCCAGGCGTTTTTCCTCGGCTGCGGCCTTGGCTTCGGCTGCGGCGACGATTTCCGCCGCCTTGTCTTTGGCTTCTTGCGCCAGCTCGTTAACCTTTTTCAAGACTAATTCCCGGCCTGACTTCTCCTGTTCTTGCAAGTCCGCCGCCAGCTTAGCTTCACCCTCTTCGCGTTTCTTGGTCAATTCCGCTGCCAGAGCGTCATCCGCCTCCTTCTTGATTTCCATCACCTTCTGCTTTATCAGCTCAAGGGCATCACGCTGCATTTGCTCGCTCTTCTCGGTAGCCTGGGCGATCTGGCTGGCGCTCTTTTCCTTGGCATGGGCGATCTGCGCGGCAATTTCCTCGTTCGCCTGGGTGCGCAAGGCGTCGGCCTGCTGCTGGGCTTGCTGCAACAGCGTCTCGCCCTGCTGCTTGACTTCCAGAAGCAAAGTCTGGCATTCCTTTTCCGTCTGCTGCCGTAGGGCTAGGCCTTCTTGCTCCGCCTGGCGCAAGATTTTCTGACGCTCCTGCTCGCCGACCAGGCGAGCGTTCTTGAGCATCATCTGCTCCATTTCCTTGGCAACGTCCGCACTCAAGGTCAAGCCGCCGGCAGCAGGTGCCGGAGCAGGTGCCGGTGTGGCCGGCGCTGTCGGAGCTGCCGGCGCTGTCGGCGCGGCGGGGGGCGTTGCCATGACATTGACAGGCCGTGCCACTTTCAAGGCGGGCGGCGCACCGGGTGCGGCGGCAACGTCAGCCGCACCGTTGGCGTCACCGACTACACGCATCGGCTTCCGGCACTTAGGGCACATCAGTGACGGCATCGCTTCTGCCAATTCCATCTTAGCCTGACAAGTTGGACAGACATGGATCACGGACATGATGCTTCTCCCAGGTTGGAACCCAATATTTAGAACTCAGCCGCCAGACACCACTGACAAGGCGAAGCGCGCAGGCGCGCCGTTCAAATCCACCTCATGCATAGCTTCGACGCGACCGGCCGTCATGCTCACGGCCAGGGTCTCGGCGCTGATGTAGGCGGCCTGCGCGACCATGGCCTGCGCCACTTCGTCCGGCGCGTCATAAATCACCCGGATGCGGTCCGTCACCTCAAAGCGCAGCTCCTTGCGCAGATTCTGCAATTTGCTCACGATTTCGCGGGCCCAGCCTTCCTGGATCAATTCGGGCGACAGACGGGTGTCGAGCGCGACCGTGATATCGCCCTCGTTGGCTACGGTCATGCCTTCTTTCTCCGTCCGCTGGATCAGGATATCATCGGCGCTGATTTCGATCGTCTGGCCATCGCCGACATCCAGGGACACTGTTCCCCCGGCTTGCAGTCGTTTGATGGCGCTGCTGTCCAGCTTGGCAATCAGTGGCATAGCGACCTTCATCTTCGCGCCCAGCTTCGGCCCCAGCTTCTTCAGGTTCGGCTTGGCGCTCAAGGTCACCAATTCCTCCTCGTCGGCGCGCACCTCGACGGTCTTCACGTTCAGCTCTTCGGCCACCACGTCAGCCATTTCCTGCAAGTCAACGCGCACCTCGGGATTTGCCGAGACCAGCACGGCGGCCTCCAGCGGCTGCCGGACTTTCAGCGAAGCCTGCGTCCGCAGAAAACGCCCCAGCGACACGGCGGTCATAGTCCGGCGCATGCGCTCGGTCAGGGCTGCGTCGCTGTAGGCAGGCAGGGGCTCGGGGTAATCGCACAAGTGGACTGAGGCCGGCATGGCATCCGTCCGCAAGTTGCGATAAATAGTCTCAGTGACAAACGGGATGAACGGCGCCGCCAGCTGGCAGAGGGTAACCATGGTGTAGTGCAGAGTCTGATAGGCCTCGGCCTTGTCAAGATCGTTGGCGCTCTTCCAGAAACGACGGCGGCTGCGGCGAATATACCAGTTGGTCAAATCATCGATAAAACCCGTGAAACGGGTGGCGGCCCGCTGCAAATCATAGGCGTCAAGGCTGGCGCGGACGTCAGCGACAGTGCCCATCAGGCTGGACAGAACCCAACGATCCAGGACGTTGGACGGCGCAGACGGCGGCGTTGCAACCTCGCCGACCGGACGCCAGTTGTCAACCCGAGCGTATGTCGCCAGAAAACAGTGGGCGTTCCAGAGCGGGATGATGACAGTGCGCATCACTTCGCGGACAGCGGCCTCGCTGAAGCGCATGTCCTCTGCCCGCACCACCGGCGAGGACAACATGCAAAGCCGCAAGGCGTCAGCGCCGTACTGGTCAATCACGTTCATCGGGTCAGGATAATTCTGCAAGCGCTTCGACATCTTGCGGCCATCCTCAGCCAAAACCAGGCCGTTGACGATGACGTTGAGGAACGCTGGCTTGTCAAACAGCATGGTGGACAGCAAAATCAGCGAGTAGAACCAGCCGCGGGTCTGATCCAGTCCCTCGGCGATGAAATCGGCTGGGAAGGTCGCATCGACTTTTTCCTTGTTTTCAAAAGGATAGTGGTGCTGGGCGTACGGCATGGCGCCGCTTTCAAACCAGCAGTCGAGTACTTCCGGGGTGCGGTGGTAGATGTGGCCGTTACGCTTGATGACGACCTGGTCTATGAAATGCTTGTGCAGATCAGTCACCTTCTGGCCGGACAGTTCCTCCAATTCCGCTACTGAGCCGATGCAGATGGCGTCAGTCGGATCATCGTCATTGATCCAGACCGGTATGCAGGAACCCCAGAAGCGGTTGCGGCTGATGTTCCAGTCCCTGGCGTCGCCGAGCCAGTTGTCAAACCGCTTGGCGCCGACGTACTCCGGCATCCAGGTGATCTGGCGATTGTTGCGCTGCAAGCGCTCGTGCAGGTCTTCAACCCGGACGTACCAGGCTTCGATCGCACGATAGATGAGCGGCGTGTCCGTGCGCTCGCAAAATGGATAACTGTGGACAATCGTCGACTGCTGCACCAGCTTGCCGGCCTGCTTCAGGTGCCGGATGATCGCCTTGTCCGCCTCCTTGCAATTCTGGCCGGCGAAGTCCGGCGCCTCGACCGTGAAGTTGGCGTCGCTGTCAAGAGGGTCAACCATCTCGATGCCAACAGCCTTGCAGACCCGGTAGTCGTCTTCGCCGTAGGCCGGCGCCTGGTGCACGATGCCGGAGCCTTCAGTAGTGGTGACATAGTCGTCCACCAGCACCTGGAAGGCATTCGCTTGGTCAGCGAAATACGGGAAGATCGGCTCATAGCGGATGCCAGCCAGGTCGCGGCCCTTGCATTCAAGAAGCACCTGGTATTCGTCTTCTGACTTATAGTACGCGCTCAGGCGGGCCTTGGCCAGGATGTAAGCGTCGTTCGTGTCGCCGTCCCGCACCAAGCAATAGTCAATGTCAGGGCCGACGCAGACCGCCAGGTTGGCTGGCAGCGTCCATGGCGTCGTCGTCCAAATCAGGATATAGACCTGGAGATTCTCGGCGCCTGGGAAGACATGATCAAGGACTTTCATGCGGATGGTCACAGCCGGATCCTGGACGTCCTGGTAGTTGCTGCCGGCCTCCATATTGGACAGGGGCGTGTTCAATTTCCAGCTGTAGGGCATGATGCGATGCGCCTTGTAGACGCGGCCCTGGTCCCAGAGCTGCTTGAAGACCCACCAGATGCTTTCCATGAAGGTGGCGTCCATGGTCTTGTAGCCGTTGTCAAAGTCGACCCAACGGCCCATCCTGGTCACAATCTGCTTCCATTCCTTGACATAGCGCTGGACCATGGAGCGGCATTGCTCGTTGAAGACGTCAACCCCGCATTCCATGATGGCGGGCGCTCCGGCCAAGTTGAGCTTCTCCTGGGCCAGGGCTTCGATAGGCAGGCCGTGGCAGTCCCAGCCAAAAGTCCGTTCGACGTAGCGGCCGCGCATGGTCTGGTAGCGCGGAATCACGTCTTTGATCGTCCCAGCCAGCAAATGGCCATAATGCGGCAGGCCGGTGGCAAACGGCGGCCCGTCGTAAAACACGTACGGGGACGCATCCTTGCGCCATTCCAGGGACTTCGTGAAAACGTCGTTCTCTTCCCAAAACTTCAGGACTTCTTCTTCCAGTTGGGCAAATGAGGCGTTGCTGTCATACGCTGCAAACATGCGTGCTATCTCCGGGCCTGCTATCTCTAAGGTGAATCCGATCAACGGGTTACTGGTTGAAATCATGACCGCTTGCGAAAAGCGGCGGCGTTCATTCGGCGTCTTGCCATGCTTCGATCTTGGCGTACGGTATGCGCAGCCGGCTGGTCTGGCCGCGGGCGTCAAGCTGCTCGACCACGACGAGTTCGTCCTGAGCCTCTAAGATGCTGACAATACGGAGGACGACGCCGTTGAACTGCACGTCCCAAGGCCCGGCCGGCTTGCCCTCCTTGTCGCGTGCAATCCGTTCGAAATAACTGCGCTTCCAGACGATGCTGCCGTCAGCCTCTGGCTCTTCCTCTGGCAAACCGCTGGTCAGGGCGATGTTGCGCTGGCGTTCGGCCTCGCGCTCTTCCTTGGCGCGTTGTTCGGCCTCCAGCTTGGCTCTCATTTCCTTTTCACCCTTGATGTTCATGGCGAACAGGATCACGAGCGGGTACACCCAAGGCAAGAGCAGCCCGAGCGTGAAATGCAGCCAAATGGGATGCCGGCGAGCCTGGGCGATGGACGCGGCCCAGCAGGCCGAACCCAGCAGAAAAGTCAAAGCCAAGGCTATGACCATAGCCACCCCGGGGTCAGCGTCCAGTTCGGCCTTTTCCGTCTCCTTGGCGAACCACAAGGTGATGTCGACGATCTTCTGCCAAGCCTGTTGCAGCAGAAGCTTGCCTTGTGCAATCCATTGATCTATTGTTGTCTCATCCATTGCTGTCCTCGCATTGCATTGTGGTCAACGCCTTCATTTTTAGAGGTCTTCCGGCGGTTTCGGCGGCAGGAACGCCCTGGTGTCGATGTAGATGTAAACAAGATAAAACAAAAAGGCGACCAGGAACATCTCCTGGAAGCTCCAGCCCGGGAAGTCAAAAAAAGAATAAATCAAAGCCAGCAGGAAGGGGGGGATGCAGCAATGCAGGGCGACGGTCCACAGGCTGCCTGGCGATTCGCGCCATTCGCGTCGAAACACCACTGCGGTAAGCATGAAGATGAACATGCTGAGCAGGAGGGGCTTGATTCGCACCAATGTATGATACGCCAGCAGGAAAGGCGTCATGGCGACGCAGACGGCCTGCGCGTGGCTGGCCAGCGCGGCCTCGTCCAGCCGGCCATCAGCTCCCCCTGCCATCGCGCTTGCATGCCTGCCCAAGGCCGCCAGCTTGTCGCCTGCCAGGAGCTGCACGCGCAGCACTTGCCGGTCGTTGCCCTTTTCCCGCATCCAGAGCGTCACCGACGCCGGTTCCAGGAGAAGGCCGCGCGGCTCGACGCTGCTGGCCAGCTCATAGTCGGGCGGGAAGGCCTTGGGCTGGCTGGCAAAGTCAAAGCGCCATAGGTTGACGCGGATTGTGTGCGGCAGCTCCCAGTCGGCCTGCCAGTGCAGGCGGCCTTGCTCAAACCAGACGGCGCCCGCCGCCTTGCCGAGGTGGCTGGCAATGACCCTGGTCTCGCTGACAATTCCCGGCAGGGTCAGCATGACTTTCAACAACGCCGCCAGGAACGCCATAATCAGCAAAATCAGAACCGGCGCCAGCCAGCGCCGATGCGCCCGAACCGCCTGCAAAGCCAGAAACGGGCGCAGGAACAGCGCCGCCAGCACGCTGCGATACGGCGGCGGCTCTTCTGGCAACACAGGCAGAGGTGGGAGGTCATGATGTTCTTGCATGCGAGGACACACTTAGCGTTTAGCGAGCTGCTTCAGCTCGTTTTTTTCCATTCGTTTCAGCAGCGGCGCCGCGGCTTTCTGCTGTTCGTCCGGCGCACGGTCAATGAACAGGACGCCGTCAAGATGGTCGATTTCATGCTGGAGGCAGCGGGCCAGCAGACCGCCGCATTCGACGTCGATGGCTTCGCCGTCCAGGGTGGTGGCGTTCAAGCGCACCCGGGCTGGCCGGGTGACTTCGCCCCGGACGCCGGGCAGGCTGAGGCAGCCTTCCCCGCAGCACGAGGTCTCGGGAGAGACCCAGGTGATTTCCGGATTGACCAAGGCTAAAGGCATGCGCGGGTTCAGGCTGGCTTCCCCGGGCGACAGCGGCTCCGTGGGCGGCGGGCTGTCCTCGTCAGGGCTGGTGTCAACCACGATCAGACGCACGTTGACGCCCACCTGCGGCGCAGCCAGGCCGACGCCGACAACGTCGTTCTCCTGCATGGTCACCACCATGCGGGCAGCCAGCCGCCGCACCTCGGCGGTGACTTCCTTGATCGGCGATGACTTCTGACGCAGCGCCGGATGGCCATTCCGGACTATGCGCAACCGCCGCGGCCGCGCTGACTTGAGAAAATCCAACATCAAATCGCCTCGTTCTGAGTACTCTCTCCCCCCTGGACAGGGACGGAAACTGTAAACTACCAAATTTACTCGAAAAAGCCGATTGTTCAACCCAGCAAGCCGCTTTTTGCCGCAATCGGCAGGCCAGGCAATGTCAGTATCCGTAGCGCTTGAGCTTTCCAAGCCAGCCCTTGATCCACAATGGGGGATACGGAGCAATGTGAGGCGACAATATCGACGCATGGTCCGCAAAAAAACCTTCCAGCTCCTCGTCGCCCTGGCTCGCCGATTCCATATCTCCGGACTTGTACGCAACATATATGCGACACAACAACTTGCCGTATTTCGTAAAAGCCGCCAGTAAATCGCGGGCTTCGACATCGCGCGGCTTCCTCGCCTTGATTCGAGCCAATGCCTCATCGATTTCGTCAAAGCTTCCAGGCCTGTCAGAGCGAAGCAATTCGTCCAATTGACGAATAATCTGCCGATACGCGCCTCCAAACTCACTGCCATGCCAATACCCGCTATGGAACTCGTCGTTCCACGCGACTGACGGGATTGACGGGTCGTTCTGCATTTTAAGATACGTCCAGAAGTAATCCGGCACCGGCCATGCCAGCAAGTCAAACCCGCTAAACGCCCCCAGCCCTGCCACGCCTTTGGCCTTGTAGAAAAGGAAGTCCCTTAGGATGGTCTCACAATTCCAACGATAGGCTTTGCACGGCAAAGACTGCCCGCTGGGTGCGCAGGTATTGTAGTAGTCCATCACCATCACCTCGCCCTGGTAGCCCGCTCCTTTGAGAAAATCCATCCAGGCGTTGTATTTGGCAAGGAATTCACGGTTTGCCTCGGGGGTTCCGTCCTTTCCATCAAGGGCAACCGTAATGTTCCGTGTTCTTCCCAGGCACAGATTCACCAGGAAGTTCTTCCCGTCCTTGAAGAATGTCTCGCCTTCGCTGGGCGGGGTTTCCGTTGCATTATAGCCGATAATCTCGAAGACCTGGTCAGGAAAGCGTTCAAAAAACAGTTCAGCGCACTCGTTCGCCAATTTCAGGTACCAGTCCTGGGTCGTTGTCTTCGCACATTCCGGGCATGAGCAGTACAGATGGTCAGGCGTGTCCTCAGGCCAAAATGCAAAAATGTCCCAATACGGATGGGCATCCAGGTATTTTCCAAAATTCTCCCTGAAAATCGCCCTGACTTCCGGGTTCGAGAAGCACGCAGTCCGCTTGTTTGGCTTCCGTTCACCGCCAAACAACGGAAAGTACTCCGGATGCTCAGCAAACAA
>Ga0123335_1004946_pt1 | contig 16642 bp, 14 predicted proteins | sample BiotimSIPDNA_2_FD_89707 | JGI IMG/M metagenome (GOLD analysis project Ga0123335, IMG submission 89707) | Anaerobic biogas reactor microbial communites from Washington, USA - Biogas_R2 time_0 SIP DNA | ecosystem: Engineered > Bioreactor > Anaerobic > Unclassified | place: Washington, USA...
ATATTGAACCGCAGACAGAGGCTGGTGGCAACTCAGCACCGGACGACCCGTTTGGTGTCGAAGGGGCGTGGATGGCGCGCAGCATCGCTGTTGCTTGTGTTTGCCTTGCTGATACCGGGAGTGCTGTCGTGTCAGACTATGGCACCTTTTTATTTTGAGCAGCTGATGCCCGCCAGGGTGCAGGAATTGCCGCCCGGGAAAAAACTCTTACTCGTCGACGAGAGTCCGTCCAGAGCCATCGAACCGGTACACAAAGTCTTCCTGAATTTCGAATACCAACGCGATACAGTATTAAACTGCGATTCCGCAGCCACCTACCTGCTGCAAAGCCTGGAGCAGAAGTTGCTGGCGAGTGGCTATCTCAAAGGCGTTGAACGCCCGCGCACCCAATCATCCCGCCTCGACCCCAACACTCTTTACCGCCTGCAGGATTCGCTCGGCTGCGATTATGTGCTCATCCTGAAGCAACACGAGATCAAAAGCTTTATGAACACCGACGGAAGTTTTGTTGGCCATAATGTGCTGACAGCCGGTGTGTGGGAATTGCTCGAGACTCCCTACTTAAACAGCCTTTCGGAGTTTTTGCTGCTCGATACCCTGAGCATGGGTTCCGTTATTTATCGCAAAGACGAACCTTTCTGGTCTTTGCCCGATTTTGAGAAAAACCTGCCCGAGCTGTCCGAAATCCAGGCCCAAAAAGTGTTCCTAAGCCTGGTGCCCGATTGGCGCGAAGCCGAACGCTATTATTACATCGCCGGCAATTACCACATCAAACTGGCCGTCGACCGCATGCGCAACAAGGATTGGGAAGGAGCGGCCCGCTATTGGGAAAAAGCGTACGAGAGCGGAGGCAAAAACAGCCGTTACCGGGCAGCCGTCAACCTGGTGCTCTATCACGAACGTTACGACCGGATAGCCGAAGCCCTGCAATGGATAGAAAAAGCTCAGGCCATTCCCGAAACGATCTTGTTTATGCCCAGCCCTTCGGAAAAAGAAATGCTCTACAATTGGAAATATTTGTTGCGGCAACGCCAAAAAGAGCTTGAAAAGTTTTACGGCCCGGCCGCATCCGACAGCAATTGTCCTTAAGAGAATAATTATTACTTTTACACAAATTTTTACTTGCGACCCGGGTTCCCCATGGATATATTACAACTGATAGGCAGAACAAAGGCTCTTTTTAGCGAAGATTTGGCCGCACACGAGCAGGAATTGTCGGGCATGGTAGCCGCCTCGCGTTTTTTGGTGATAGGAGGAGCAGGTTCCATAGGGCAGGCCGTCAGCAAAGAAATATTCAGGCGCAATCCCCGCAAACTGCATGTGGTTGACCTGAGCGAAAACAACCTTGCCGAACTGGTGCGCGACATCCGCAGTTCCTTCGGTTACATCGGGGGCGATTTCAGGACTTTTGCTCTCGACTGCGGATCTTCGGTGTACGATGCCTTTTGGCAGGCAGACGGCCTCTACGATTATGTGCTCAACCTGTCGGCCCTCAAGCATGTACGCAGCGAAAAAGATCCCTACACCCTGATGCGGATGATCGACGTAAACATTTTCAACACCGTCAAAACCCTGAAGCAGGCCGGAGAAAAGGGAGCGAAAAAATACTTTTGCGTATCCACCGACAAAGCGGCCAATCCGGCCAATATGATGGGCGCCACCAAGCGCATTATGGAAATGTTTCTGATGCAACACAGCCGCGATATCTGCATTTCGACGGCCCGTTTTGCCAACGTGGCTTTTTCGGACGGATCGTTGCTGCAGAGCTTCGAACAACGTTTGCAGAAACGCCAGCCCATTGTGGCTCCCAACGATGTGAAACGCTATTTTGTCACAGCCCGTGAATCGGGCGAATTATGTCTGCTGTCCACCCTGCTGGGCGGGAATCGCGACATCTTTTTTCCCAAACTCAGCCAAGACTTGCACCTGCAAAAATTTTCCGATATTGCCGTACGCTATTTGCAGGCCAGAGGTTACGAGCCCTTTTTGTGCCGTTCCGAACAAGAAGCCCGCGAACTGATGCACAGCCTGCCCGACGAGGGCCGCTGGCCTTGTTTGTTTACCGCCAGCGATACCACCGGCGAAAAGGAATACGAAGAATTTTATACCGGCAACGAACTACCCGATATGGAGCGATTTCGGAGCCTGGGGATCGTCAGGAACCCTCCGGACTGTGATCCGCAAAAAACAGCCCGCTTTGTCCGCGTCGTCGAGGGAATGAAAGCATCGGGGAGCTGGAGCAAAGAAGAATTGGTCGCGCTGTTTTTTGAAATGATTCCCGATTTTGCCTACATCGAAAAAGGCAAATACCTCGATTCAAAAATGTAATAGGAATCAGCAGAAAATAATTGATTAAAAATAGATAATCAGCTAATTATAAAACCGTAAGACCGGAAAAAACATACAAATAAGTGCAGAATAATTCAGAAAACAAGCTTTTTGCCGAAACGCTGCAGTTTATCAGGCAGGCATTCGGGCAGCCCCGGGGGACGATACCTCTGCATGCACCTGTGTTTGGAGGGAACGAAAAAAAATACCTCGGGGAATGCATCGACTCCACCTATGTGTCGAGTGTGGGCAGGTTTGTCGACCGTTTCGAAGAAGAAATGGCCCGCTTTACCGGAGCGGCCAAAGCGGTGGTTTGCGTCAACGGAACCAATGCGCTGCATCTGGCTCTGCATCTGGCCGGGCTGGAACGCGACGAAGAGGTGATCACTCAGCCACTGACTTTTGTGGCCACCGTCAATGCCATTGCCTATGGCGCTGCCCATCCTGTGTTTGTCGATGTAGACCGCGATACGATGGGGCTTTCGCCGGCAGCTCTGCGAGCCTGGCTCGAACAAAACGTCCGGATTGAACAAGGGCAGGGCAAGGACCCGAAGCCGGGGGCGTACAATGTAAAGACCGGACGGCGCATAGCCGCGGTTGTGCCCATGCACACTTTTGGCCATCCCTGCCGTATAGACGAAACAGCCGATCTTTGCAAACAGTATCACATTGAACTGATCGAAGACGCGGCCGAAAGCCTGGGCAGTTATTACAAGGGGCAGCACACCGGCACCTTCGGCAAAATGGGCGTACTTAGTTTCAACGGCAACAAAATACTCACCACCGGCGGGGGAGGCATGTTGCTTTTTCGGGACGAAGCCCTGGCCAAAAGAGCCAAACACATCAGCACCCAGGCCAAAGTGACACATCCCTGGGCCTTTGTGCACGACGAAATCGGTTACAACTACCGCATGCCCAACATCAATGCGGCTTTGGGGCTGGCCCAGCTGGAACAGCTCGAAACTTTTCTGGCAGCTAAACGCAAACTGGCCGGGGAGTATAAGCAGTTTTTCGAAGGCAAAGCGGGCATCCGTTATGTGGAAGAGCCCCGAGACTGCCGTTCCAACTTCTGGCTCAACGCTGTTTTGCTGGATGGGCCCCGGCAGCGCGATGCTTTTTTGGAATACACAAACCAACGAGGCGTCAGCACCCGCCCGGCCTGGGAACTTATGCACCGCCTGCCTATGTTTAAAAATGCCCAATGCGGCGACCTGAGCAATGCCGAATGGATTGCCGGCCGTCTGGTAAATATCCCAAGCAGCGTACCATATGAATCGTAACAATATTAACAAACAAGACATCCTACTGATTGGGGGCGGGGGGCATTGTCTTTCGTGCATCGATGTCGTTGAGCAGGGCGGTCAATACCGCATTGCCGGCATTGTTGATCTGCCCGAAAAACTTGGCAGTCGTGTGCTGGGCTATCCGGTAGTGGGCAACGACGACGATATAGCCCGTTTGGCAAAAGACTGTCCAAATTTTCTGATCAGCCTTGGACAGATCAGGTCGGCGGCCGGCCGTCAGAGAATTTACGAAAGAGTAAAGCAGGCCGGCGGAAACCTGCCCGTTGTCGTCAGCCCTCATGCCTACGTCAGTTCACGTGCGCAACTAGCCGAGGGCAGCATCGTTATGCATCAGGCATTAGTTAACAGCGGAGCCCGTATAGGCCTCTGCTGTATTATCAACAGCAAAGCCCTGGTCGAACACGAAGCCCGGATCGGAGCCTTTTGCCATATTTCCACTGCTGCCTGTATCAACGGACAGGTTAGCATAGGGGAGCATTGTTTTGTAGGCAGCAATACGGTGGTAGGCAACAACCTGGATATTACAGATCATTGTGTACTGGCTGCCGGCTCTCAGGTATTAAAAAACATTAGCCTGCCGGGAGTTTACCTGGGACAACCCCTTCGAAAAATAGAATAGCGATGAAAACACTGATCATAGCCGAAGCAGGCGTCAATCACAACGGCGATATGGAGCTGGCCAAAGGCCTGATAGAAGCAGCGGCCACTGCCGGTGCCGATATGGTGAAATTTCAAAGCTTCAAGGCAGAAGCAATGGTGAGTAAAACAGCTCCTAAAGCCGATTACCAAAAAACCAACTCCGGGCCCGACGATTCTCAGTACCGGATGCTCAAAAAACTGCAGCTGGATCGCGATCAGCACTTGCAATTGATGGCTCATTGCCGGCTCTGCGGCATTCAGTTTCTTTCGGCTCCCTTCGATCTGGAAAGTATAGAATTGCTGCACAGTCTGGCTGTCCCTTTGTATAAAATTCCTTCGGGCGAAATCACCAATAAGCCCTACTTAAAAGCCATAGCCTCCAAACACCAGCCGGTCATTATGAGCACCGGGATGTCGGAAATCTCCGAAATCGAAGCAGCCTTGGCCGTGTTGTACGAAAACGGTCTGACAAAAGCCGATATCACTCTGTTGCATTGCAACACCCAATACCCCACGCCCATGAAAGAGGTCAACCTGAGGGCTATGATTCAGCTGCGCGAAAAGCTAGGTCTGGCCGTGGGTTATTCCGACCACACCAGGGGTATTGAGGTTCCCATAGCGGCGGTGGCTCTGGGGGCAAGGGTGATCGAAAAACACTTTACGCTCGACCGCGGTTTGCCCGGCCCCGACCATCAGGCATCGCTGGAGCCTCAGGAGTTGAAAGCTATGGTGGTCGCCATACGCAATATCGAAAAAGCCCTGTCGGGTTCAGGCATAAAAGAACCAGGCGCCGGCGAGATCAAAAACAAAGACATTGCCCGCAAAAGTATAGTGGCGGCAAGGGCTATCTGTCGGGGAGAAGTGTTGACGGAACAAAACCTGGGAGTGAAACGTCCGGGCAACGGCATCAGTCCCATGCGCTGGGACGAGGTGCTGGGGCAGCGGGCTGTTCGCGATTTCGAACAAGACGAACTGATAGAACTCTAAATAAAAAGCCATGAGGAAAATTTGCATAGTCACAGGAACCCGGGCCGAATACGGCCTGCTCAGCCCGCTGATCAGGGCCGTTCACGAGGATCCTGAAATGGAACTGCAGTTGCTGGTGACCGGCATGCACCTTTCGCCCGAGTTTGGCAACACCTGGACCCAAATCCGCGACGACGGCTTTCCCATTGCCAAAAAAATCGAGATGCTGCTCTCGTCCGATACGGCGGTGGGCATCAGCAAATCCAATGCCCTGGCCCTGATTTCTTTTGCCGAAGCACTGAATGAACTGCAGCCCGACATTATGATTGTGCTGGGCGACCGCACCGAAACTTTTGCTGCCGTGCAGGCTGCACTGATAGCCGGCGTGCCTACAGGACACATCTCCGGAGGAGAGCTCACCATGGGAGCTTACGACGACGCCATCCGCCACAGCATCACCAAGATGAGCCAGCTGCATTTTACCGCAACCGAAGTCTATCGGCGCCGGGTCATTCAGCTGGGCGAGCAGCCCGCGAGCGTCTTCAACGTCGGCGCCCCCGGCCTGGACAACATCCGCCGACTGCCCCTGCTGAGCCGCGAAGAGCTGGAGCAGGCTTTGGGCTGCAGGCTGCGCCGCCGCAACCTGCTCATCACCTTCCATCCCGTCACCCTGGAGCAACAAAGCGCTGCCGGGCAATTCGGTGAATTGCTGGCCGCCCTCGACGAGCTGGACGACTGCCTGCTGATTTTTACCAAACCCAATTCCGACAAAGACGGCCGCAGCATCATCGCCCTGATGAAAGACTACGTCGCCCGGCATCCACACAAGGCCATCGCCTTCGATTCGCTGGGCCAGCTCCGCTATTTGTCTGCAGTCCGGCAGATGGACGCCGTGGTGGGCAACTCCTCGAGCGGCATCGTCGAAGTGCCGGCCCTGCAGGTGCCCACGGTCAACATCGGTGACCGCCAGCGCGGACGCCTCCGCGCCCCCTCCGTCTTCGACTGCGAACCCCGCCGGGCCGACATAAGCCGCGCCCTGCAACAGGCCCTGGCCTACGATCGCCGCAGGCCCCTGCAACATCCTTACGGCGACGGGCATGCCTGCGAAAAGATTTTCGACATACTGAAACACAGCCCGGCCCCCGCGCTCAAGAAAGCATTCTACGACCTCGGCCCGGACTTTGATCCCTTCACCCTGCGCTTCGGCGAAGCAACACCCGACTCCGACCGAGGCTGCAGCCGCGAAGCATCAACCGACACAAACAACAAGCAATGAAAGATTTCAGCTTCAACCTGATACAACACAAGGCCGGCCTTATCGAAGCCATGCAAAAGCTGGGCGAAGTGCCCGGCAACCTGACGCTCTTTGTGGTTGACCAAAGCGGACGCCTCCTGGGCACCCTCACCGACGGCGACATCCGCCGGGGCCTGATTGCCGGCCTGAACCTGGAAGATACAGTGGATAAATTCATGTTCAAAAGTTTCCATCACGTAAACAAAGGCTTCAGCCTGCAGGATTTCAAGGCAGCCCGCGACAAAGGCGTACGTCTGCTGCCCCTGCTCAGCGAGCAAGGCTGCATCGAAAAAATCTACGACCTCAAAAAACGACGCAGTATGCTGCCCCTGGAGGCCGTCATCATGGCCGGCGGCCGGGGAGAGCGCCTGCGTCCCCTCACCGACAGCACCCCAAAACCCCTGCTGCCTCTGGGCAACAAACCCATCATCGAGCACAACATCGACCGCCTGATAAGCTTTGGCATCGAAACCATCCATATTTCGCTGGGCTATCTGGGTCAGCAGCTGGTCGATTACCTGGGCGACGGCTCCCAAAAAGGCATACAGATACGTTACATCCGCGAAAATCAGCCCCTGGGCACCGCCGGCGCCCTGTCGCTGGCCGAAAAATTCAGCACCGAATACATCCTGCTGATGAACAGCGATTTGTTTACCGACGCCGATTTCGAAGACCTCTACCTGAGCACCCTGCAACAAAAAGCCTGCCTGGGAGTGGCCAGTGTGCCCTACAGCACCAAAGTGCCCTACGGCATCTTCAGCACCCGCGACCAGTACATCACCGGCCTGACCGAAAAACCTCTTTACACCCATTACGCCAACGCCGGCATCTATGTGCTGAACCAAACAGTATTGCACTACATTCCCCGGGGCCGGTCCTACCACATGACCGACCTGATCGACCGCCTGCTGGCCGAAAAGCAAAGCCTGATTCACAACCCCATCATAGGCTACTGGATAGACATAGGCCAGTATCAGGACTATACCAATGCCCGTGAAATTGTAAAACACCTCAGCCACGACTAAGCACAGCAAATCTATGAAGCTTGACGATACTTTGTTTGTGATACCCGCACGGGGCGGATCCAAAGGCCTGCCCCGCAAAAACATCCTGCCTCTGGGGGGCAAGCCCCTCATCTGCTACAGCATCGATGCCGCCCGGGCCCTGGCCGACGACCGGGATATTTGCCTCAGCACCGAGGATGCCGAAATCAAACAGGTGGCCGAAGACTACGGCCTGTCGCTGCCCTTTGTGCGCCCCGCCCGGCTGGCCAGCGACACGGCCGGCAGCCGCGAAGTCCTGCTGCATGCCCTGAATTTTTATCAGCGCAATTTGGGGCGCTCTTACCACAGAATCTGCCTGCTGCAGCCCACCAGTCCCCTGCGTACAGCCCGGCACCTGGAGGAAGCCTTGCAGCTCTGGCAGGACGATTTGGATATGGTTGTGTCGGTCAGGGAGAGCCAGGCCAATCCCTACTTCAACCTGTTCGAAGAGGAGGGAGGCTACCTGAAAAAGTCCAAGCCCGGCAACTACCTTCGCCGGCAGGACGCGCCCCCGGTGTGGGAATACAACGGCGCCATCTACCTCATCAGGCCGGCCGCGCTGCAAAGCCTGCCCATCGCTCAATTCGGCAGGGTGCGCAAGTATGTAATGAGCGGGGCCGATTCGGTCGATCTCGACACGGAACTCGATTACCGGCTGCTGCAGGAGCTTTTTGCCCAAAGAACAGTCTAAGCTGCCCGTCCGGCGCAACAGCCCCGGCAGCGCGAACAGCTCAAACAGCTCCGTGCGGCAAAATTTTGCTTGTCGTTCGGGAATAATGTTTACTTTTGTCTCCTGATTGTAAAGACAAAATCAATACGATACAGACAAAATCAACACGATACAGACAAATATCAAACTTTACCGAAAAACAGAGACACTAATGGAAGCATTAAGCAGCTTATTCGATAAACATTTACGCAAAGCCCTGGAACAAATCAAAGCCCAATACACCTCGCAGTGTACCGGAGTGATCTATATCCAGCCCAGTCCCGAGATTGCCGAGTTTTCCATCCTGGACGAAGACTTCAAAGCCCTGGAAAAAATTACGGTACACCGTTGGGCCGAAAACCTCGAAAACATCAACAGCCAGGCCGAGATCCAAAACGTGGAGCTACTGATGAAAGATTTGCTGCAGGAAGCCCGCGACGAAGGCTTGTTTAAGCAACTCAATCTCTGCCTGCCCTTCAGGGTGATGCTGCTCAACGAAGAGTTCGAAAACCTGGCCGAACTCTTGCTCATCGATCAGGAAGAAGAGCCCGTCAGCGAAAACCTGCTCGAAGACTTCAACCGCGAACTCAAAGATTTCTACAATAAGCTGATGGCCGATATTTAAAAGAGCGCAAAGCATGGTTGCCGAAAACAAGCAAATAGCCAAAAACACCCTCTACCTGTATGTGAGGATGTTGCTCATAATGCTTGTCAGCCTCTATACTTCAAGGATTACCCTGCAAGTGCTGGGGGTCAGCGACTTTGGTATCAACAATGTGGTGGGCGGCATTGTCACCATGCTGGCCTTTGTTACTACTTCCATTTCTTCGGGCACCAGCCGGTTTTATGCTTTCGAAATAGGCCGTGGCGATCTACACACGTTGAATCAGTATTTCAAGCTTTCAGTCACCCTGTTCTTTTTTGTTGGCCTCGTCGTCCTTCTGCTGGCCGAAACCCTGGGCTTATGGTTTGTCAATACCCAAATGGTGATACCCGCCGAGCGGATCAGAGCCGCCAACTGGGTCTACCAGTGCTCCATTATCTCCTTTATGCTCAATATGTTTCTGGTGCCCTTCCAGTCGATGATTGTAGCCTTCGAAAATATGAAAATCTATGCCTTTGCGGGCATAATCGAGGTCATACTAAAACTCCTGGTTATATATTTCTTACTGGTAGTTAATGCCGACAAGCTGATACTCTTTGCCGTTTTGTACTTGAGCATCTCGCTGGTGATCTTTGTGTTATATGTTGTGTATTGCCTACGTAAATACCCCTCGTGTGCTTACTCTTTTTTCTTCGACAAAAGCATGTTCAAAGAATTCAGCTCCTACTCGGGCTGGATTATATTTGGTTCGCTGGCCGGAGTAATACGTGGCCAGGGCATCAACATCGTACTTAACCTGTTTTTCGGCCCTATTGTCAATGCGGCCAGAGGCATCGCTTTTCAGGTGGAGAGAGCCGTATCGCTCTTTGTGCACAATTTTTACACCGCTGTGAGGCCTCAAATAACCAAACGCTATTCGGCCGGCAACTTCAAAGACATGTTCGATCTGGTGTTCAGCTCCTCGCGCTATTGTTATTACCTGGTTTTTGTGTTAGGTATCCCCATACTCATTCAGACCGAATACATCCTGCAGCTCTGGCTGGGCGAGGCACCCGCCATGTCGGTGCTCTTTACCAGGCTGGTGCTGATTGCCGCCGTTGTAGAATCGCTCTCTTACCCCCTGGATACGGCGGTTATGTCCTCCGGCAGGATCAAGGCGTATCAGTTTATAACCGGCGGCCTGCTCATATTGAATTTGCCCCTGTCGTATCTGTTGCTCAAGCTGGGTTATCCCCCCGAAAGCACCATGTATGTAGCCATAGCAATGGCTCTTGCAGCGCATATTCCGCGAATGTTGTATGCAAAAAAAGAAGCCGGCCTTTCGCTGTGGGCTTATACCCGCGAAGTCTTATGGTACATTAGTCTGGTAACTGTGGTAGCAGTTTTGCCTTTGCTCTTTTTGTATCGGAAAATTAATTTTGGCGGCTTTGGCCTTTTTGTCGTCTTTAGCCTGCTCTGCGTCCTATGGTCTTTGCTGGTTATTTATTTTATCGGCATCGGCAAAAGGGAGCGTAAACAGCTGGCAGGTTTTGTTTTGCAAAAAATCAGACAAAAATAAAACCGGCTGCCTTTGTATGACTATTTGTCCGGCCTCCCAAAAGCCTATGAGTAAATTTTTTCAAAAAGATACTTGTCCTGTCGGCAAAAGCATGTACTTTTGCAGCGGTTTTGCCGAAATAGCTCAGTTGGTAGAGCAACGCATTCGTAATGCGTAGGTCGCCGGTTCGAGTCCGGCCTTCGGCTCAGAAGAATAAGACGAAAGGGGCTCAAAAAGGCTCAGAAAATTGTTTGGTGTTCGGCCTTTTTTAAGGGCGCTCAAGCAAGGGTTTTCATAACCCAAAGCTCATCGATTTCAGGCTCTCCGGAGCTTGTAAACTACAGGCGGAAAGCAGGTTTGAACAGTAGTTTCAGGCCTGCTTTTTTATGTACATACAGCTGCTTCCTGAAATTGTTAACAGGATCGCCTGTTTGTGTTAATAAAAATTGATTGATTTTCCTGTTATTTTTGTGTCTATACAGTAAAATATATTACCTTTGCCGGCGTTTGGTAAGAGGTATGCTTGCTGTGTAAGTGGCTGCTTCAACCCTGAGTTAAAAAACCGACTTGCTGATTTCTGTATTGGAAATAGTCGGCGAAGCTTTGGGTTTTGTTAAGCTTTCTTTAGATTAAAGCCGGATTAGGGGCAATAAACGTCCGGATTCAGGCTTTATACACAGCGGCCCATTTCCGAAATACGTACAAGATTCAGTACATGTCAGGAGAAAACAAATTGCAGTGGTTCGCCGCCAAAACCAGGCCGCATCAGGAGCTGAAGATCAAAAACAAGCTGGACGGGCTGGGTGTGGAGAATTTTCTCCCCATGAAAGAGCAGATTCGGGTTTTGGGCGAAAAAAAACGTAAAGTGATGCGGCCTTTGGTGCCACGGCTGCTGTTTCTGCGCTGTCGCAAAGAGCTGCTTTTCGCCTTGCTCAACGAACATTTTCTGCCCCTCAGTTACGTCCGCAACCTCGAAACCAAACGTCCACTGGTAGTTCCCGACCAACAGATGCGGGATTTTATGTTTTTTGTCGATTTTGCCCAACACTCCATACAGGTGCTCAACGACAAACTGAAGCCCGGCGACCGGGTACGCGTGGTCAAAGGCGATCTGGCCGGCCTCGAAGGCGAACTGATACGCATCAAAGGACACAAAAGGGTGGTGGTACGCCTGCAGGGCCTGTTCTCGGTGGCTGCCGGCACTTATCTGCCCAAGCATTTTCTGGAACTTGTTGACAAAAAAAGTAATTCATAGTTTAACAAGCGTGTATAGTTCAAATCAACCAAAAACTTCCTTGGTTAAACACATTCATCGTATATGAAGAATCTCTTCGAAAAAATACTCAAGCGAATACTATCGTCGCGTTACCTCAGTTATTGGGTGGTGCTGGCTGCCGATTTGATTGTGTCGGTGCTGAGTACCCTGATCAGTTGCCTGCTGGTGCGTCACTACATGAGCGTTAACCTGACGGCGGGCGATATACTGTACATCTGCCTGCTCTCGTTGGTATTCAGCCTGGTGGCCTTTTTGAGCTTCAGTACCTACCGCAACATCATCCGCCATTCCAGCCTGCGCGAAGTGGGCTATCTGGGCCTGGGCGCAGGTTTTAAAATAGTAATGATGCTGGGGGCCCTGTTCTTTTTCTGGGACTTTTTGTTTCAGGAAAAAATCTGGGTGGCTGCCGGCTTCGACTTCCTGATCAGTTTTGTCGGCCTGGTGGCCTTGCGCATAGTGATGATAGCCACCTACGACCTGGCCCTGCAACGCGCCTCGGTGCGGATTCGCAAAAATATTCTTATCTACGGGCTGGGCGACGTCAGCGCTTCGGTCGAAGCCCGGCTCAAGTCCGACAAAAAATACTACGTAAGGGGCTTTTGCGTACACAGCGACAAACTGAAACGCTTTCGCCTGGCCGGCCTGCCGGTGTACTTTTTGCGCAGCGAGGAGGAATTTGCCGAAGTGGTACGCAGCCGCAACATCCAGGGCATTTTGTTCCCCAATTACAAAAGCGTGCAGGACGAAAAAGAACGCGTCATCCGCTATTGCGAAAAACGCGGCATACAGGTGCTGATTGTGCCCCCGGTGGGTGAATTCAGCGGCAATACAGGCGGCATGAAATCCGAAGTGCGGCCCATAGAAATCGAAGACCTGCTGGAACGCGAAGAAATCAACATCAACCTGGACGAGGTGATGAACGAGCTCAAAGGCAAAACCGTGCTGGTGACCGGAGCCGCCGGCTCCATAGGCAGCGAGATCTGCCGACAGGTGGCTACCATGGGCCTGCAGCGCCTGGTGCTTTTTGACATTGCCGAAACCCCCATGCACAATATTCGCCTGGAGCTCGAAGAAAAATACCCCTACCTAAAGCTGATCCCGGTAATAGGAGACGTAAGAGTAACGGAGAGGGTGAATAAACTTTTTGAACAGTACACGCCCCAGGTGGTTTTTCACGCCGCCGCCTACAAGCATGTGCCCCTGATGGAAGAAAACCCCTGCGAAGCCATACAGGTGAACGTGCGGGGCAGCATCAACATAGCCGAAGCCGCCCTGAGGTATTGCGCCGAAAAAATGATCATGATCTCCACCGACAAAGCTGTCAATCCTACCAATATCATGGGGGCCAGCAAGCGTCTGGCCGAGATTTTTATCCAGAGCCTGGGTTTGCATATAGCCAAAGGCAACACCGCCGGCCGCACCCGCTACATCACCACCCGTTTTGGCAATGTGCTGGGATCGAACGGTTCGGTGGTGCCCCGATTCCGCGAGCAGATCGAAAAGGGCGGACCGGTGACGGTGACCCATCCCGAGATTACCCGCTTTTTTATGACCATCCCCGAAGCCTGCCGCCTGGTGCTGGAGGCTGCCACCATGGGCAACGACAGCGAAATCTTTGTCTTCGACATGGGCACCCCCGTCAAGATCCGCGAGCTGGCCCGGCGCATGATAGAATTGGCCGGTTACCAGCCCGATACCGAAATCAAGATCCAGTACACCGGCCTGCGCCCGGGCGAAAAGCTCTACGAAGAGCTGCTTAGCGACGAAGAAAACACCCTGCCCACCCAACACCCCAAGATTCGTGTAGCCCAGGCCCGCACCTACGAATTCGAGACCTTCAACAACGCCCTGGAGCCCCTTTTCAGGGCTTCGAGGCAGGTGGAAATTCCAACCGCGGTCAGAATTGTCCGCAAACTGGTGCCCGAGTACAAGGCGCAAAACAGCTGGCTCGAAAAAGTGTAGCCTGTTAAAAGGCATCCTGTAGACCTACGATGGAAATGACGCAGACCGCAAACAAAAACATCTTCGACGCCGTGGTCAGTCAGGCTCTTTGTGTAGGTTGCGGAGCCTGCCTGTATTCAACCCCGGCCGGGGAGGCGCGGATGGCCTGGAACCCCGAAGGTTTCCTGGTACCGCAGCCGCAACAGCCCGGGGCAGCAGGCGAAGAGAGCCTGAAAGTCTGCCCTTTTAATCCCTGTCCCGAAGAGGCCGTACGCACCGAAAACGAACTGGCGGAGCTGTTTCTGACAGAGGCTCCCCGCCGGCATCCGAGGGTGGGGCCTTATTTTGACACCTACGCCGGGTATTCCGTTCAGTACCGCCCCGCTTCTTCGTCGGGCGGGCTGGCCACTTACCTGATGGACCGGCTTTTGAAGAGCAAAACCGTGGACGCGGTGATAGCGGTCAAAGAGGGAAAAGAAGGGAGAGAGGGAAAAGAGGCTTTTTACGAATATGCTGTTTTGCAGTCGTCCGATGAGCTGACCGGCGCTTCCAAAACCAGGTATTACCCGGTAACGCTGGGCGGGCTGATGGAGCAATTGAGAAGCGGCAACCGGCGCTATGCCGTGGTTGGCGTAGCCTGTTTCATCAAAGCCGTCCGCCTGCTGCAGCAGTATCATCCGGAACTCAGGGAAAAGATCAGATTTACCATCGGCATTATTTGCGGCGGCCTAAAGAGCCGGTTTTTTGCCGAATACCTGGCCGGCAGGTCGGGCGTCAACAGCCGGCAGTTCAGCGCTCCGCAATTCAGGATAAAAGATAGTCAAAGCACCGCCTCCGACTACGCTTACGGCTGCAAAGACCAAAAAGGGCAATGGCATAGCATCAGGATGAAAACAGTAGGCGATATGTGGGGCAGCGGCCTGTTCAAAAACAATGCCTGCGACTTTTGCGACGATGTCACCGCCGAACTGGCCGATATTTCGCTGGGCGATGCCTGGCTGAGCCCTTATAAAAACGACGGCAGAGGAACCAACGTCATCGTCACGCGCAGCAGAGCCGCCGAAGAATTCATACATCAGGGCATAGAAAGCAGGGATTTGATTGTGGAGCCTTTGGCCTTCGATCGCTTTTTGCATTCTCAACAAGGGAGTTTTTATCACCGGCAGCGGGCCCTGGGCTACCGGATGAAGCAGGCCGGAAAGCAGGGATGGCAGCTTCCGCCAAAGCGCCACGACAACGAGAAAACCGGCCTTGTGGCGGAGCAGGTGCAAAAGCAACGAAGCTTGCTCCGCCAACTCAGCCTGACAGTATGGGCCGCTACCGGCGACAGCGCCCTTTTTGACCGGGCCCTGCGCAAGCCGCTGCATAAACTCAAGGTGCTGACCAAAATAAATCGCTGCCTGAGATCGATACAAAAAGGAGCCGGTTTATGAAAATAGGCATACTAACCCAGCCCTTACAAAACAACTACGGAGGCCTGCTGCAGAATTACGCCCTGCAAAAAGTGTTGCGCGGGCTGGGGCACGAGGTGTACACCATCAACCTGACCTCCAAAAAAAGAACCTGTTCAAGCGGCTCAACCATGCGCTTATCCGGGTACTGTCCAGGATTACGGGCAGAAGATTCAGAGTCTATTCCACGGCCACCCAAAGGGAAGCCGCCATTTTGTTCAGGCATACGCGAAGCTTCGTAAAAAACCACATCCAGACCACCGGGTTGATTTCGCAAAAGCTGAACCAAAAAATGCTCAGCGACTATGCCTTCGAGGCTTACATCGTGGGCAGCGACCAGGTGTGGAGGCCGAGGTATTCGCCCCAGTTGCCGAGCTTTTTTCTCGACTTTCTGGCCGACAATGCCGGGGTAAGGAAAATTGCCTACGCGGCCTCCTTTGGCGTAAGCGACTGGGAATTCAGCGAGGCGCAAACCTCCGCCTTTGGCCGCCTGCTCAGGCTCTTTGACGCCGTTTCGGTAAGAGAAGACTCGGGCGTAGCGCTGTGCCGGCAGTATTTCGGCCTGGAGGCGACCCGGCTGCCTGACCCCAGCCTGCTTCTGACAGCAGAGGATTACAGCGCGCTGGCAGCCGGGGCGGAACGGCAAACAAGCCCCGGAGAGCTCTATACCTACATTCTCGACCGCACCGACGACAAAGACCGGGTGATCGGTTATCTGGCCAAAAAACACCATTGGCAGCCTTTTACGGTGATGCCGGACAAAAACGCCACCCCCGCGGGCAGGCGTATTCAGGCCTATGTGTTTCCGCCCGTCGAGGAGTGGCTGCGCGCTTTTGCCGCTGCCCGCTTTGTGGTTACCGATTCCTTTCACGGCACGGTTTTTTCGATACTGTTTAATAAGCCCTTTATCACCCTGGCCAACCAGGGCAGAGGGCTTTCGCGTTTCAGCTCCCTGTTGAAGCTCTTTCAGCTCGAAGACAGGCTGGTACAGGCCGCCGACGAGTCGGCCCTGGACAAACTGGACAAGCTGAACGACATAGACTGGCCCAAAACCAGGCGCCTTTTGCAGGGCGAGCGAGAAAAAGCCCTGCGCTTTCTGACCACCTGTTTAGCCAATTAACCCCCCAAACAAATACAGCAACAATGAGCGTTATTTCACGATTTATTCCCCGCCGCGCCGCGACCGCCCTGGCCAAAGCAGCCCTGCTGCTGCTCCTGCTCCTGCCGGCTCCGCTGCCCTATTTCAGTACCACCGTGCAGGCCCAGCCCCCCGGCCTGATGTTGCTGGCCCAGGACGAACTGCAAAAGCGGGGTTTGAACGAGTCCGAAGTCCGGGCCCGTTTGCTCGAAAAAGGCATCAATCCCGAAACCATACCGCCGGCCGAGTACCCCAAATACGAGTCTCAGGTCAAAGCGGTGATTGCAGAGCTGGAAGCCGAGAAAAAAGCGGCTGCCACCACATCCGCGGCGGCGTCCGCTCCAAGCGCCGCTGCGGGGCAGCCCATTCAGATTAACGTAGATGCCGGCAATGAGCAGGCAAGCCCTGCCGG
>Ga0123335_1004949_pt1 | contig 16639 bp, 10 predicted proteins | sample BiotimSIPDNA_2_FD_89707 | JGI IMG/M metagenome (GOLD analysis project Ga0123335, IMG submission 89707) | Anaerobic biogas reactor microbial communites from Washington, USA - Biogas_R2 time_0 SIP DNA | ecosystem: Engineered > Bioreactor > Anaerobic > Unclassified | place: Washington, USA...
GGGCCAAAAGGATGAACGTACACGTTAGCAATCGTATATTTCGCCCGGACGATGTCACTAAGAGACAGTCGGGGTGGCTACGGGAGATTTTGGGTCCGGAAGGATGCCCCCGGACATGTTTTACAACTGTAACGAAGAGATCAAACGCAACAAAGAACAAACAACCAAGAACCAAAACGTGCTAGTTGGCAGGGACAGGATCAGGGACCAGGCCCCGAAGTTAGAATGCTGACCTTACAAGACGGAATCCAACGTTGTCGGCAATGTGGTTAGGCTCGTCACTACCACGGAAAGCCGAGCGCAGGCGGTCAGCGTTCGTCGAATAACCTCCCCCACGAAGGGCTCGCTTCGTCCCATCGTCAGGCCCGGTAGGATCGGTGCAATAGTGACCACAGGTAATGTGGTGGTTGTCAGTAAACCAGTCATTTACCCACTCCCACACATTACCGTGAACATCGTACAGACCCAATGGATTCGCCAACTTGCCCGCAACGGTATGGGTTTCATTATTCGAGTTGTAGCCATACCAAGCAACACTAGGAAGTTCAATTCCTAAAGGAGCACCTGAGCCACAAACCGGCGTACCATCAGGACCAGTGTTACCCCCAACAAAGTATGGCGTACTAGTTCCTGCTCGCGTGGCATGCTCCCATTCTGCCTCGGTGGGCAAACGATAACCCGTACATTCAAGGCCAGTAAAGGTTACTTCGCACTCAGAGGGCCCAGAACCTAGCTCGCCCGTACAATTTCCGATGGTGTAACAGGGATCGAGGTATTCTCTAACGGAAAGCTTGTTAGCGTAATAAATCGCGTCGTACCAGTTTACTTTTTCCACAGGGCAGTCATCACAACCACTGTGAGCAGATGGATTGTTACCCATCAAGGTCCGCCACTCTTTCTGGGTCACCTCGGTCTGCTTCATGTAAAAAGCGCGTGTAATCTTGACTGAGTGAACAGGCCCCTCGTTTGTGTTGCGGCACGCTTCGTCATCAGGAGACCCCATATAAAAGGTACACGCAGGAACCAAACACCAGCCATCAACACAGAAGTTTGAAGTTATGCATGCATCGGTCGCCACACAGTTTAGCCCCTCGCGACGGTAGCCTTCATCACAAATGCACAAAGGCGAGTTGTTAGTGGTGACCACACAAGAACCATAACCACCACAGGTGACGCCAAAGCACACCGAATCTGGCTGTACCTCACCCCCATACAACACGCACTTGTCACCGTCAGAATAGTAACCAGGGCGGCAGAGGCAGACGGGGGTATCATCGTGCCCGACTGCGCATACACCGTTTCCAGCGCAATAGACCGATTTACATGGGTTGTTCGGCAAGGTCTCCTTGCACACATCATCTTGCAGTGTGTATCCATGGTCGCATACGCAGATCGGACCTTCGGCACCAAGTGCACAGCGCCCGTGCTCACCACAGTCGACTTCCGCACAAATGTTGGTACTGGGAACACACTTGTCGCCTTCCCATTGGTGCCCCTGATTACAGACACATAGGGCTTTGTTGTCATTAGTGGCAATGCAAGAGGCATTTTCACCGCAGTCGACCCCCGAACATGGATCGGCGATGCACTGTTCTCCGTCCCAGTGGTACCCTTGGTTACATACACACAGTGGCTGATTGGCACTGGTGATTACACAGAAGCCATTTTGACCACAGTTGACCCCTGAACATGTGGCAGTCGTTAGGACGCAGCTAGTGCCTTCACGACTATAGCCTTGGTCACAGGCACAAAAGGCCTCGTTTGAGGCTGTCACTATGCACGAGCCATGGCCACTGCAGGTGACGCCTTCGCAAGGGTTGGCGGCCGGGGCTTCCATGCAAACTCCATTCTGCTTTGTGGATCCTTCATCGCAAATGCAGATTGGACCTTGGGATGAGACTGCGCAATAACCATTGCCGCAGTTAATGCCAAAGCAGAGATCGTCCAATTGGTCGCCACCATCTCCACAGGCGACGAAAAGCAGTGCTACCAAAGGTATAGCTCTCTTAAACATGAAAAACCTCCAACAGTCGGCGTTTGGCCGAAACAACCTCATTTACACCCTAATTAGTCAACAACCGACCTCACCAGACGGAACCCTAAACCGTCTGAACGTAGGTCGCTCGAAGTGAACTCGCGTACTGCAGACCGTATGAACCTGACTTCGTTGCCATAAGCGCCGCCACGCGCAACCCGGCCACGTCCTGGGTCCGGTCCCAGTGGGTCGGTGCACTGTGGGTCGCATTCGCCGTAGTAGTATCTATCGTACTTGTCGTGCACCCACTCATACACATTACCGTGAACATCGTACAAACCCCAAGGATTTGGAAGCTTTGTGCCAACAGGATGAGGCTTACCACCGGAGTTGTCCGCGAACCAAGCAATATCGGTTAGTGCGATTTCTAAAGACTCGTCAGATTTGCAAGCTTCTAAGCCCCATTTGTTATATCCGTCACGAACGATGCCACCATTCCAAAGTGCAGTCGTGGTTCCAGCCCTAGCGGCGTATTCCCATTCTGCCTCAGTTGGTAAGCGATAACCGCGACAATCAAGGCCGTTAAAAATCACTGTTTCGCAGATGTCATAATCTAAACCATTGCCAGTACAATCATCCAGCTGATAACAGGGCGGAAGACCTTGTGCAACAGACAGGGCATTCGCGTAAGAAACCGCACCATACCAAGTGACATAATCAATAGGGCAGCGATCTCCACAGAAATTAATGGGGTTTGGAGTAGTCTCCATCAATGTCTCCCACTCTTTCTGGGTTACCTCGGTCTGTTTCATGTAGAAAGGACGTGAAATCTTGACAAAATGAGCCGGACTTTCATCATCAAACCGGCATAGTTCATTCTCGGACGACCCCATTCTAAAAGTGCATGCTGGGATTAAGCACCAGTCGTTAGAGCAAGTAACTGAAGCGTCACACTCTTCAACCTTGACACAGTTCAGACCATTGCGGGCATAGCCATCGTCACATATGCATAAGGGCGACCTGTCGCTTGTGACAACGCAAGTACCATGACCACCACAGGTAACACCGGCGCATGGCGTGAGTGGCGCGTCCCCACCATCGCCCTCTACACACTTAGGACCATTATCGAAATCGGAATAATAGCCAGGACGGCAGATGCAGACAGGGGTGTTTAGGTCAGCTACTAAACAGACTCCGTCTCCTGAACATTCAATTCCATCACAGGGGTCGTCTGCCTGAATCTCCAAGCAAGCATCATTTCGCCAAATAAAGCCCTCATCGCAAATGCAGATCGCCCCATCAGCGCCAAATGCACAACGTCCATGTTCGCCACAGTCGATTTCCTCGCATGGATTGGTGGCGATAACACAAGTGTCTGAAGCCCAGTGGAAGCCTTGGTCACAGATACACAAGGCCTTCTTATCGCTTGTAACTACGCAAGAACCATTGGGGCCGCAGTCGGTGTCTGCGCAAGGTGAGTCTGATTGTTCAACTTTCACACATTTGTCACCGTCGGAATAGTAGCCAGGGCGGCAGTAGCAGACGGCGGTGTTGTCGCTTGAGATGCCGCAAACTCCATTTCCTGCGCACACGACTCCTTCACAGGGGTTTGGTTCAGGGGTCTCCTTGCAAACCCCGTTTTGCAGTGTAAATCCGTCGTCGCAGACGCAAAATGGCCCATCTGAGCCAAGCGCACAGCGCCCATGCTCACCACAGTCGACTTCCGCACAGGGATTGCCGGTTAAAACGCACTTGTCGCCATCTCGATGGTAGCCATCGTCACAAAGGCATAGCGGCTCAAAAGTGCTGGTTACCACGCAGAAGCTATTGTCGCCACAGGTGACTCTTGCACATGGGCTGGGGTCTATAACGCAATCGGTGCCTTCGGCATGGTACCCTTCGTCACAGGCACAAAAGGCTTTATTTTCGGCGGTTACTAAGCAAGTGCCATGATCACTGCAGGTCACACCGGTACAAGGGTCCGGCAGCTTGGATTCCACACAAGTACCGTTTTGTGGTGTATAGCCATGGCCGCAGACGCAGACTGGACCTTCGGGACCAACTATACAATGACCATTGGCACCACAATTAACATCAATGCACTGATTACCCGACTGATCGCCATCTCCGCAGGCGATGAAAAGCACTGCTACCAATGGTAAAGCTCTCTTGAACATGAGAATCCTCCAAACAATCGGTATTGGCCAAAGAACAACCGATTTACAAACTAGGCGGCAGGGAGTCCGTCACCGCAAAAGTTACCACCAGCTTAAAGTGCCGTCAACAGAATTTTGGTGTAAATATCGGGATTTTTAGGGGCAGGGGCGGGGACAGGGAGCGGGGGAAAACAATTTGGGGGTGCTGGGGCTGTTGGCTGATATAATGCGGCGTCCTTAGTTTTTGGGTGGGATAGTTTGGTTTTAAACGGTACTGTTACTCGCGTCCGCTTCGTCAATGAACAGGGTGATTTTTCTGTTTTTGATGTTTTGCTTCCTGACAAAACCCAGGCCACTGTTAGTGGCCCTAGTGTTTTAGTTGCCCAAGGGCTCCAGGTGCGTGTAACAGGTGAATGGCAGGACCATCCTCGTTATGGCAAGAGATTTCGAGCTGCGTCCGTCCTGGTGCTGCCTCCGTCTGACTTGGATGGGATTGTTGCCTATCTAAAATCAGGCCAGATTCCTGGGATTGGGGAAAAATTTGCCGCTAGGATAGCTGCTCACTTTGGGTCAAAGCTGGCGTGGGTTTTGGATAACGAGCCTGAAAAACTGACTGAAGTTCCAGGCATTGGTAAGGATAGAGCTGCCAAAGTTGCCCAAACATGGCATAGCCAGGTTGAAGAACGCCAGACCATGGTTTTGCTGCTCGATATGGGGCTGACGCAAAATCAAGCCTCAAGGGCGGTTCGTGTTTATGGCCATGAGGCTCCAGCCGTGGTCGCTGCCGATCCCTATGTATTGGCTGAGCATGTAAGCGGTTTTGGTTTTTTGACCGCCGATAAAATTGCTAAACGTACTGGAATTACTGCTGATTCTATGATTCGACAGCAGGCCGCTGTCCGACACATCCTCTTGCAGGCATCAAACTTTGGCCACTTGTTTTTGCCACTTGAGGAATTGGCTTCCCAGGTAGCTGTTCTGACTGAGCAACCTGAGCAGCTAGCCTTGGATGCCGTTGAAAAGATGGCTAAAGACGGCAAGGTGGCCGTGGAAACGGTATTTGAGGGCAAAATCGTCTTTGATATTCACCTTCACAGAGCGGAAATTCAGGTTGCAAACCGAGTCCTCCAGTTAGCCGGCATTGGCGTCCGACCTATTGAGGTGACTGGTGAGGCAGTTTCAAGACTGGCGGCATCTCAAAGGGCCGCACTGCAAAGCATAGTGTCATCATCCATGGCCGTTTTGACCGGTGGACCTGGCACCGGAAAAACCACTGTAATCGGTGCAATCCTGAGCCTTGCTGACCAAGCCGCGTTAAAGACCGCCTTGGCCGCCCCAACTGGCAGGGCCGCCATGCGCATGAAGGAGGCCACCGGCCGAGAGGCCAAAACACTGCACAGGCTGTTGGAATTCAATCCCCAAAACGGCCGCTTCATGCGTGATGAACACAATCCCCTCGACGCAGATTGGGTCGTCATAGATGAAGCCTCCATGTTGGACATAGGCTTGGCTGATCACCTGTTGAGGGCCATATCACCTGGAACTAGGCTGACCTTTGTTGGAGACGCCGACCAATTACCCCCTGTAGGGCCTGGCGATCCTTTCCGCTCCCTGATTGCCTCTGAAGTAGTTCCAGTCGCCAGGCTCACCGAGGTTTTTCGCCAAGAAGAAGGCAGTGAAATAGTGGCCGCCGCACATCAGGTTCTAAAAGGCAGGAACATTGAATGTGGCACTGATTCTGGAAACAGAGGCCCTGACGAGCTAGGCGACTTTTATCTTGTCGTTCGCGAGGACGCTGCGGATCTGGCAAGGATGGCCGAGCACCTAGTAGCCGAGCGCATCCCAGCCAGGTTTGGCTTGGACCCATTGACTGACATTCAAGTCCTGTCTCCAATGCGAAGGTCCGAGTGTGGCACTGACGCCTTGAACACCGCTCTACGCCAGCGTCTAAACCCACAAGCAGCAAAGCAGCCTTTCCCAGCTGTCGGTGACAAGGTCATCCAAACCAAAAACAACTACGACCGCGAGGTCTTCAACGGTGACGTCGGTGTAGTACTAAACGTTAGCTCCGAAGGCACCACAGTACAATTCGATGACCGCATAGTCTTCTTTGAAGCAGGTGAAACAGACGACCTAGCCCCAGCCTACGCGATTACCGTCCACAAATCTCAAGGCAGCGAATTTCCAGCAGTCGTAATCTGCGTCCACACCTCCCACTACGTCATGCTCCGCCGCAACCTGCTGTACACCGCGATAACCCGCGGCAAAAAGCTGGTAGTAGTCTGCACAAATCAAAGGGCCCTAAAGATCGCGCTAAGCAACTATCTGGTCGAGCCCAGGAATTCAATGCTTGTGGAGAGGCTTGGGGGGCGGGAGCAGGAACAGGGGCAGGGGCAGGGACGGGGTCAGGGGCAAGTGTGATTTGTTGTGCCTGGGGTGGCGGCATCTCCACCTGGCAGGCGGTGGTCGGTCCGTGTTGCGCACCAAAAGAAGCCCCAGTCGTTGAACTCGTGGTCTATGCAACTGACATCCAGATTCACCGACGCTCCCTTGGCGGCTGGCCAGTCATTTGCCCCCATTTCATAGCGGACTTCATCGATAACCGTCCCATTCCAGGAAAGAATAATCTCGTCATTAGAAGCAGCCATGGTAAATCGACTTCCATACACCCAGTCAGGCACAAACCCACCATTTACTTTCGGATCGCCATTCTTCGCCAAAACCAACAGCCCTTGTGGCTCGATGACCAAACTACCCGAATCTGGCAGTATCCTCACGCGGTCTCTTTTAGCATCTGACAGCTCCCAACCTGCAATATCAATCGGCTTATCAGTCATGTTCTTCAGCTCCACAAACTCGCCATTCGACCCTCCAGCAACTGGAGTATGGTGAAACTCTGTAATCACTACGCTTCCCACCTCAAAACTCTCAATCTTACATTTCGCATCACATCCATCACCAGGAAGCTGGTTTCCATCCTCACAGTCCTCCCACACCTGATGCACCTTGTCTCCACAAGAATTGCCACCACAACGCTTATTTTTCACCCCCGGACTACCTCGGTCTCCAGAGCTAAAAACCTCGGACTCCAAGCACCAATACTCAGGCTGATCATTCAAAACAGCATCCGTAAATGCTGGATCAAGTACGAGCGTACGACCAGCAGCCAAAGGCCAGTTGGCGGCATCCCAAGCGACCTGATCAATCAGACTATCTTCACACCAAAGGGCAATATTCCCAGCTTTATTACCCAAACGTATTGCTGACCATTCAAGGTCACCTTGGATACCACCGTTTTTGCTAGGGTCCATCTTCGCCACAAACACAAACGTCCGCCCATCCCCAACCACAAAGCTTTCATCCCTAGGAATTTGAAAGGTTTTACCTTGGCTTGTAATAGTCCAACCAGCCAAGTCTATCGGGTCTCTTATCACACTTGTGATCTCAAAATACTCCCCATCAGTGTCAGCAACCATCGAAGGATCCGCCATTATCTCGGTAATAACCAAGGCACCTGGAACAGGGCAGTCCAGCCTTGGAGCCTCAGGCTCGCTTTCGTCCAGTGAATCTTCATCAAGCGACGGATCCCCAGCCTCTTCCAATTCGTCCACAGTTTCAGACTCCCAATCAATCAGATCAAATGGCGGCCTTTGTGGACCAACCACCTTCTCTTCATCACCAGATGGATCCGAAGCAGCGCCTTCCTGATACTCAGCCAAATCATCGCCCTTGTTGGCGCCGCACAGCTGCGCCAAATCCAAGTTGCATATCCCTAAATCACCTTGGTTAAAAGCGTTATCGCTGGTTGCACTTGTATAACCCTGGTAGTCTGAGCAACCAAGCATCATAAACGCCAACCATGAAAGAAATACCCAACAAACTCGAACCATTGTTTTTGTGCGTTGCATGGTAAAACCACCAAAATTAAAGACCAATTCATATCGACATTTCCATGCCAGCTGTTTCAGGCCGTACATCTTTGATGTCCCTTTCATGCCTTATTTCGGCGCTGTTCCTGCCTGACTGCGTTTCCTTGCCTGCCGTTTCACACAGCAGCGATTGCCCTCCCTTTCAAGCGGCTTTTTCTCTCTGCCGTTTTAAGCGCCTTTAAATGCCTGTAAAATCAAGTTAGTAGCAAAAATGCCGCAGCTTACTTTATTGGAGTAAATTAATCCTTGACGCACGTCGTTATCAGCTGTACAACATAGTGACTTTCGGAGATTGCGATATGGCAATATCAAAGATAAACCAAATTCCCCCAGAACGCCTAAAACGAATCATGGATATTATGAAAAGCGTAGCTAATCCGCTACGTTTTCGAATCATTTGCTTGCTTTGCGACAGGCCTTATAAGGTCGGTGAAATGGCCGAATTGCTTAATGAGCGCCAAGCTGCAGTTTCCCAGCACTTGGCCCCGCTAAGGATGCTGGAATTGGTCGCAGTGGATCGCACTGGTGGTACTGCTACTTACTCTTTGAAGGAACCATTGCTTCGTAGCTTGGTTAATTGCTTTGAGTCTCATTTCTTAGCTTGAATGTCGCAGGCTATGTGAAAGGGGAGTTATGCCAAAAAAAGTCCTAGTAATCGTCGTGGCTGCTGTAGTCGTGATAGGCGGATTTTTGCTGCTAAAGCCAAAGTCCGCCAGTCCTTGGGACAAAATTCCCTCCTACCGGCCCCATCTGGACCATGCGTCGTTCTTTCCCGACCCAATCGCAAGCGGTCAGGAGGCGACTAAACAGTGCCTAACCTGCCATCCAGATTCGTCCAAGGAGGTTATGGCCACCGCTCACTTCCAGTGGTTGGGGGATACCATGCAGAATCCACGCACTGGGCAAGAAATCAAGGTCGGCAAAAAGAATCTGATAAACAATTTCTGCATAGGAATTGACGGGAACTGGCCCTCCTGTACTAGGTGTCACGTCGGTTATGGCTGGAGTGATGACAAGTACGATTTCGAAGAGCAGACAAACGTTGATTGCCTTGTCTGCCATGACCGAACTGGTACTTACAAAAAAGGGCCATCAGGAATGCCTGCCAAAGACGTGGACCTTCAAGCGGTTGCAAAGAGTGTGGGATTCCCCAAACGCAACAATTGTGGGGGCTGTCACCACTATGGTGGTGGAGGGCTTGGTGTGAAGCATGGTGACTTGGATGACACGTTGGATAATCCCAATGATTACGATGATGTTCACATGGGGCGTCATAACATGCTTTGCATAGACTGCCATGGCGGCAAAAAGCATCAGATCATGGGCAAGGGCTACTCGGTTAGCGTGAATCCCCAAAATGGCATCGCCTGCACTGACTGCCACGAAGAAAAGCCCCACGCAGATTCAAGGATTAACGACCACACTGATGCAGTGGCTTGTCAAACCTGCCATATCCCCACTTTTGCCAACAGAGTTCCTACCAAGATGGTTTGGGACTGGTCCAAGGCGGGTGATGACAGCAGAAAAGATGATGTGCATAACTATCTGAAAATAAAGGGCGAATTCGTTTATGATTCGGCTGTAATACCGGCTTATGAATGGTTTGACATGACCGTTGACCGCTACCTACTTGGCGACACCATTGATGATACCAAGATGGTAGATTTGAACCGTCCCAGAGGTCAGCGTGGCTCTCCAGGCGCTAAAATCTGGCCCTTTAAACTGCACCTTGCCAAACAACCTTACGATAAGGAAAGCAAAATGCTAATCCCGCCAGTTACAGCAGGGAAGGGTGGTTATTGGCACGAGTTTGACTGGGACAAGGCCATGGGTATTGGTGCCAAGCTAGTTGGATTGGAATACAGCGGCCAGCTTGGATTCGTCGAAACCAGGATGCATTGGCCCCTGTCTCATATGGTAGTCCCAGCCGAACAAGCCTTGCAGTGTAACGATTGTCATGGCCAAGGAGGGCGCATGGATTGGAAGGCTTTGGGCTATGGAGCAGATCCAATGGATGTTGGTGGGAGGGGCAAATGAAGACCTCTTGGAAATTAGCAGCGTTAGTTTTGGCTGTTCAACTGGTGGCATTATCAAAGGTAGAGGCCCTGCAGGGCGAGCCTCCCCAGCGACAGGCCCCAGTAAACGAGATGCATCCAGCCTTTTATCTGCGTGATTCAACGGGCGCGGTGATATTACCGACAGTAGGCGAGGCAGATGACCTCAGCGCACAGGAGCTCCAGGACCCTGCCCCTGTTCCTGACCCTGTCCCTGCCCCTGTTCCAGCCCCAGCCCTCGTCTCCATCCCAATCGCGCAGATCGATCAAAACAAAACTTGCGCCGATTGTCATGACACGGCCTTCATCAATTCAACCAGTTCGCATCACGCAAAACACGTTCAAGTGGACTGCCTTACCTGCCACTTGCCAGGTGGGGTCGAGGCCGTCCAAAACCATGCGTTTGACTCTAACGGCAGAATCCTGTTACCCATGTCGGCGCCCTCAAGCTTCAGTTGTGGTAGCTGCCATGGAATCACCCATGACCTGCAGACACCGCTTGAAATTCTGCCGGACCTAATGCTTGGTGAGATGCCTGGAATCTATGCCCAAACTCTGCGTACTGGTGAAATATACGCCGGCCAGTTTATGTCATCATCGTTGCTGAATCTCGAAGGCAAGTTTACCCATGACCGCCCTTGGGATGTGCACGCCGCTAGAGGCCTGCAGTGTTCTGACTGCCATTACTCAGCCAACCATCCGCAAAAGGCGACTTGGATCAAAAAGGGGCCAGTTCATCTGAAAGAGGACCCTCGTTCCTTGTCCATTTCTGCTTATTTGAAGCGCCCAGACCACGAGCTGAAGGCGGCTACCTGTGAAAAATGTCACGATCCATTAAAGGTTCACAAATCACTGCCTTACGTTGAAAGACACACCCAAGCTCTTGCTTGCCAAGCTTGTCACTCCCCAAAGCTTTATGTCCCGGCGCTTAAGGCCGTGGACAGGACGGTCATCACCCAAGATCGCGGCCCTGTGGTGCAGTTCAGAGGGATTGAGCATGCCGAATATAAGGCTCCTAACACCTGGTATTCAGTCGGATATCAGCCCATTCTAGGGCGCAAGCATACCGACAGCGGTGTTCGTTTTGCCCCCTACAATCCTGTGGCGACTTGGGAGTGGGTGTCATCCGAGGACGGCACCCCAGTTGACGCGCAGTTGGTGCGCCAAGTCTTCATCGGTGAAGATGGCAAATACAGGCCTGACATCATTAAGCTTTTGGACAAAGATGCAGATGGCCTGATTTCAGAAGGCGAACTGGCCCTTTCCAAAGAAGCACAGCTGGTAATACAAGAAAAGTTGAGCGCCCTTGGGGTTAAAAGTCCACAAATTCGAGGTGTTGTTGAAGCCCACCCAGTTAGCCACGGAATTGTTAAAGGCGACTTTACTGCGGCCAGTTGCGAATCCTGCCACTCCCAGGATTCTCGTTTTAATTCACCAATTTCCCTTGGAACCATTACTGGGCCACAAGGTGTCGAGCTTAGCGTAGCGCCAGATTCTGAGCTGGCGCTCAGCGGCCGCGTTATCGAAGTCAACGATCAAGAAGTCGTCCTAGCAGGTTCTGTTGATTCTACCGGTACTTACGTTTTGGGACACCACCGCTATGAATGGACAGACCAACTGGGATTCTTGATTTTCCTGGCCTCAATCCTGGGAGTAGCCGTTCACGGTGGCTTAAGGATTCTAAAAAGGCAGCCACACGCTGAAAAACCCATGCGTCGTGTGTATCTATATGGAATCTATGAGCGAATTTGGCATTGGACTATGGCCGCGTCCATCATTGCCCTGCTGATCACTGGAATCCAGATTCACTTCCCAGGGTCAGGTTCTGGTCAGAAGTTCCAGGTTGTGGTCCTGGTCCACAACGTGGCCGCTGTGATAATGGTTTTGAACGCGGCCCTTTCCCTGTTTTTCCACATCACAACCGGGGAGATTCGCCAATTCGTCCCACGCCCAAAGGGATTTGTGCGCAGGATAACGGCCCAAGCCATGTACTACCTTCGTGGCATCTTCACTGGCGCAGCCCATCCTCTTGCAAAAAGCGCCAAGCACAAGCTAAACCCGTTGCAGCAGGTGACTTATGTAGGCCTGTTGAATGTCTTGTTCCCATTGCAGGTCTTGACAGGCGCCCTGTTGTGGATCGGCGGGGTGGCTCCACAAGTTCTTGAACCAATTGGTGGGCTGTCGATTATTGGGCCGGTTCACAATGTCGGGTCGTGGCTATTTTTAACTTTTATAGTGGTTCACGTTTATCTAACTACTACAGGACACACTCCTGGTGCCTTGATCAAGGCCATGGTTAGTGGCTGGGAAATGCTGGAGGAGGAAGCAGAATGACCGCAAAGCCTTACGTCAATCCTTATCTTGGTGGGACTTTGCTTGGCATAGTCCTGTTTTCGGCCTTCTTGTTAACAGGTGGAGGCCTTGGAGCTTCAGGTGCGATCAATCGCGTGCAGGTTTCCGTAGTTGACTTGGTGGCCCCAGACCATGTTGACAGGGTGCCCTATTTTGCGGATTTGGCTGGTGGAGACAAAAACCCGCTGGCTGACCCGTCGGTCTTAATGCTGGTTGGCGTCCTTTTGGGTGGCTTTGCTTCTGGGCTGGCATTTGGACGGGTAAAGCCTGAAATTCGCCGTGGCCCTAATGTTTCCAACGCCACCCGCCTCATCACCGCCTTTATCGGCGGTGCAATCATGGGTTATGGGGCCAGATTGGCCAGGGGCTGCACTTCGGGTCAAGCCTTAAGTGGCGGCGCTGTCTTGTCTGTTGGTTCCTGGGCTTTCATGCTTTCGGTGTTCGCTGGGGGCTACATGCTTGCCTGGTTTGTTCGCCGGCTGTGGAATTAGGAGGGGCGTATTATGGGACCTTTCCAACTTACCGCTGATTTTGGTACTTGGATTTCGTACCTTGTGCCGCTTTTAATTGGCATGGGCTTCGGTGCCGCCCTTGAAATGTCAGGGTTTGGCGATTCTCGTAAGCTGGCGGCGCAGTTTTACTTTAAAGACATCACCGTTTTGAGGGTGATGTTCACTGCAATCGTGGTGGCCTCGCTTTTGATAGGCCTTTCATCTGCCATTGGTCTTATCGATTTTGATGCTCTGTTTGTTAATCCCACCTATCTGGCACCCCAGATTGTTGGTGGGGTAATCATGGGGATTGGCTTCATCATCGGTGGATTTTGCCCTGGGACTTCCTTGGTTGCGGCTTCAACTTTTAAAATTGACGGCCTCTTTTTTGTGCTTGGGGCAACCTTTGGAATTTTCATGTTTGGTGAGACGGTTTCAAGCTTTGAGGGTTTTTACAATTCCACCTTCCTTGGCCGTTTTACTTTGCCTGAACTGTTTGGGGTTGATGCTGGTATTGTGTTGATTGGTGTTGTTTTCATGGCCTTGTTCATGTTTTTGGGCGGCGAGATGCTTGAGGACGTTTTTGGCAAAAAAGTACCTGCTGACAAGCTACGCTTTTTCCCCAAAAAGCCTATGGCTTGGGCCTTTGGCGGCATCTTGATTACGATTGCGTTTGTTACAGCATTTGTAGGTCAACCTGACGCTAAACGACTTTGGGAGCTGAAAGCCGCTGAATTGGGCCCAAAGATGGCAGACCGTTCAGTGTATGTGCACCCGATGGAAGTTGCTGAGCTGACCCAAAATACTGGGGTATATGTGAAGATCCTGGATTTGAGGCCTCAGTATCACTACAACCTGTTTTATCTGCGTAATTCAGTGAACGTGACACTGGATCAGCTGGAGGATCCGGACTACATCAAATCCTTGAAGGCGTTGCCTGCTAACACGGTGATTTTTACCGTCTCGACCGATGACGAGGTGGCTGCTATTGGTTGGCAGATGTTAGTGGCTCAAGGTGTGCCAAATGTTTACATAATCGAGGGTGGAGTCAATAATTGGATGAGTATTTTTACCCCACCTCCATGCTTGGCCTATCCCAAAAAAGGTGAGCGCAAGGTGGAAGAACCGGCCTTTGTATTCCATCGCGCAGTAGGCGACTGTTGCAACACCGCATATCCTGAAATCAGGCACAAGGAAAAACCGACTGACTGCCATCTTGAATCCTTCTCTCAAGACGCAGCGGCGCACTCGGAAGCAGGCGAGAAAAAACCGGAAGCCCCAATCGTAAAATTCGAGCGCAAGGTAAAGCTGGAAAGAAAAGCCGCCGTCCAGGGTGGCTGCTCCTAGTTCCAGTCCCTGATTCGTTTCTGTACCTGTCCCTGCCTCCTGCCCCGGTCCCTGCCTCACGCCCCCGACCCAGGCAAAAGGACCCCCTAGAGCAGCATCGAACAGATCTATCTGGAATCAATCACAAATGTTGCGTTAGCACTTGATACAAAGGGTTTGGTACTTCACCCAAATATCGTCTTCGGCTTCTGGCATGCAAGAGCCATCTTTATCGAAGATGATTGAGTTTGAACCAACATCGTAGTTCCAGGCAGGTGGTTTACATTGCACGCCGTTGACCTTGACTTCGATGCTTGCTGGGTCAGCCAGTCGTGAAAGGAAGAACTGGACCTTGGGCACAAAAGTGACCGTTCCGATCTGGTTCATGATTGGAGCAAAGGTGCTCTCACAGATGGATCCAGACAAACCATCGGTCTGTCTCACCACTTCAAGGTAACGCTTACCGTGTTGAGCACATTCGTCTTGCCCGCCTGTACCAACGATAGCGTTAAAGTGCATCATGCCCACGTTGTACCAGCCCTTGATGTTTTTCAGGAAGTCCGTGTAGAAGTCGATACCTGCGGCAGACTGGTCCTCTTCGTCAGCCAAAGCCACGACTTCCAGTTGGGCATCATCTCGCAAGAAGCCTCTGTTCCAGCCTCCACAAGTGCCGTCAATGCAGGTGTACCCACACTTGTTTGGATCAGGACAGATGTTCGGATCGTTCCTGCACTGGGTATCACTTGAGCATGAAATTCCGGTGTCGGTCGTGTTTGGAGCCGACAGTGCTGCCTGTGCAGCTTGGAGCCCAGCTTCCTGCTGGTCGGAATCTGTCGTGTTACATCCAAGGTTTACCAACTGGCTGAAGTTACCACCGCTGGTTGGTGTCAAGTACCTTGGAGTCTTACTAGCATTACCAGCATTCAGTCGTCCAATGACCTTATCATCCAAAACGTTAACGGAAACGACCCCGATGTGATACTCGTTCTCCCAAACGTCAGCGTGCTGGATAAAGTCGCTAAAGCTCTTGCTAAGGACCTCCTGTTTATCACACATGGAGCCCGAGTCGTCGATAACAAATAGAATGTCGACTTCCTTACCAGACACCTGCTTGAATTCGTCAATCTGCTCGGTTTCGTATGTTCCTTCTCCCCTTAATGGTATGACAACTATTGGGTTTTCACGGTCAGTTACAGATATCTGCAGATTGCATGCATCTGGCCCCTCATCCAATGGCTTGTACTGAGTTTGGAAGCAAAGTGGGTTACCACCACCCAAGATAGCCCTTGGCAATGCAGGCACGTTAACTGACTTGAACTCGGGGGTACAACCCTTAAAGACGATGTCAGTAAGCTTAAGAGGGGCATTACCAGAGTTGTAGATGCAAACAGAGTGTGTTTGCGAACAACAACCGATGGTGTTCACACCAAAATTGACCTCGGCGGGCAATACGCTGACCTTGGCAATACCACCCGCTCCACGAAGGTTGGCCGCACAGGTCGACCCAGCAGGGCACGCAGGGATAATAGTGGGCTGGCGAGTCGTAGCGTCATCAGCCTTAATCCCAAGCAATCCATAGTAGTTAGAGAGCAGACCAGCAAACAAACCACCTTGTTTTGGCGGGTTAAAGGTAACGGTCATTGAAACCCTCTGTCCAGGAGTTAAAACGGTGCCAGGGGCAGGAATTCCCTGAACGCTGAAGGCCTGTGACGCGTTACCAGTTAGAGGCTGAGGACAACTATTTGCCCCACCACCAAAAATACCGCCACCACAGTCAGAGATTCTGAGCTCTCTGAAGATACAGTCACCACTACCATCATTCGCTAGGAACAACCTTTGACTTTCCGGGAAGCCGTAGGCAACCGTTCCAAAGTTCATCGTCGCTGGAAGAATGCCGATTCTGCATACTGGAGAGCTAACCCTCTGGGCTACAATCGGGATCTCAATAGTTTCCTTGCCCTTGACGTTGGTGGTCATTCTCAAGGTTGCAGTTACTTTACCAGTGTCAGGACCTTTATTCGTGAAGAAAATCGTTACGCTCTTTTGTTCGAAGCCTGGGATCAGTCCTTCGCCTTGACCCTGCAGAACCGGGAATGTGGAGTCATGTCCAAAGGTGAACTCCTCTCCGTAGATGTTCGGGCTGGCATCCACTATTTCCATGGTGTATATCTTAGCCAAGCCATGCCCTTCGTTGATAAGGGTGAGCTGCCTTTGAACCGGGACGTTTTTGGCTCCGTATCCCATGTTGATCATGTCGTTCGGAACAGTTATGAGTAGCGGCGCTTCAACCTTACCATAAATTGGAATCATCGTTGGCGAATGGGCAGCATCGTTACTGGCGACAGAAACATGCCCA
>Ga0123335_1004951_pt1 | contig 16632 bp, 17 predicted proteins | sample BiotimSIPDNA_2_FD_89707 | JGI IMG/M metagenome (GOLD analysis project Ga0123335, IMG submission 89707) | Anaerobic biogas reactor microbial communites from Washington, USA - Biogas_R2 time_0 SIP DNA | ecosystem: Engineered > Bioreactor > Anaerobic > Unclassified | place: Washington, USA...
ATGCAATGCCTCGTTCGGAATCCAAACCCTCGAAATATCCGATCATAAGCAGACGGAAATAAATCCCCGGGATCAGGCTTGGTCTCCCCATCTTGGGCGCATAAAACCTGGTGCAAAGCTGTTACCCGCCCTCAGATTGCATGCCGACATATTTCAGGAGTCCGGGCTGTTGCAGGTTGGGGAAGTGGCGTCTTGTGATGGCGGGTGTTTGGCATGACACTTGGTGGACGGTGGGGGGATCGAACCCCCGGCCTCCGCATTGCGAACGCGGCGCTCTCCCAGCTGAGCTAACCGCCCACAACTGCCTGCGATGGAGTCGAATTATCCCCGATAGCTCCGGCGCTGTCAAATGAATCAGACAAAAGTTACCTTTTCACTATGAGAAAAACTCCGTGATATACTACTCAATCCTGACGAGTGGACTAATTCATTTTTTGTTAAACTACTTGAGGATGAATAGATTGCCTGGAAAGAGGAAAATTCCCCCTAAAACCGCTGAACTGATCGATACCGCCCTTGAGGCCATTATCGATCAGTGGTACCTGAGCGTCAGCGATTATTACGTCACCGCCGAGAAGAAGACCGATAATCCTGGCCTTGAAGTGCCCGAAGAACTGAAACGCTTCCACGACGAAACCGGCCACAGAATAAAGTTCAACAAGGGCGACCTTGACTTTACCTACGGCCTCTCTGTCCTGACAGAGGACGATACGTGCACCCTCGAGGTGAGCGTCAATAACAAAGTCCCCAACTTCAATTACACTGAACTCGTCCGACGCCTCGCTTCGTACTATCAGACGAACAAGGATAAGACGATCGAGGGCTTCAAGAAACTGAAGAAGATCCGTAATTGCGAGGTGTTCCACCTCAACGAGAATCTTCAGGAAAGCATGATGTTCGAGGAGAGGGAGGGAAAAGCCGATATCGTGCGCCTCTCCTTCGGAGTCGAAGGGGAGTATTTGGAAGACCTCCTCGCCGATCCTCCGAATTTCATGGAATTGATCCACAAATACTGCGTCGCACCACTCCGGCGGGTATACGCCGACGTCTACAGAATCAAGCGCAAGTAAGCACGAGACCGGCGGCCGGGAAACACAACCCCCGGCCCGCCGGAGCGCAGCCTTTGCTCCGATCACTTGTCATGACGTCCCTATTGCTTTAGTATTCCAATAGATAGGGTGGTTGTGAATCCCGGTTTCAAAAGAGGCGCTATGGATATTCCTCTGACTCCACTGCGATTCAAGCGGCGTGCGGCGCAGCTGTATGGGAGAAAGACCGGTGTCGTCTGCGGCGAGTTGCGTTTCACCTACGCGGAGTTTTCCGACAGATGTGACCATCTGGCCGGTGCTCTGCAGTCTATGGGAATGCCGCAGGGAAGCCGCGTCGCCTTCCTGTCCGGCAATTGCCACCGCCTGCTGGAAGCGTATTACGGGGCCGTTCAGGCGGGGGGAGTGCTGCTTCCGCTCAACGTCAGGCTTTCGGCTGATGAACTCGCCTTCATCCTGAACGACTCCGAGGCGTGGACGCTCTTTTACGAGAGCGATTTTCACCCAATCGTCGAAAAAATGAGATCCCGGCTGAGCAGCGTGCAGCGGTTCATTCCGCTTGACAGGGCCGTCGACGACGGCTGGAGCAGCAGGGAAACCTACGAAGACCTTCTTGCCCGCGCGGAGAATTTCACTCCCGTGGCGGTTCACGAAAACGACACGGCAGAGATTTTCTATACCAGCGGTACCACTGCGGATCCCAGAGGAGTGGTGCTCACCCACCGGAACCTTTACCTGCACGCTTTGTCGACCATCATCGCACTCGGTATCCGGGATACGGACGTGCAGTTGCATGTGATTCCGCTGTTCCATGTCAATGGCTGGGGGGCTCCCCAGAGCCTCACCTGCATGGGAGGAACACATGTCATGTTGCGGCGCTTCGATCCGCTCCGGGTGCTGCAGCTGATTTCAGAGGAAGGCGTCACTTATTCGTCATTTGTGCCGTCGATGGCTCACGCACTTCTCGGCCAACCGGGAGTTTCGGACTTCGATTATTCCAGTCTGCGGATGCTTTTCCTGGGAGGGGCCGCGTCGTCTCCGGAACTCGTGCGCCGGATCGAGACTGTCTTCAAGTGCCGTTGCCATTCGGGCTATGGTCTGACCGAAAGCTCCCCGATCCTGACGATCGCGCTGCCCAAGAGTACCGTGAATGATGTGGATGATCTGGACAGGACGAAGCGCCAGGCGACTCCGGGATATCCACTGGTCGGCGTCGAGATCGATATCGTCGACGAACAGGGGAAAAAGCTGTCCCATGACGGAAAGAGTACCGGCGAGATCCTCGCGCGAAGCGACGGCGTGATGAAGTGCTACTGGAACAGACCCGGGGAAAGTGCCGCTGCCCTGCAGGACGGATGGCTCCACACGGGCGATGTAGGGAGCATCGACGAAGAGGGCTGCCTGCGTATTGTCGACCGCAAGAAGGACATCATCATCAGCGGCGGCGAAAACATAGCTTCGCTGGAAATCGAACAGCGCCTTTATCACCACGAAGCGGTACTGGAATGCGCCGTGATCGGAGTTCCGGATCCACGCTGGGGAGAGGTTCCGAAAGCGTTCGTGGTTCTCAGGCAAGGCTGCAGCGTGAGCGAGCAGGAACTCCTGGCTTTCTGCGCCCAGACCCTTCCGTCTTTCAAGCGCCCGGCGTCGATCGTCTTTCTTGACGCGCTCCCTAAAGGAGGAACGGGCAAGATACTCAAGAGGGAATTGCGCCGCTCGTCGGCGGGTTAATCAGACAACTTCGGTGCCGCTGTGGAAAGCGCCGGATCGAGCGGAATCGAGAAGGGCCCGAGCGGCTTGCGCGTGCCTTCCTGCTCGATCTTCGGAATGTAGAGTGTGCTTCCCACGAAGAAATCCTTGCGGGGCTCGGGTGTAAAAAAGAATAGGAAGCCGTCCACCACCGCCCCAGGTTCGATAAGCCTGTTTGTGAGCTCCTTGTCAGTGAAATCAACCAAAGGAGACGTGGACTTGGATGATGACGCATCTCTCGTCAATCCGGCCCCGGTAAGATCTTCTACCAGAATTGTCGCTGGGGTTGTGTAGAGGTGCTGACCTGTGGAGGTGACCAGCAGAATGTTCCTTGTCCGTATCGTGTAAAAATCGGATGAAGAGTTCCGGATGACTACGTGTACCGGGAAGTACCCTCGTGAGTTGAGATTCCTGATATCGAAAGCCGAGAGAGATTTCTCGTTGGTGGGGTACGGATCAGCGGCGACGGTCACCTCTCCGACCGTCGTACGCGCGGGATACGATTCGATCGGCAGTACCTTCACCTCTTTAATTCTGTAATCCGCCGCCGTCAGCAGCGTGGCCGCACATCCCGCCAGCAGCAGCACCGACAGAATTGTTTTTGTTTTCATAGCCGGCAATCATAACACAGGAGTCAGGCGGTTTCACAGTTCGCAGTTCTGAAGCGAAACGAGAGAGCGGCCCCCAGACCCTCCCAACTCGGTTGTTGACAACATCAGACTCACATTCTATATAAAATACGCACTAAGCATGATCGGATGGATTAGCGCACTAATACGGTTCATGGCTTGAGAAACACTTCGGGTAATTAAGGAGGAACTAAATGAGTAAGATCATTGGAATCGACCTTGGGACTACCAACTCAGTGGTCGCGGTAATGGAGGGTGGCGAGCCCAAGGTCATCACAAACCCGGAAGGGAGCAGGCTTACACCTTCCGTGGTGGCAGTAGGAAAGAACGGCGAGCGTTTTGTCGGACAGGTGGCCAAGCGCCAGGCGGTGACAAATCCCGAAAATACGATCTTCTCGATCAAACGCTTCATGGGACGAAAGGTCGGAGAAGTAGGGGAGGAGGTGAAACTCGTTCCCTACAAAGTGGTTTCGGGGAGCAACTCCGACGCTCAGGTCAAGATGGGGGACAAGACCTACTCTCCTCCAGAGATCTCGGCGATGATTCTGCAGAAGATGCGCCAGGCGGCTGAGGAGTACCTGGGAGAGAAGGTTGAGAAGGCCGTCATCACGGTTCCGGCATATTTCAACGACAGCCAGCGCCAGGCGACGAAGGACGCCGGCAGGATTGCGGGCCTGGAAGTGGTCAGGATCGTAAACGAGCCGACAGGCGCCGCCCTTGCCTATGGTTTGGACAAGAAGAAGGATGAGACGATCGCGGTTTACGACTTCGGCGGCGGGACCTTCGATATTTCGATACTGGAAGTTGGCGAAGGGGTGGTCGAAGTCAAGTCAACCAACGGGGATACGCACCTTGGCGGAGACAACCTGGACCAGCGTCTGATGGACTGGATTATCGACGAATTCAAGAAAGACCAGGGAATTGACCTGTCGAACGACAAGATGGCCCTGCAGCGGCTCAGGGAAGCTGCGGAGAAGGCGAAAATGGAGCTGTCGACTGTCATGGAGACGGAGATAAATCTCCCGTTCATCACCGCGGATGCGACTGGACCGAAGCACCTGAACATGAGGCTTTCGCGTGCAAAGTTCGAGCAGATGGTGGAAGACATTCTGCAGCGGACGACCAATCCCTTGAAGCAGGCGCTTGCGGATGCGGGCATGAAAGCGAGCGACATTGACGAGGTGGTGCTTGTTGGAGGTTCGACCAGGATCCCCAGGGTGCAGCAGCTAGTCCGTGAATTCTTTGGCAAGGATCCACACAAGGGGGTGAATCCGGACGAAGTCGTTGCAGTCGGGGCGGCGATACAGGCAGGCGTTCTGGCGGGGGACGTCAAAGACCTTCTGCTGCTGGATGTGACACCGCTGTCGCTCGGAATCGAGACGCTCGGCGGCGTTGCCACGAAACTGATCGAAAGAAACACGACAATCCCGACGCGCAAATCCGAAATCTTCTCCACGGCCGCAGACAATCAGACGTCGGTGGAAATTCACGTGCTGCAGGGCGAACGCGCCATGGCGCGGGATAACCGCACCCTGGGCAAGTTCCATCTGGTCGGGATTCCTCCGGCTCCGCGCGGCGTTCCCCAGATCGAGGTCACGTTTGACATCGATGCCAACGGCATCGTGAACGTTTCGGCGAAAGATCTCGCGACGAACAAGGAGCAGAAGATTACCATCACGGCTTCGAGCGGCTTGAGCAAAGAGGAAATCGAGAAGATGACCAAAGACGCCCAGTCCCACGCCGATGAGGATCAGAGAAACCGGGAGCGGATCGAGGCCACGAACAAGCTCGACAGCCTGATCTACAATACGGAAAAGATCCTGAAAGAGAACCGTGACAAGGTCTCGGACTCCGATGCTTCATCCTTGGACGCGGCCCTGTCGAAAGCCAAGAAGACGCTGGAGAGCTCCACGGAAGCCGCTGAACTCAACGCGGCGGTGGAAGAACTCACCAGGGCTTCACACAAGCTTGCGGAGATCATGTACCAGAAGACTGCCGGCCAGACTCCGCCTCAGGGAGAGCCGGAAGCCGCCGGTCAGCAGCAGGGAAAGAAGGACGACGAGGTTATCGACGCCGAATACGTCGATATGGACAAGAACGAGTAGACAGGGTGAAGGCGTCTGTTGAAGGGCGCCTTCTTTCTGACCGACCTGTGGCGAAAGTCTGCCTATGAGGAAAGAAGATTACTACGCTATCCTCGGCGTTGCGCGAAATGCGAAGGAACCTGACATCAAGAAGGCCTACCGGCGCATGGCGAGGAAGAACCATCCTGATGTGAATCCGGGGGACAGGTCTGCCGAGGAGCGGTTTAAGAAAATACAGGAAGCGTATGATGTTTTGAGTGATCCCAAAAAGCGGGCTATCTACGACAAGTACGGTTTCTATTCGGAAAATTTCAAGGAACAGCCCGGGGGGCAGGGGAGAGGATTTTCGGAAGGATTTTCCGGTTTCAGCTTTTCCGGAATGGATTTCGGCGAATCGGGGCAGAGCAGTTTCAGGGATGTATTCGCCGAGTTTTTCGGCGGAGCGCACCGCAGCCGATCCTCGGGTCCGGCCAAAGGGGAGGATCTCGAGCATCATCTGAATATCTCGTTCATGGAGAGTATCCGTGGGCTTTCTACGAGAATCGTTCTCAACCGCCGGAATGCTTGTAAGTCGTGTGACGGGTCGGGTGTGGACCGCGTTGCCGGCCAGCAGATCTGCACGAAATGCCAGGGGACCGGACAGGAATCGAAGGCGCATGGGTTCATGCGCTTCTCCGGTACATGCCGCACCTGCAATGGGACGGGGCGTATCGGAGGCCGTTGCAGGGCATGCGGCGGATCAGGCACCGTACCGTTGCAGGAAAGCATAACCGTCCGGATCCCGGCCGGAGTGGCGCATGGATTCAGAATGCGTGTCGCCGGGAAAGGGAACGCCGGAAGATCCGGCAGCCCCCCGGGTGATCTATACCTGATCATTTCGGTCAGGCCCCACGAGTTCTTCCGCAGAGAGGGGAACGATATCATTTGCACGGTTCCGATCACGGTAACGGAAGCCGCGCTCGGTTCCAAGATCGAGGTCCCTTCAATCGACGGCAAGACTCTGCTGCGCATCCCTCCGGGGACTCAGAGCGGACAGAAATTCCGGCTGCGCGGAAAAGGTGCGCCGTCGCTGCGTGGCGAACTGCGGGGAAACCAGATTGTCGAAGTACGCGTCGTCGTTCCAAAGATTGCCGACGAACGCTCAAAGGAAATTCTTCGGGAGCTTGCCCGTCTGAATCCGGAGAATCCGCGGGCAGGCCTGGCTCAATGATGGAGTGTGAACCATGGGTCCGCGAAAGAAGACAGGCTATATGATCAGCTCTGTGGCGGAGTCGTACCAGATCCATCCTCAGACGTTGCGGTTGTACGAGCGTCTGGGACTGCTAAAACCCTCAAGAAGTGAAGGAAACACCCGATTATATACTGAGGAGGATCTGCAGAGACTCGAGATCATCCTCACGCTCACGCGCGAGCTCGGCGTAAATCTGGCCGGAGTCGAGGTGATACTCAACATGCGGGAGAAGATGGAGAAAATGCAGCAGCAGGTGGAAGAGATGATCGAATTTGTACGCGAACAGATCTCTCCCTCGTTTTCCGGCTCGATGCGCAACGCCCTCGTGCGTGTGCCTGCAACCAAAATTGTTCGTACACAACGGTGAATCGGATGAGAGTTTTCTTCTTTATGTGGGCAGGTCTGGCCGCACTGGCGTGTTTCTCCGGGCAGCCGGTTCAGGCCGCAACGTATTCCCAATCGTATACCATCCTCATCAATGGCGTGCCTGCCGGGAGCGAGGTAGTGACCGAAAAGCATGAGGGCGGCAATATCATCTCGTCTTCAGAGCACGAAATCTTCGTTACCGACGGCACTGAGACCAAACGGATGGCCTTTGTGGCAAAAACCGTGCTGTCGAAGGATTCTTCGAGACCGGTCTCGTACACGTGCCGCTACACCTCGGGAGGCAGCGATGATTCCTACGAGGTGCAGGTAGACGCCGGGCATATCAGCCGGACCCTTACAAGGGGAGGACACACGAGTGAAGTCAGTGTCCCGCTGCGTCCCGATACGGTAATCCTGGATTTCAACGTGTACCATCAGTATGATCACCTGATCCGCAGGTACGACAGCAGGAAGGGGGGACGGCAGATGTTTGCAGACTTCCTTCCCGTCATCGGAAGTGACATCCCGATCGCACTGACTTCTCTAGGTAGCGGAACGATCCCGCATCCGAACGGAATGCTCAACGTCAAGCACTTCCGGATCGAGTTCATCAATATCTTCAGCGGAACCTTGAGCGTCGACGAGCATGGGCGGCTGGTTCGTCTGATCATTCCAGCACAGGAACTGGAGGTCCTGCGGAGCGATCTCTCCGCCATGATCGATCACGGCCGAAACCGGTGATGCCCATACGGATCGGTTGAGCACCACCGGCTCTGCCGCCTTTACTGCTCAGTGCATGCGGCCGGCTCCAGGATCTGTTTCAGTAGAAACTGTGTCGTTTCTTCCTTGTTCACCGGACCGGAGTTCACATAGCTGTAAAGGATGAAACTCCCCAAATATTCGCGTTTCGAGTTTCTGCGGAACGCGGAAATGCTCGCCATTGGACGCTTGGTCTTGGCCGATCCGATCTCCCTGACACCCGCCGTCACTCTCAGGGTGAGAGCGCACTTTTCCGACTCGTCTTTCGTATTCTCCTTCAGAGACTCGGTAAGGATAGGAAGAAAGGCCCGGTATTGCTCGACGATGTCCTGAGGGAGATCGTTCGGGATGCTCATTTCTATCAGTTTGACGTTCTTGTGGATTTCGACTTCGCGTTCTTTCTGCTGAGCCAATCCCGGCGAGATCAGCAACAGAGATGCTACGGCCAGGCATGCTCCGATCTTAGGAAATTGCATAGCTTTTACCCCTGGAAAAATCAGGCCGGGCTTACCAACCTTCCTCTCCAAAGCAGCTCGAGAAAATGTTGAGTAGAGGGAGTGAACCATGGCTCCGGCCTGTGTCTACACAGTTCGGTCCCGCGGACCGTCCACCTGCGCAACCTCCGCGCAGGCCCTACATGTATATCGACGTTTTCCGGTGCTAGTACAGTCTTATAGCACCATAGGACAAGCGGTTACAATACTTGATTTGAAAAACGCTACTGGCCGAGCTGCCTTCTGATGATGCCGTAGACCTGGCGCGTTGCGTGGCGCTGGCGCGGGAAATCGCGGGGAAAGAGTTCCCGTATGTGGTCTGCTATCCCCTCTATCGCAGCTTCAAACCTCGGTATGAGGTGCGCCGTAACGGTAGGGTCGTAAGGAAGCTTGATGGTATGGCAGCCGATTTCGGAAAAGAGCTTCAGATATCGGGCCGTCACCAGATCCGGACACTGGATGCGTTTGTAGGAAGCCTGCACTTCGAAGCCGAGCAGAGTATGGATGATTTTCGCGGAACTCTTCCTCCCAAGGAGCCGTATGGTGCGGGTGCGCTGCGGAAGGACTTGCGTGCGGTAACTCTCTATCAGGTCTGCGTATCGGACCGAAGCCCTTAGGATCCCGTGGTAAGAGATTCTGCGGTTGTGTGCTTTCCTTGATTTCTTCATCTGGTAGACCTTGTCGCCGAGCGCTGGTTCAGTGTGCGGTTTGCGTTATGTCGTACGGCGTCGGAAACGCTCCTGTCGCGCGCCAGCATCATCAGGTCTCTGGTCTGGAGCCGGAAGATGAGCCGCTGCGAAATGGCTGGCGGCGTTTTGGGATTCCTCACAAGATTGTGCACGACAGCGTAACTGGCGATCCATTCCCTGCTGCTCCCTATATCGCGCAGGATATCCTCGCTAACCGAACGCATCGCGGCTATGCTTTCGACTTCGTTTGCGGTCAACTTGGGACTCCGCAGAACGCTGCGAGCCACTTCCTTGTTCGTGTCACGCACGAGTATGGAGCGGACCTCCCGGTTGCCGAAAAGCGCCTGCTTGATTTTCTGGCGAACCGACAGGGTGGTGAGGCGTTTGGTCAACTCCGCCTGGCGCTCCTGTTCGTCAACGGGAAGCCCTTCGAGAGAGAAATCATCGAGTGGAACGTCCGATTCGAGGGCCAGAAGTTCCTCGACAATCGAGTGTTCTGCCTGTTCGACAGGTTCGTCGGGTTTCGCGACCGCATACTCGGTCTTCTTTCCGGCGAAGAACTCGGTTTCGATTTCTTGCGCGATGCGCCGTAATTGCGGTGTGATGCCGGGATTGCGGCGTATGCTCTCGAGGATCGAGGGGTGCTGGAGGATCCGGACCCTGTTATCTGCGATTATCTCCAGCAGACCGGCCGGCACGAAGGAAGCGAGGATTTCGATAATTTCCGGGGTGGCGGCGGGATTTGTCACTATGGCCTGCAACAACGGGCCGGGGGTGCCGGGGACGGCAAAGTGCTTCAGGACCGATTCCGGGCATTGGTCGGAGTTCAGCTGTACGGCCAATTCTTCCTGATCCCAGGACGAAAGGGTTCGCGTTGCATCGGCGGCGATTTCAGGATTTGTGTCACTCAGGAGGAATACAAGCAGTTGAAGGCTCTGGTGTGGCGGCAGCGGGGCCAGGCCGCGCGCAACGAGCATCCGGAGGTTTTTCGGCGCGGCACCGGATTGAAGTAACTCAAACAGATTGCTCGATTGGCCCATTCTCTAGTCTGTTTCCTGCGCGATGAGGTCCCGCAGGCTTGTCTCATCTATTTCGATTTTCACGACTTCTCCTGGCGTTCCGAGAGTTCTCGTGGGCTTTCCGTTGATCCTGACTCCGACCCCGCCGGCATTGCCGAGAATGAGTGAAAATCGCTCAGCCGCCTCGAAAGATTGAACTTCCCCCGGTTCGAGCGTCTTGCGGAGCGCGCGCGTGCCGTCGCGATCAACCGAAATCCAGCACTCCTCACTGGCGGTGATTTCCAAACGCAGCCCTGCTGCCTCGGGCGGTGTCGGCGGTGGCCGCTGCGGCAGAGAAGGGACCGCTTCAGGTTGCGGCGCCGGCGGCGCCGGCTGTATGGGAGCGGTCCGGACAATCGGGACCGGCTCATGGGAGAAGTAAGGAGCGAAAGCGGCGGTGATTCTTTTCCTGTTCAGGAAGAGCCCGGTTGCAGAGAGCAGCAGCATCAGGCTCCATATCATGATCGGACTGAGCCGCGCAGATTTTCTGTGATTGACGTGCCTGCCCGGTCTTGATGACTTCTCCTGGCTCGCGGCAACTTCGGCTTCAAATCGGTCCAGGATATCCTGCGCGTTCAGATCAAGTGCCTCGCAGTAAGCTCGCAGAAAAGCCCGGTTGTACATTCCCCCCGGAAGGAACCCGAATCTCCCCTCCTCCAGGTTCTCCAGATGATACAGGCTTATGTTCGTCTCGGCGGCAATCTGGGCGAGCGAAATTTTGCGCTTTTCGCGCTCCGATTTAAGATCTGCTAACACGGATCCCATGATAGGCCCGGCGTAAAAGAGGGTCGCCTGAAGAGGGTCGCCTCTACTGGAAACCTTGCTGCACAGACAAGTTAAGGAAGGCCCATTCTATCTGCCGACCCATGAGTTGTCAAATACTTACAGGTATCTATATCAAAGCCGCCAATGAGACGCGGAGCTCGAGGTTGCGGAGGGTTCTCCGCTGTGTTACCTTCAATTCCTGAGGCGGCTTAGCCTGCCCGGGAACCTCCTGCTGCTTGTGCTGGAATCCAACCCCCGGTGAAATTGACGAGTCGCTGAAAATATCTGCGTGACCCGTCCGGAAGGTATCCAGGCCGGCATGCACTCGATAGAGGTTCACTTTAACACATAATGCTTTCATTCTTTGTTTCCACCCAGCACTGGCTCGCGAAGCTGGCCGGTACTGCAAGCGAGTTTATCACGAGTCTTGGCGGGCCGGGCGTTATGGTCCTCGCGATAGGAGACTCTTCTTTCCTCAGTGTACCTGAAGGAAACGATCTGCTGATCGTGATACTCTCGGCAGGGAAGTCCTGGGGCAATATGGCATACTTCGTCTCTATGACGATCCTCGGATCGGTCCTCGGTTGCCTTCTCCTCTACACCCTGGGCCGCAAGGGTGGCAGCCCGATGCTGAGGCGCAGGTTCTCGCAGGAGAACATCGATCGTGCTGAAAGGCTCTTCAAGAAGTACGGACTTCTGACGGTCGTGATACCGAGCATTCTGCCGCCTCCCATGCCTTTCAAGATATTCGTGCTGAGCGCCGGCGTATTCCGGGTGAAAGCGCTGGAGTTCCTGACGGCAGTGGTGATCGGTCGTACGATCCGATACTCCATGTGGGGCATTCTTGCGGTGCTGTACGGGAACTCGGTGAAACTGTACATGCAGCAGAATCTCGACCTGATCGGGATGATCCTGTTCGGCGGCTTTGCGCTGCTTATCCTCGTGACGGCGGTGGTATGTCTGCGGCGTGTCAGACTGGGCAGGAGCAGGACCGCCGCATAAAGGCCCCGGAGCTTGCGCACGATTGACTTCTCCCTGATGCTTTGTTAGATTCAGGCGCTCCTTGCGAGGGCAGATGAGAAAGAATCTGGAATTGCCGGCAGTTGCGGTGCTCATCCTCCTGCTGCCGCTTGTGGGATGTAAGGTCAAGGAGACCATCAGGGTCGATCCGCGTCCCGCGAATCTGCAGGTCCGTACGGCGAGCTACGAGGAATTGCTGGAAATCCTCAAGAGCTATGAGCAGGTTACCTCACTTTCGAGCAACCGGCTCGATTTCACGCTCATCTCCGGCCGGAACCGGGACGACGGTGTACTAGAGAAATACAGAACGCTGCGCGGGTACGTCGTTCTGCAGCGGCCCTCCTCAGTCAGGCTGGTGCTGCAGATTCCCGTCACCAACTCGAGGCTTTTCGATATTGTGTCGGTCGGGGACGACATCTCGGTCGATTACCCGAGGGAGCAGAAATTCTACCGCGGGAAGAACAGCGCGAGGGAGCTCGTCGCCCGTGATCCGGAAAACTCTTCCGAATTCAGCATCCCGATCCGCGGCACCCACATATACGAAGCAATTTTCCCGCAAAGCATGGATTTGAATGCTCCGGGCACGTGGATTTCGATGGTTGAGCAGGCGGACCAGGGAGCCGGGCATTATGTCCTGACGGTTTTTCGCGAAGGCACTCCTCCAAGGCTACAAGTTGTTCGTACCATTTGGATTAGTCGTTCAACCCTAACTATCGCGCGCCAGCAGGTATATTCTAAGAAGGGTGAACTGGTCAGCGACATAACCTACTCGAATGTAACCGTTGTTGAGGGCGTCCCACTGCCGCTGAAGATTCATGTCGATCGTCCGGTCGACAGATACACTCTCGACCTGGAATTCAAGGGATGGAACGTGAATCCGGACTTGGGCGAAAATGCGTTTGTGCTGCAACCATCTCCAGCGTATGAGGTTATCGAACTCAAGGATAGAGGGGCCATCGGGAACTGAATCGCTTGTTAGGGAATTTATAGTTGTCCTGACGCATCGAGAATCTGGTATTATATTGCGTTTCAGCGCGCTATTACGAAGAGCATAGAAACTGCGGGACGGTTGGTTTGTTGCGATGAGTGAACCGGCCGGAATGGTAAGTGCTTAACATCCACTGGACGGTATTTCAATGCAGGGAAACGAATCGAAAATGACGGACGGATCCAGGGGCAGCGCCATCGAGACCATAAATCTGACCATGGTGTACCGGTCTGGAAAGGTGGATGTTCCGGCGCTGCAGAACGTCAATCTCACGGTGAAGCACGGAGAATTCCTGGCTGTGATGGGGCCCTCGGGATGCGGGAAATCGACCCTCCTCCATCTGCTCGGAGGTCTGCTGCAGCCTACCCATGGAAGAATCATCGTCGACGGGATAGACATCTCCAGGCTTTCCGATGCAGAGCGCACGAATGTCAGAAGGCAGAAGATCGGCTATGTGTTCCAGAGATTCAACCTGCTTCCGACTCTCTCCGCGAAAGGGAATATCGAACTGGCCAAGAGGATTCACGGCAACGGAGTTCCCACCAACGGCAACAACGGCGTCGATCACATCATCAGCATGCTTGGGCTTGCCGAAAAGATCAACTTCCTGCCTGCCGAACTCTCGGGCGGCGAACAACAGCGGGTCGCAATAGCGCGGGCGATAGTAAATCGTCCCTCCATCATTCTCGCCGATGAACCTACCGGCAGCCTTGATTCCCGGAACTCGCGGATCGTTCTTCAGATTCTCAGGGATCTCAACGAACGGCTCAACCAGACCATCGTGATGATCACCCATGACGCTGAAGCGGCTTCGACTGCGGGTCGGGTGATTGAGATGAAGGACGGCCAGGTGATCAGTCCCGCATCGAAGTTTTCCTATGAGCCTGAATTCGAAAGGCTTTACTGAACTATGTCAACTGTCAGGGGAGTAATCAGGCATGTCTTCCTCTGGTCATATGACCGTGGAACGATCCAGTATGACATCATCTGCGCACTGATACTCGCGTTCATCTTTTTCGTGCCGAGAAGCTGTTTTGTCTCCAGGAAAAGCGACAGTGTTCATCCCTCGGTGAAGCAGTCGCAGGATTTTTCACAACACGCCAAGGCAAACTCCAATGAAAAATCGAAGAAGTGATCAGGCCGGCGCTTTTCGCCTGCCATGCCTGATCTGCTGCGCTTTGATCCTCCTGGCATCCGCGGTCGAACCGGCGCAGGCGCAGGAGAATCCCGAACTGAATAAGGTTTTCGCGCAGATGGAAAAGGTGGGGAAGGGTTTCCGCAGCTTTACCGCGAAGATCGCCAAGAAGAAGTACACCGCCATCCTGAAGGAATTCGATGAAACCGAGACGGGTGAGTTTTGTTACGGGCGCGCCGCCGACGGTTCGGCGCTGATCCGGGAAGATATCACCGCCCCTGTGCGCAGAATCCTGACCATCAAGGGCGAGCTGGCAACCGTGTTCTGGCCCAACAGCAGACAGGCGAAAATATTGAACCTGGGAAAGAACAAGGACAAGGCCGAATACCTCGCAATCGGGATCGGTCAGTCTCCTGCAAAACTGCGGGAGAACTATGACATCACGTATCAGGGGACTGAAAGCGTGGACGGCGCGCCCTGCTCGGTGCTGCTGCTCCGCCCGAAAGACAAGAGGACTGCGGCGATCTATTCTTTGATTACTATGTGGGTGGAAAAATCCTCCGGCATCACCTCTCAGTACAAACTGCAGGAGCCGAATAACGATTACCTGCTTGTGAACTTTACCGACGAAAAACTCAACGCCAGGATCCCCGATTCGAAGTTCGAACAGAAAATCCCGAACGGAGTCGAGATCCAGAGATTCTAGTCAGCTGAGAGGCGTGGGAGAGCAGCCCGGCTTCGGCTTGGGCAGTTCCTTCCACGTGTAGTAGATTCTGTTGAAGACGGTCCAGTTGCCCAGCACCGCAAGCACCCAGAGAACAGCCTCCATCCGGTTGGACAGGGCGCCGATAATAAGCAGGACGATTCTCTCGGGCCGTTCCATGAAGCCGATCTTGCACGTGGGAATGAGCGATTCGGCGCGCGCGCGGGCATAGCTTGTCAGGACGGCTCCCATGAACACAACCCCCACCAGCACGACGTAACCGAGCATCTGCTCACGGGCATAATGGACCATAAGGCCCTGCAGGATGATGACGTCCGAATAGCGGTCGATTACCGAATCATAAAAGGCGCCAAAACGCGTTTCCGACCTGGTGACACGGGCAACCTCTCCGTCGAGCATGTCGAAAAGGCCGGCGAGTATCAGTACGAGTCCGCCCTCAAAGAGCCTGCCGTAGCCGAATTCGAATGCAGCCCAGAAACTGATCAGCACTCCGGTGAAGGTCAGGATATTCGGGTTGACTTTGCAGGCGCTCAGAACCTTGACAATAAGAGTAAGAATAAACTTGCCACAACGTCCTATAACATCGCTGAACATGGCGCTAGGCTAGACAGATTCAAATTTCTTGTCAAGGCAAAACACCCTTCGGAGGCCGCGGAACTGTCGTCTAAAAGATGCGGAACCGGATGGTAAGATATTTCTTCGGATCCTGTCTCAAATCATAGAGCAGTTTGCTGATTTCCGCGGTCGACTGGTCCAGGTTGTTATACAGACCGGGATCCTTCAGAAGTTTGCCCATCGTCCCTTCTCCGTTTTCGATCCGTTCCGCCATCGATGCGAGACGTTCCAGTGCAACCTTGGTTCTTTCGTACAGTTCGGCATCCGTGGACAGTTTTCCGAGAGTACCTTCTCCCTTTTCGATTCTGTTCATCACCAGTTCTGCTTTCTTCAGGGTCTCGGCCGCTGAATCGAACAGAGCGGGATTGCTGATCAGCTGCCCGATCGTGCCTTTCCCTTTCTGGATGTCCTCCGCAATCATGTTGAACTTCTCGAGCGAATCGACCAAACGCTCGTACAACTCGGGATCGGACGTGAATCGACCTATGGTCCCTTTGCCGCTGTGCAGGTCGTTTATCAGGAACGTTGCCCGTGAGAAGGTCTCGTTTGCCTGCCGGATCGTCTTCTGCACATCCTGAAGCGTGTCGCTGACGCCGGTTCCGACCTTTTCCGGATTCAGCCTGCCGACGAAGGTTTTGAACTGCTCCGAAAGGACGCCGAAATTTGCAACGACATCATTGGCGCCGGTCATGATTTCACGGAAGCCGGGACGTGACACACTCTCAATGACGTAATACTCGCCTCTCTTGGGCGGGAGCCCGCCTGAGGTTCCGGGAGTTATGTTTATGAATGAATCCCCGATCAATCCCTTGGAATCTATGCTGACTTCAGAGTCACGGTTGATCCGGCTCAAATACTGCGGACGGATATCAAGCTGGACTTCCACCATCCGGATCTCGAGCTTGAGGGACCTGATGTGTTCTTCCAGATCCTCTATTTCCCGTTGTCCGGTCGGGAGCTTCGGGTCTTCGGCCGCTATGCGTTTCTTCAGCTCCTCGATCTGCCGGTAGATTTCGGCGTTTCCCGGGAAGACTTCCGGCGGGACGATCGTGACTCTGCGCACCCGGCCGATTTCCATTCCGGCCAGCCAGACGGGAGCTCCCGACTTTAATCCGCCGACGTCCGGGAGATAGGTGAGAGCCCTGGCTGATTTTGAGAACCAGTTTACTCCCCAGCTCTGCTGCAGAATAAGGGTGGCAAGCAGCAGCAGGGCGATCGTGACGAAGATCCCTACCTTCATCTCGGCCAGCGCTATTTGCTTTTTTCCAGGCATGATACTC
>Ga0123335_1004953_pt1 | contig 16630 bp, 15 predicted proteins | sample BiotimSIPDNA_2_FD_89707 | JGI IMG/M metagenome (GOLD analysis project Ga0123335, IMG submission 89707) | Anaerobic biogas reactor microbial communites from Washington, USA - Biogas_R2 time_0 SIP DNA | ecosystem: Engineered > Bioreactor > Anaerobic > Unclassified | place: Washington, USA...
AGGTGGAACAGGAACGGAAGGAAAAGGCCTCAGTGAAACAGCCAGTCAACATGTCTCAACCAGAGGCTGTAGCGGTGAATATGTAACCGGGTCCGAATTTACAGCAGTTCTGGGACTTGACTTGGGCCTTCGCCTTCAGAGACGATGGAAACTGTGAAAGGATATGCAAGTATATTTTATAGGTATCGGTTTATCTGTTGCCTGTCGGGAACCGAAGAAATTTTTTCTCCCGACGCTTTGATGGGCCTTAGGGATGGGCATAGGGATTTTGTTGTTTTATCCACAGAGGATCGGAGGTGGAACTCCGCCCCCCTGTTGCGGGTTGAAGAGGCCTTATGCTCCGACTCGGGGAATTGCAGTACATTTAAGGCACGTCTGATCTGCCGGTTCGAAGAAGAGGATCCGGGAAAGAGAAGTGCGAACAAGACAAAATCAGGGATGATCATCCCAAGGGTTTCAGGAGATGTGCTGAATGTCAGGGGAACAGTTGAAGGGTCCCGGTGTGGTGTTTGTAATAAAGGACAATATCAGGGGTCATGAGAATCAGTCGGCAGGGGTTGCCTGGTGGCTCGGAGAGCTTGCCGGCGCCCAAACTGTAGATCTTGAAATACCCAGGCTTACAGGGTTCCAGCGCTTTTTGTCCTGCAAGATCCAGGCCGGAAGGTTAAGGCATGGCCGCTCTGGGGATTGTCTCAAGTGGCTGAAGGCGGCCGATCCATCGGGTATGTTTGCATCTGCAACCGGGAAGATGAGATCTGCCGGAGCAAGGGCAGATGAGGTGTTGTTCCTCTCCGCCGGCAGCTCCGGCGCGCCGTTCTGCCTGGCTCTCGCCAGGGCAACCGGGGGAAAGTGTGCCTGTATAATGACCCCATCCGTTCTGGGGACCGAACCCTTCGACTTTTCCATCGTCCCCGAACATGATTTCCCCAGACCTTCCTCCAACCTCCTTGTAACCCTCGGCGCTCCCAACATGATCCGGGAGGAGCTGCTGAAAGAGGAGGGCTCCCTGCTGCTTTCCAGGTTCTCTTCCGGAAGCGAAAAGAGATGGGGGCTATTGATAGGCGGCGATGACGCCAACTACACCATACCCCCTTCCTGGGTGGATGAGGTGCTGGTCCCCCTGCTTGAGGAAGCAAAAGATCGCGGTGCCGACCTATTCATGACCACCTCCCGCAGGACCCTTCCTGAGACTGAAGAGAGGATCGAAAAGATCACGAAAGGATCTCCCAACGTCAGGATGCTGGTCCTGGGGACGAGGGACCCCACGAACCCCGTACCCGGGATACTCGGAGTCTGTGAGAGAATATTCTGTACCGAGGACTCCGTTTCCATGATCTCCGAGGCCGCGACCGGGGGGCACGTTGTCCAGATCCTCCGGGTGGGGAAAAGGGCGGGGTTTCGGAAGAAGCTTCAAGACCTGACGGCCGATATGGTCGAGAAGGGATCGCTGGCTCCTGGAAGGTTGTGGGGGGTTCCAAGGTTTGAATTATTGATAGGATCATTTTGCAGGCGAGGCTTGGCACAGGTTTACAAACCTGTGGCATTTGACGGGGAACCCGTGGTCCAGGAAGGCCTGAGAAGGGACCTCTCATTCAACGAAGCAAGGAGAGCGGCCGAATGGATGATCCAGAGATGGAGCCTTTGAAGACCGCCCGCCCACTCCCGTGTCCCGGCCTGGATAGCATGGTGGGCATCTTCAATTGCAGGTATTCCCTGGGTTTTTACAGGCTCACGCCCGTTACAGTCTTAACAAGGGTTTAAAACACTTTTCAAGGGCTAACGGTGCGATCTGTATAAGCTTCCCATCTCCGCGAGGTAGTGAAATGACAGGAAACCTTGTGGATTTATCCATGAAGTCGGCTTAATATGATGCAGTTATCGAACAGGTTTTATCCTTTTTGGGAAGAAGGGTTTTCATGAAAAATGATGTCTCCGACAATATCGTGCCGTTTACTACGTTCATCCTTATTTCAGTAAACCCGAAGGCCAGGTGATCTCCGGATGGTCAATTTATACATCCCTTATACTCCCTACCATATATTGAATTCCTTTGCCATCGCCGCTTCAAGGCCGGAGGAGGAAAACTACTTGATTTTTGCAGGGAGCAATAGAGAATCACTGGATCTGATGCTGAAGGTTTTCCCTTCAGTGGGAATAAAAATTTTCCCCCTCCAGCAGACGGACAACATGAGCAACATCGGAAAATTCATGGTAAAGCGACGGAATATTCGGATGGTCCGGGATTTATTTGCGAAATTACCTGAAGTCGATAATGTCTTCTTCTTTTGCGGTTACCGTGTAGTAACGTCTTTTGCCGCACATCTCGCTATTCGAAGGAACCGAAACACGAAGTTTTTCTTGGTAGAAGATGGTGTGGAAACATATGTGAGTGCGCAACATTCCCGCAAAAAATGGTATGAAAAGACTGTAGACAGGCTTTTTTACGGGAATTGGCATAAAGACGCGGGGGGGCAGGGAGATTTTATGAATTTCGAAGGAGTGTATGCCCTTTTCCCGGAAAAGCTGCTGGCCATGTTCGATGACAAGATGAAATACGCCGTGCCGAGAGAGCATATCTTCTCCTTGTTCAGTAGGGACGCCTTCTCTGCCGTGGTCCCTGTTTCGGAGAAGGGATCCCGGGAGATTACTACCCTGGTTGCAATAGACCGCGCTGGCTACACTGAAAGCAAACCCTACAGGAAGATGATTGCGGCATATATTGGAAATGCCGAATCGAACGCAGAGCTGGCGGCATTGAAGCTTCATCCGTCAGACAGACGAAGGATCGAGTTTCTCGGAAAAAACAAGACTGCTGTTTCGGTTCTCCCATCTCGTCTGCCTATCGAGCTTTTCTACCTTTTGTACCAGGATACCTTGCGATTTGTCGTCGGAGGTCTTACGTCGTCCCTTCTCACGGCGAAATGGCTCCTGCCCCATATTGACGTGGTGTCGATTTTTCCGGAAGATCTTGTGGCAACCCATTCTCACGCACAGGAGATTCTTCGGCTTTTCCAGGACTGCGGCATTCACGTAAGAAGATTTTAGGCGTTGTCCGGATGAGAAAAATGAAGAGAGCGGAAGAGAGTATACTGGTCGAAAAAAGAGCACTGCATCTGTTTTGCCTTTTTTGTGGATCGCCTCTGATTGGCAAATCCCTTATTCTTATTCCTTTCCTGTTGATCGGCTTTTGGATATGGCGCTGGAGAGACAGCGCCTGGAGGCAGTTGAAGGAAGCTTTTCGCAAGGTCCCAGAGTTGGGTTTTCTTTTTTTCTTTCTGGGTGGATATGGCGTTTTTTCCCTGATCGGCTTTTTGCGCATGCCGGGGAGTCAGTTTACGGGGATTGATGGCCCCCTTTATGTTGTCGTGTTCCTGTTGTTGTTCCTGGCGGGTTTTTTCGTGGGAATCGGGATAGCCGATATTTCCGTAAGGGAATGCGTAAACTGTCTCCTTGCATGGTCTCAGATATGGGGAAGCCTTGTCGCGGTGAATCGGCTATTGATGGTGTACGGGCTGCCCTACTGGGGTCATGGTATCGTTGGGGATATAAACCCTCTTGCGTCTTTTTTCCTCATCATGACCCCACTGGCGTTGATGTCTGTTTTTTGGGGGGAAAATACAAGTTTTCGGGTTATCGGCTTCGTTTCATTCTGTTTCTTTACCATCGTTCTTTTCAAATCGACAACGAGTGATGTGCGTTATGTTTTCTGGATTTTGGGAGTGATGCTGGTTTATTTCTTTTATCGATCGAAGACGATCCACATTGTACCGTTCGCTTTGTTACTGCTTCTCGGTGTTTTGCTGATCATGAACAGCCAGGCAATATCGTCCCATCTGAAAGATATCGACCTTCTCCAGAAGCCCTTCGGAGAAGGAAGTGTTCCTTACTTCCAAAAGATACTCTGTTACCGCGATGCGATATGGCAAGGATCCCTTCGGGTTCTTGGGAGAAACTACTGGTTTGGCGTCGGACCCGGTAATTTCCATAAAACCGTTTATCCCTATCTGGTGTCTCTGAAGGATTACTTCGGATCCGATCCTGATTTCTGGCAGGCCCATAATATTTTTCTTCACGTTTTTGTGACGACCGGGATTTGGGGAGGCGTCTTTTTCCTCTTTTCCGTTTTGGTGCAGATCCGAATTGCGACGCGCCTGCTTGTCGACGAGGTCATGTGGCCGATCGGTCTGGGGATTTCCATAGTCGTGCTGAATATTTATCTGTACGGACTCTTTGAACCGGTGGTTGATTCTCTTCTCGCAATTTTATGGGGCGGTTTGGGTTTTGCCGTTGCCCACTTGGCAGAGCCGCGTACTCCATAGGTCAAGTGAGTGAGTTCACTGAAGGCGTTGCATCTTGCCCGTGGGGACAGGCTTTTGCGGGCTGTCGGGCTGTCCCCTGGATGTGGTCCATGATGTTCCTCCACAAGGCCTGTGTCTTGCCTGTTTTCGCATCCATGGCCGGAGGTTCTTCTGTTTTTTGTGAAAAGTTTTTCCTGGAACCCTATGGAAGGCCTGATGAGTAAATGAGGGGAGTAAAATGGATTTGTCGGTTCATACAGAAAAATTACCGCCGGCCTGATTATAAAAATCTTCATGGCCCCGGTTCCGGCAACAGGGATCCGGGCCGATCCGGATCGATCGAGCGAAGTCGCCAAATCCGGGGGAATTGCTCCCCCAGGGGGTATTCGATTGAGTTGCAGGTCCGTCTTTCTTGATCGCGATGGGGTGCTGATTGAGGAAAGGGAATACCTGTCCAGGCCGGAAGACGTAGTACTCCTTCCAGGGGCGGCTCATGCGGTTTTGCGTCTTTGTTCTCTGGATCTGAAAATTGTCATAATCACTAATCAGTCGGGCATCGGCCGGGGCTTTTTTTCTGAATCCGACTATCATGGAGTCATGATGCGACTGTATGCCTTGCTGGGGGAGAGTTGCGCTACGATCGACGCGGCCTATTTTTGCCCCCATGCTCCCCGGGAAGGTTGCGATTGCCGAAAACCCTTACCCGGCCTTGCCTTAAGGGCAGCAAAGGACCTGGATATTGAACTTTCAAGGTCCTTTGTTATTGGCGACAAGAGATCAGACATGGAACTTGCCAGGGCGATCGGGGCAAAAGGGATCCTTGTCAGGACCGGTTACGGCCGTCAGACTGAAATGGAGGGGGACCCTCTCCGGGACGTTGTGGTAGACGACATCGAAGCTGCTGCTGAGGTTATCTGCAGATGGATCGAGGAGGAAGAAAATGGAGTTCGAGATGGATGATCGTCTGGAAGAGATGATATCTGCCCCGCTTCTTGAGACCGCGGCAGTATTGGCCGCACTACCGGATCAAGGGGGCGCCTCTATCTTACGCGCAGCTTGCCTGATAGCCGGTTCAATGAGATCGGGCGGGAAGCTGATGCTCTGCGGCAACGGAGGGAGCGCTGCCGACTGTCAGCACCTTGCCGCCGAGTTTGTGTGCCGTCTCTCGGGTCAAAGAGAGCGGCCGGCTCTGTCTGCTCTTGCCCTGACGACGGATTCATCGTTCCTGACGGCCTTCTGCAACGATTACTGCTTCGAGGATGTGTTCCTCCGCCAGGTGCAGGCCCTTGGGCGGCCGGGCGACGTGCTGATGGGCGTCAGCACAAGCGGGGGTTCGGAGAATGTCAACAGGGCTGTCAGGGCGGCGAAAACGATGGGGATAGGAACGATCGCCCTGACATCCAGGGGAGGACCTGTCGGACAGTACGCCGATGTGGTCATCGAGGTCGATTCGAAGAGAACAGCGGTCATCCAGAACGTGCATCTGGCGGTAGAACATGTGCTTTGTGCCCTGGTTGAAGAGATGATTTTCGGTAACGATTCCGGCCTTGCAGGGGGGGGTCCTGTTTGATAATCGTGACCGGAGGGGCAGGTTTTATAGGCAGCAACCTGATAGCCGGACTGAACAGGAAAGGCATCGACGATATCCTTGTCGTAGATTCACTGCAGAATGGACACAAGTTCCGGAACCTTAGGGGATTACAATTATCCGATTACGTCGACAAGGAGGACTTCCTTGGCCTCCTGGATGCAGGCGGGCTCGGGGGCAAGAGGATCGACGCCGTCTTCCACCAGGGAGCCTGTACCGATACCATGGAGTGGGACGGCAGATACATGCTCAACAACAATTATGAATTCAGCAAGAAGGTCCTTCTCTTCTGCAGTCTTGGAAAGATACCATTCATTTACGCATCCTCGGCTTCGGTCTATGGGAAAGGCGATGGGGGTTTCCGTGAGGACCCGAATGGCGGGAATGAATACCCTTTGAACGTCTATGCCTACTCGAAGCACCTTTTCGATTCCTGGGTCCTCAGGAGAATGGGCGGATCTGGGCACCAGGTCGCGGGGTTAAGGTACTTCAACGTCTTTGGCCCTAATGAGATGCACAAGGGCCGGATGGCGTCCATGGTCTACCAGGTCTACAGACAGATAGAGGAGAGGGGATATGTGGAGCTTTTCAAGGGTGCTGACGGAGTGCCGGACGGTGGTCAGAAGAGGGATTTTGTCTACGTCGAGGACGTGGTCAGGGTGAACCTTTTCCTTTTTGAACACCGTGAGGTATCGGGGATCTTCAACTGCGGAACGGGGCAGGCCCGGAGCTTCAACGATGTCGCCGGGATCCTGATCTCGCTGATGGGCAAGGGGGAGACCAGGTATATACCTTTCCCGGAAGTACTGAAGGACACTTACCAGAGCTTCACCGAGGCAGATATCTCCAGTTTGAGGAGGGCCGGATTCGATGAGCCTTTCAAACCTTTGGAAGATTCCCTTGAATGTTATCTTCACATCCTTCAGGGTAATGGCGGCTACCTTTTTTAGAAGCGGGAGGGGGTGCTCCCTTGTCTTTCTTCGATAAGGAAAATGCCCGCCAGGTTCTTCCGGGAGTGAAGGATGTCAGGATAGCGGTGCTGGGGGACCTTATCCTGGACCGGTACCTTTTTGGTGACGTTGAAAGGATCTCCCCTGAAGCCCCTGTCCCGATCGTGAAGGTCCTTGGGCAAAAGCTTGTCCCGGGAGGTGCGGGGAACGTTATATGGAACATCCTGGGACTTGAGGCAGAGGGAGTCCCTTTTGGCCTTGTAGGAGATGATCCGGAGGGTCGCTCTCTTCTGGATCTCTTCAGGGAAAGGGACATCCCCGCCGGAGGTGTTCATGTTTCGCGGGGCAGGAAGACCTCCCATAAGGTCCGCGTAGTGTCCGGCAGGCAGCAGATGATCCGGCTCGACAGCGAGACCGACCGTGCGGCATCCCCGGAGGAGTCAACCCTCATGATCGAGCCTCTTGTTGGGCAGTTGGCGCGCTTCCCCGTCGTTATAATTTCGGACTACGGCAAGGGTGTATGCTCCTTTGATAACTGCAGAAGGGTCATTGAGACCTCACTCGACAAAGGGACTACAGTGGTAGTCGATCCCAAGGGGCCTGACTGGAACAGGTACCGGGGGGCCTCCTGGATCACCCCCAACCTGAAAGAGCTGGCCGAGGCTGCCGGTCTTTCCAGGATCGAAAATGATGACCTCGAGGTGACTGTAACCGGGAAAAGAGTCCGTGACATCTTTGGTATCCCCAACCTCCTCGTTACCCGTTCCGAGGCCGGAATGACGCTGATTTCGCAAGATGAGGTCCTGCATGTAAGGTCTGAGGCGCGTGAGGTATTCGATGTTTCGGGAGCGGGAGATACCGTAGTGGCTTCGTTGGCGGTATTTTTGGGATCAGGTCTGTCGCGGGAGGCGTCTGTCAGGCTCGCCAACGCCGCTGCCGGCATCGTGGTAGGCAAGGCAGGGACCCAACCTGTCTTGGCCTCGGAACTGGTTGAGGCCATCGCCGGCAACCCGCAATGTCCAGCAATGAGGAAGGTCATTTCCCGAAATGAGGCCGCCGGGCTGGTGGAGCGCTGGAAAAATGAGGGTCTGCGGGTTGTGGCGACGAACGGCTGTTTCGACATCCTTCACCCGGGGCATGTCGCCTATCTTGAAAGGTCTGCTGAACTGGGAGATCGGCTTATTGTTGCGGTCAATTCGGACGATTCCGTAAGGTCCCTGAAGGGTCCGGGGAGGCCGGTCAACAACCAGCAGGCCCGGTCGGCGGTACTGGCGGGACTTTCGTCTGTGGACGCGGTCTGTGTTTTCGAGGAAGAGACGCCGATGGAGATATACAGGCTTATCAGGCCGGATGTGATCACCAAGGGAGGAGACTACATGCCTGGCGAAGTTGCGGGAGGGGAGTTCGCCGGCCAGGTGGTCATTGTCCCGCTCCTGGAAGGGTTTTCGACTTCGGGGATCATCTCTGCATTGGAACGGGATCATTCCAGGGAACCGGAAAGAGAGGAAGGGGATCAGACTGAGGATAGACCCGGAAAAGATCGAACGCGTTCTGGTTATCGGCCTTTCATGCGTAGGTGACACGATCCTTTCTTCCGCTGCTCTCTGGAACCTGAGGCGCTACCTTCCCCGGGCCCATTTTACGATCCTTGCTGGTGCCCGGGCAAAGCAGGTTCTCGAAGAAGATCCTTTATGGGACTTTGTCGGAGAGTATAAGCGAGAGAAAGGATTTTGGGGCAGGCTGGAATCGGTAAAAATGGTCAGATCGATCCCGCACGATCTGCTGATCGATCTGCGCTCTTCCGCTATGCCTTTTTTTTGCGGGGCCCGTTATGCGCCACTGTGGGCCTGGAGGGAGTATTTCCTTCCGAAGCAAATACACGAGGCCGAGAGAAACATCTGGTGCATGTCGACCATCGGGGTCCCCGTGTATTCCCGGCGACTCCGTTTTTTCGTCCCCGGGACTGCAAGGCTTTCGGTGAGAAAAGAGCTGCAATCAAAGGGAATTGATCGCCCTTTGATACTTTTCAACCCCGGAGGCCAACTCAAGAAGGCCTGGCCCTTGGAAAATTTTTCCCAATTGGCGAAAAGACTCCTTGACATGGGAAAGGTCAAGATCGGCATTGTCGGCTACTCCGATCACGAACGCGGGATGGCGGGCGCTATCTGCGGTGATGTCGCTTCTCCCCACTGCGTCGATCTCTCCGGATGCCACCGGATCACCCGGTTGGGGGCGCTCCTTGAAAAGACCGTCCTTTTCGTCTCGAATGACACCGGGCCGCTCCATCTTGCCAGTGCCATGGGGACTCCGACGGTGGGGCTTTACCTTCCTCAGAACCTTCCACGTTTTGGACCCTGGTGCAACCCTCACCGATGCCTTGTCGCCGTGGAATCCGGAGGGGAGGGCATCAGGATGGGATCGATAAAGGTCGAAGATGTCTACGAGGCATGCATTGAAATGATCCGATCATGCAATTTGTTGCCTGATCATTGATCTCGCGGGTGAGATCGACACTTCCGCCGACTCCCGCCGTAGGGAGTGCCCCCTGCCGGGAAGCGGCTTCATCCATCCGGATGGGAGCTGTGATCGATTATCCATTTTTTCAACTCCTGTACCTTCCTTTCCATCTTTCTGCGGGCAAGAGATGGGAACAAGGTAGTGAGGGGGAGGTCGTCGTTGGGCCTGTGTTCGCTTTTCCAATCTATCGCCACCAGGCGATCGCCGTTCACCGGATCCTGTCTGACAAGGATGTTGTCGGTGTTCCAGCAAAACAGGATTATGTCGTGTTTCCTGAAGAAGGCAAAAAGATCTTCCGTCAGCGACAGCAGGTGCTCGCCCTTTTCGGGTCGCTTGATCAGGAAGTCTCCCAGGCGCTCGGAAAAATTGCCGTCATGATCCCTTATGCGTTCGCAAACCAGCCCGGGACCGAGGTTGGTCATGACGACGCCAAAGCAGCGAGGGGCATGTTGGTAGACCTCTTCTCCGATGTGTCTTGCCTTCTTCCAGTAGAACCTCACCTCATCCTTGTTGCACGAAATGCTGTTCAGCCAGGGCATCAGCGCCTTCTTCATACGCATCCGGCGGGAGTTGTTCGGTCCTCCGTTCCAGGGCCTGTCTATCTTGATGCACAGGTCGGGATTGCCAGGGAAGGAATAACAGATCCTGTTGCATCCTGCCCCAAGGAACAGTTCGTGTGTAAGTGAAAGGGGCCTGCTTTCTCCAGGCCATCCGGAAGTCCTGTCCGGAGCCGAATCGACCCCGAAGATATCCGACAGGAAGTGGCGGAAACCGTATTGGGGATCAAATACCGCCTCCCAAATGTCCTGGATTCGCGAATATATCCTTTCGGCCTCTTCATACTTGCCCTCACTCTCGAGCAATTTGGCAAATTCAACCAGATCATCCGTCAAAGAAGGGTGATTTTCTCCCAATTCGTTTTCCTTTTTCCGGATCTTGTCGAGAGCCTTTGTTTTCATGCTCGGGAAGTCATTGTCCTTTGAATTCTCGCGAACTGCATTCACTGTCGGAACAAACCCCTTTCATGCCTGGAAAGCACAGGATTAGCGTATGATATCAGCAATAAACCGTTCCGGATCACCCAGGTCACTGCTACATTTGTTTGCCATACATCGGTATCATAACAGAATAGCAGGTGGATTTGTCCCTCGGAATGCGGTAAAACATGCACCAAATGGGTCTCAGGACCTATTCCCTCTCGGTAGTTTTACCGGTAACATTTCATCGGGTATGGAATCGGTACCTTGAAAACGTAACCTTGGATACGCTTCAAATTCCGCATATGACCCCTGAAGGCGAAGAAAGGAGGTGCAACCCCCTACGCCAAAACGGGAGAGCGGATAGTAGAAGCCGGACCCATACCGGACAGGAGAGCACAAGGGCTGCAAGGAAACGTGGATACTTCAGCCGATCTTTTGTGTGATCCCCCGGCGGGCCGGAAAATATATAACCCAAGGGGGTTAAAGAGAATGAAGAAATTTGCAGCACTCGTAGCAGTACTCGCGCTCGTCGCATTTGCCGCTCCGGCATTCGCGGCCAACCCGTTCATGGATGTCCCCATGAACCACTGGGCATACGACGCAGTTTCCCAGCTTGCCTCCAGAGGCGTGGTCTCCGGTTATCCGGATGGCGCCTTCAAGGGCGAGTGGAAGGCCACCCGTTACGAGATGGCCTCCGTCGTGGCCCGCGCCCTTGCCTATGTCGACATGAACAAGGCCTCCAAGCAGGACCTGGAGCTCCTCAAGAAGCTCGTTGTGGAGTTCAAGGACGAACTTGACGCCCTCGGCGTGAAGGTCGACGAGCTCGACAGCAGGGTAGCCGTCCTCGAGGAAGGCGTAGGCGGCTGGAAATTCTGGGGCGAGCTTCGCTTTGACGCGAAGTGGGCTGATGACGGCGACAGTTATGGCCTCACCGGCGACACCGATTTCACAATGAGCCGCTTCCGCATCTGGCTCCAGAAGAAGGTCGACGACAAGGTTACCTTCATCGCACGCCTTGGCGGTGCCGACGCTACCTTTGAAAGATATTATGTTTCCGTCAAGCTTCCCTGGGACATGACCGCCTGGATAGGCAAGTGGAACTTCGACTGGGAAGACGAGGACGGCTTCTACGTTGACAACGATGCCTGGTTCACCGACCAGACTCCTATGGGATTCTACCTCTCGAAGCCCTTTGCCATGGGAAAATTTGATGTTTTCGTAGCGCATGAAGATGCTGTTGAAACAACTTCTTCGACGACTGTGCTTTTTGAAGAGGATTGGGACTCAACCTCAACTTCGTGGTTCGGGCACAGTCACTACTACTGGAGAGTCGACGATATTTGGCTCGAAACGACCGTAACCAGGGAAGTCCAGGATGCCTACTATTACGGCGCGCGCCTGAAATTCAACTTCAACGAGAAGTTCGGTCTCGGTCTCGTCGGCCTCTGGAAAGACTATACCAATGATTGGGCTGCTGACTGGACCACCTACTGGGTACAGGGTTTTGTGAACTTCACCGACGGCATACAGCTCCGCGGACGTTACATTTGGCAGGATATCGATGGCATGGATGGCACCAACGCGTGGCAGGCTATCCTCCAAGTCCATGAGTCCGTTCTTGGGTTTACAAGCCTCTGGATCGAATACGCTCAGCTTGACCAAGGATTTTTTATTGACACAGATGATCCTTACGCCAACTACGGAGCTGGCGTTCTCGGGCAGGTTATGGTGGACGATGCTAAAGTCCTGTTCGTTCGTGCCGATCAGACCTGGAGCGAGAAGTGGGGTACCTTCCAGCGCTACGTAGATGTTGACAGTGGCCAATATGGAGACGTTACCAACTGGACCTTTGGAATCAACTACTGGTACACACCGAACATGAAGATGGAGCTACTTTACGACGACGTATCCTATGATACCTGGGATGACTCCATGATCAGGCTCCGTACTCACGTGTGGTTCTAGGTTTCGAGAGCATTATTCAGAAAGGTTAACGTGATCCATCAGTAAGGGGAGGGCTTTTGCCCTCCCCTTCTGTTATCAGCCGAACAGTCCAAAAAGAAAGAAAATAAGCGCCTTTGCCGGTATTATTGTATAATAGCCGTGCTTTTACTTAACTGTAATTGGGAGGGCTCTCAATGAAGAAGGGCTTGTGTGTAGTAATTGCTTTTATGCTGTTTGTTGTGGCTTTGCCCGCGACAGCTGCCGATTATGATGCTGTTATAAAGAAATGGACCAGGGAGGCTACCTTTAAGAGCGATTTTCAGTCGGAACTGACTGTCACGGTCACTTATTATGCAGAAGAGCTGATCGAGGCCCTCATACAGAGAGAGGCCGAGAAGAATCTTTGGACAGCCGACGAGCTTGAGAACTACAAGTACCAGCTGTTGAAATCTTTAAACCTCGAAGAAAATATACCCATCCACATTGAATTTTTCAATCGTGGTCCGGCAATGCATATGGCTCCTTTCGACCAGCAGGTGATGCTCTGGATCGGCAAAAAAAACTATAATCCTGTAGAGTATGATCCAAGGTTCAATTTCCGTCTTGAGGGCAAAAGAGACGGGATGATGTTTTTCCCCAGGTACGATGAAAAAGGTAAACCTCTTCTTGAGAATGTCAACACTATTCGCCTGGTGATAAAGGGAGAAATTAGCGCTCAGACCATAGGGAAAAGTATTGAATTTATGTGGGACACAGTCAGGGATTCTGGTGGAGGTTTTACGCAGAGTCTTGCGATGGAACGTTTAGAGGCAGACCGCCTCATCAGAAGGTTGCAGAAGTTGAATACGGAGAAAGCGGAATTGGAGGAAGAACTAAGAGCCAAAGAACAGGAGATCAGAGAAATAGAGATCCGTTTAGCCGATATCCAGTCAAAGATATAGAACATTGAAATTCCTTTAATAGAAAGTCCAAGGGCGGCAAAGCCGCCCTTTTTTATATTTCCGGGGATAATACTATTGAAATTATGCAATGCGATACTGATCTAAGGAGATTTTTTGCCATGGGAAAGATAGCCATTCTTACAAGCGGGGGTGATTCTCCCGGTATGAACGCCGCGACCAGGGCTGCGGCCAGGACCGCCATTGCCAGAGGATTAGAGGTAGTAGGCATCATGAGGGGTTTCGAGGGTCTTCTGGAGGGTGACTTCCGTCCCCTGGGCGCCCGTGATGTTGGCGGTATCATTCACAGGGGCGGCACAATACTGCAAACGGCAAGGTCGAGCCGTTTCATGGAGTCTGAATGGCAGGACAGGGCTGCAGGCAACCTGTTGGAAGCAGGGGTGGAAGGATTGGTCGTGATCGGAGGCGACGGCTCCTTCCGCGGCGCTGATGAACTTAGTAAAAGAGACATTGCAGTTGCGGGCATTCCCGGGACAATAGACAACGACATTGCCGGCACTGACCTTACCATAGGGTTCCGTACGGCCGTAGAGACAGCCCTGGACGCTGTCATGCGGCTGCGCGACACCGCATCTAGCCATGACCGCCTCTTCATAGTGGAGGTCATGGGCCGCCGGTCCGGATTCCTTGCCCTTGACGTGGCGGTTGCAGGAGGAGCGGAGGCGGTCATCGTGCCGGAGGTACAGTTCACCCTCGGTAAACTCATTGATCGCCTTCACGAAGCCAGAAGAAAGGGCAAGACCCATTCGCTGATAGTCCTGGCCGAGGGGGTCATGCCGGCGCAGGATCTTCGGGACCGCATCCAGGACACGGCCGGCTACGACGCCCGGGTGACCGTGCTGGGGCATATCCAGCGTGGAGGCAGCCCTTGCGCTGTGGACATAATCCTGGCTTCGCGGATGGGTTCTGCCGCCGTTGATGCCCTGGCTTCGGGAAAGAGTGGATTCATGACTGCCCTGAGGGACAACAATATCGACCTCCCTGAGCTTTCCGTGTCCTGGGAATCGAAGAAACCCCTGGACCCTGAACTCATGCGCCTTGTGGAGGTACTTGGTTTATGATCGACCCTTCCGGCCCCTTAAAACAGGTGATCCCCATTGTCGCATCAGACAGGTGCGGTCGTTCCCTTTCCAGGCTCTGTTCACCTTCAGTTTTTGACAAGGCATTGGCTCTTCTGGAAGAATCATTACGCCCGGTCATCGTGACCGGGTTTTTTGTCCCCTCCGCCGGTGCGCCCGAGACCGACGGACCGCCCGGGGCGGCCGTGCTTGCGAGGGCCCTGGAAAGGTCAGGCCGAAATTCCGTGGTGGCAACGGACAGCTGGAACGCAGCGGCAGTCGGTGCCTGCTATGAAGCGTTGGGTATCAATGCCCCTGTCGTTGCCCGGGAGCCGGTGGATATCCTGGATCTGTGTCCTGACCTCGTGATATTTGTGGAAAGGCTTGGAAGGGCCCGCGACGGCAGGTACTACAACATGAGGGGCGAGGATATCAGCAACTGCACGGCCCCGCTGGACGGCATCGCCGGCCTGGCGATGGAAAAGGACATTCCGGTCCTCGCCATAGGCGACGGCGGCAACGAGGCCGGAATGGCCTGCCTGATGCCGCGCATGGGCGAGGCCCTCCCGGAATTCAGAAGATTCCTGTCCACCGTACCCTCGACGGTGGCCGTGCCTGTGGACGTATCCAACTGGGGAGCCTACGCCCTGGCCTGCCTGCTGTCGTGCCGGGTCGGTAAATGGCTTGGGCATTCTCCTGAAGAGGAGCGGGCCATGCTCGAGGCCATGGTCGCCGCCGGCGCCGTCGACGGCGTAACGGGCCGCAACGAACTCTCGGTGGACGGATTGGGAATTTCCGAACACATGAAGGTAGTAGAGAAGCTGCGGGAAGTATTTAATAAATACGTCAACGGTAAACGGTGAACGGTAAAGGGCAAGGGCAAGTACTTAAAATCTTCAGAGCGTAAACGGTCAATGGGGAAAGGCGGTTTTTATGGAGATTTCGGAACGGCCTCATTGCAATCTTGAAGCCTGGAAGCAGTCTATGGAGCTTGCCAGAAGAATTTACAGAGAGACCAAAAAATTCCCTGTTGAAGAGCGTTTTGGTCTGGTTGGGCAATTAAGAAGAAGCGCGGTTTCGGTCCCGAGCAATATTGCAGAAGGGGCATGTCGTGGCTCCAGGAAGGACTTTATCAGGTTTCTCATGATCGCCCGGGGATCACTGGGCGAAATTGAGACCCAGTTATATCTTGCGAAAGATCTGGGCTATCTGGAGGATATCGACGATATTATCAACCTGACGAACCGTGTTTTTCGTCTGATCTGTGGTTTGATAAGCTCTCTGAATTCAGATAATTAGAGATATGTTGTGGATTAACACACTTTGGTTTTCTGCGGTTTCCACCGTTTGCCGTTAACCGTTCACCGTTTACGCCTTTAAACCTATCCTCTTCTCCAGTATCGGGACCATGATCAGCGCGAAGGCCGCTCCAATGCCTGTCTGGGCGATGTCGGTCATGAACTCGACAGGGGCCACTTTCCAGCCGTAAAGGATCCCGGCGCTGGTGGTGTAGCCGGCTATCATGACTGCCGCCCCTGCGGCCATGGCCATGATCCGCCCCCTGGGAGCCAGGCGGCCCACTATGTAACCTTCAAGCCCTTTGATCACCAGGGTGAGGGGCGCCCACAGCGGATAGCCGAGAAGCATGTCGGCAAGTCCGGCGCCTATCCCGCCGCAGGCCCCACCGAAACGGGCCCCTAAAAGGATGGCGATCGTGTAGATAACTCCCTCGCCCAGGTTGAAGTATATTCGAAGCCCGGGAAGCGGAACGTGGAGCATGGTGGTCAGGGTTACTGTTGCGGCAAGTATTGCTCCCAGGGCTATCCGTTTTGCGATGTTTTTGTCCATTCCGGTTTTTCGCCTCCGGTTATTTCGTTTGTACACAGAGTCTAGACGTGGTAAAGTATTATTCATAGTGCCAGTGGGGTAGGAAAATTGTGGTTCTATGGACCGGTTTTCATTCGGCCTATTGCCTTTTTGCGGGGTTCATGGAGTATAATGCAGAAGACCGGTAGATTCTTCTTTGTCATGATCATCGTGTTGTCGGTTCCGGTGGTGGCTCTGCTCCTGTGGCAGCAGGGTCACATATCTTTCGCAGGTCCTGTCAGAATAGACAGCGCGGTCATTTGTCGTGAACTGGACGACTTCAACCTCCCTGTCGGCGAAGATTCCGTTTTCCAGTGGGGCGGCCGCCAGGTGTGTCTGATGTTCCGTTACGAAGCACCCAGGCCCGGCAGTGTCATGGATATCGTCTGGCGTTTCCAGGACCGGGTCATTTTCCGGGAATCTTTGAGGATCGGCGAAACAAGCGGATCGAAGGCGTTCTTCCTTCTCCG
>Ga0123335_1004960_pt1 | contig 16615 bp, 9 predicted proteins | sample BiotimSIPDNA_2_FD_89707 | JGI IMG/M metagenome (GOLD analysis project Ga0123335, IMG submission 89707) | Anaerobic biogas reactor microbial communites from Washington, USA - Biogas_R2 time_0 SIP DNA | ecosystem: Engineered > Bioreactor > Anaerobic > Unclassified | place: Washington, USA...
CACACGAACACGCACCCACAGGGGCTGATTGCAGCCAGCAGCAATGCTCATGGGGCGCAGGATAGGCGGCAGCGCATCTGGCCACAGACCGGCAACGCTGGTCGGGTCGGTCTTCATGGTCACATCGCTGTAATGTACACGCAGCAAATCCAGCCGGTCGCGGCTGATGACCGCACCATTCGGGCCGACAAGGTCGCTGCTGGAGACCGTCACACCGGCAAGATCGCGGCTGGCGCGAATGACCAGCTGCGCGGCTTCGGCTTCGCGACGCGCAGCACTGATGCGCAGACCGCGACCGCGACTGCGCGGCAACGCACGGATCACCGGGATTTTCCAGCCAGAGGACGCCCACCACAGCGCAGCGTGGCCATCGTCATCGCGCAGCATGTCGCCGTAGCTGTCATCAAAATACAGCGGAACCGTGAAAGGCATTTCAGCCTTGTAGCTGATGTCGCCCTTGAGTTCGACAGAGAGGTTGAATTCGCCGATGCCACTGACCTGGTAGGGCGCAACGACTGTCTGGCTCGCGCCGGCCGGGATGCTCACAGACGGCTGGGTACTCTCCACGTCAGCAGCGCCCTCCTTGCTGACAGTCACACTCGGGACGACGGCGATGGCCTGCGCCCGGCGATTCGTAATGGCAATTTGCGCCTGGTTTTTGCCCCCCGGCAGGGAATCGCCAATGTCGACGATGGCGATATCAACCGCATCAGGCAACTTGCTGCTGTGGATGTAGCGGGTCGAGCCTCTGATCTCGGTCGGCGAACCGCTGACGCTCGCCTTGTACTCATAGCTGTGAATTTGGAATGAGCCGGGGTCAGAGTCGGCAGCACCGACTTTCTTGGCCGCTTCGGCTTTCAGGCTGATGAAGACACGCTGAGCCGGGAAGAGCTCCTTGGGCAGCTCAAGTGTGAGGACGCCCTTGTCCGCTTGTTGCCCCAGCGGCTGCCAATTCTGGCCGTCCTTGCTCACAGCGACCACCAGTTGCCCGCCCACATAGTAGCCGATATTGACCGTGAGGCTCGCTGCGAGTTGTTCGCGGCCGGCGATTTCATGGCAATACACCACCTCGGCGTCCTGGCCAAAAACCCACCGGTTGCTATTGAAGCCAGCGTTGTGTTTGTACAGAGGCCGACTGTGGTTGCGGCAGTGACTGGTGAAGGGCGCCAGGAAGATATATTCATTGACGCTTATCCTCTCGCCCTCGCCGAGGACTACGCCCTGCTCTTGGTGATATACGGCCTCGGCGCGCTGGATGGCAATGTCGTCAAACATCACAGTGCCGTTCAGGTGCCACTGGCCAAAGCGCAGGGGCTGCCGGGCGCTGCCAATGGACGGCGCGGCCGCGATCTGGCGATAGTACTTCCACTCTGCTGGCGGCGAGCCGATGTCCACATTGGCAAACAGCGGCCCAGTGACAGCCGTGCCGCCAGCTGGGAGGGCATCGCCCTTCGCCCAATAGCTGATGGCATAAAGACCGCCGGGATTGAAATTGATCGGCTCGGAGAGCCAGTGATTGGTGCTATCGCCATCGCCAGTGACAGCAATGGCTCGCTGACCGCTGTGGGCGTCAGAGACGACAGCGCCGGGCGGGGCTGAAAGCGTCCAGCCAGCAACAGCGTCGCCTTGGCCAATCTCAAAAGACGGATTAGGGACTTCCTGGCCGCCAGCGAACAACGCACCAAGCAGCACACAAGCAAAGATAGAGCACGAGCGCTTCATACTTAACTCTCCTTTTTTACACACTAATCAATGTCTCCGCCAAGAACTAATTGCCACAAATTAACTCCAGCTTTTGAGTGACTGCCTCAAATGCTCTTGCCGGGAATCTGCCATCAAGAAGCTGATGCGTTCAGCAAAAGCGTTTTACCGCTTGGCACTTCAGGCGCGGCGACTGAGGACGTCCCGCTCGTATTGCCGGATGGGTTCGAGGACAGCGTCATCCAACCGCACCCCGCGGCTCTCGCAGTAGTAATTCCACACCGCGCCCCACGGGAGGCTGCGCTGCGCCTCCTGCCCGACTAGGCAACTGGTGAAATCGCCGGCAGCCTCGGCGTGGGCAAGACCTGCCGCTGGTTCCAGCAGCGCGATCAATAATGCCTTTTGCCAATTGCGTGCGCCGACCACCCAGGCGGCAATGCGGTTGATGCTGGCGTCAAAGAAGTCCAACGTGAAGTAGAGATTATGCCCGTTGTCATTGCGGACGGATTCGCGGGCGAGGTCAAGCAGCGCATCATCAAGCAGCGGCACGTGATCGCTGTCCCAGTGAACGCCGCGGCTGATATGCAGCAGGATGCGTCCCTGCTGGCAGCAAATCGCCGAGATTTTATCGGCGACAGACTCCCTAGGATGGAAGTGGCCAGTGTCATAGCAAATGAGCTTGTTGCGAGTGGCCGTGTAGGGCAGATAAAAGTCGTTGGAACCGACCGTGTAGGACTCCACGCCAATGCCGAAAAGCTTGGACTCCACGGCGTCCAGCAACTCGGTCTCAGGGAATTTCTCCGCAAAGGTCTCATCTAGTGCTTCCAGCAGGCGCTCACGCGGCGCACGGCGGTTCACAGGCCGATCCTTGTAGCCGTCTGGCACCCACACATTGCACACGGTCGGGCTGCCAAGGCGACGGCCAAATGCGGCGCCAATGCGACGGACGGCCTTGCCGTGATTAATCCAGAAACGGCGAATGTCTGGATCGGGGCTGGACAGCGACAGGCCGTTGACGAGCTTGGGGTGGGAATAGTAGACAGGCGCGATGTCCATGCCCAGGCCGCGTTGCGCCGCCCATTCCAACCAGACAGCGAAGTTTTCCAGGGTGAATGCATCTCGGTCACGGCCAGGCATCATGCAGTCCACCTCGTGAGCCTGTAGGCAGACGCGCAACGCCTTGCCAGGGAGCAACGAGAGCGCCTTGTCCAAATCCTGCCGGAGTTCATCGGCATTGCGGGCGCAGCCAGGGTAATTGCCAGTGACTTGACAGCCTCCGGTGAGGGCATGACCAGTGTCTTCGAAGCCATTGACGTCATCGCCCTGCCAAGCATTGATGCTCAACGGTATTTGATCCAGCCGTTGCATCGCCGCCTCCACATTTACGTCGCGCTCAGCATAGATTTCTGCTGCAACCCGATAAAGTTTCTCGGTCAGATTCATAAATCCTGTCCTTTTTGTTTGATCCCCGTGGCCACGGCCTACGCGGCGCAACTTGCCCTCCGGGCCTTCTGCTGCTATGCAGTTGGTTTCCCCCATACGAAACACCCTAAAAAAATCTGCGTCATCAGCGTAATCTGCGGATAAAACAACAGTTTCTCGCCCCTCGCCCCTTTCCTGACCGCAAAGCCATTGCCTGCTTTTTGAGCGCTTATTTCAAGTGTTCTTGCAGGGAGTCGGCCATCAGGTTGCTGATGCGCTTAGCAAAGGCAAGCGGGTCTTCCAACGGCAGCTGCGCGGTCAGCAACGCCTCGTCATACAGCATCTCGGTGTATTCAGCCAATTTCGGATCCTTGGCGTCCTTAGCGTGCACTTGGCGCAGGGCCGCAATCAGCGAATGGTCGGGATTGAGCTCAAGAATGCGCTTGGTAGGCGGCGTGTCAGGATTCATCGCCTTCATGATTTTCTCCATGTGCACGCCCATGCCCCACTCGTCGCTGACCAGGCAGCAGGCGCTCTCAGTCAGGCGCTTAGACAGCCGCACTTCCTTGACCTTGTCGCCTAAAATCTCCTTCATGGCCGCCACTAGGTCCTTGTTGTCAGCCTCGGCCTGCTTCCGGGCTTCCTCCTTGGCGGCTTTTTCCTCCTCGCTGTCAATGTCGACGTCGCCCTTGCCGATATTGCGCAGTGTTTTCTCCTTATAGGAGGTCAGGTCCTGGCTGAGCCAATCGTCAATCGGGTCGGTGAAGAAAAGCACTTCGTAGCCTTTGGCCTTGAAGGCCTCCAGCTGCGGAGCATTGGCCGCCGCAGTGCGGTTTTCGGCTGTGATGTAGTAAATTTCCTTCTGGTGTTCGGGCATGCGCGACACGTATTCAGCCAGCGTCGTGCGCTTGCCTGCTTCCAGGTGGGAGCTTTCGTACATCAGCAGCTCCTTGATGCGGTCGCCATTCTCGAAGTCCGTATGCAGTCCTTCCTTCAGCATGGTGCCGAACCCTGTCCAGAACTCCTGGTAGCGCTCAGGGTTCTTCTCCTTCATGTCCGCCAGCGTGTCGAGCACCTTCTTGACCAAGTTCTTCTGGATAATGCGGATGGCCCGCGCCTCCTGCAGAATCTCACGCGACACGTTCAACGGCAAGTCAGAGGAATCGACGACGCCGCGCAGGAACCGCAGATAGCCGGGCGTCAGCTCTTCGCACTTGTCAGTGATGAACACCCGGCGCACATAGAGCTGGATGCCGCGGTCGCGCTGCTCAGGCATGAACATCTCGAACAGCGGCTTGCGCGGAATGTAAATCAAGGCGCGGAATTCCGTCTGCCCTTCGACCTGCCAGTGAATCGTCTCCAGGGGCTCCTGGTAGTCATGGCTGACATGACGGTAGAATTCCTTGTACTCTTCCTCGGTGACTTCGTTTTTAGGCCGCTGCCAGATGGCCTTGCGCGAATTGAGCGTTTCCTCGGTAATAGTCTTTTTCGGCTCCTTGCCCTCAATCGGCTTGCCCTGGTCGTCGCGCTCGACTTCCTCACGCTCAATGTCCATGTTGATAGGATGCTCGACAAAATCCGAAAAACGCTTCACGGTCTTGCGGATTTTCCATTCGTCAAGGTACTCCTCGTTTTCAGGGGTCAGGTAGACGATGACGTCAGTGCCGCGCTTTTCGCGGGTAGTCGGTGTAATCGTATAGAAGCCGTCACCCTGGGATTCCCAAGCGACGCCCTGGTCGGCTGAGCCGGCCCTGCGGGTCACGACCTTGACTCGATGGGCCACCATGAAAGCCGAATAAAAGCCAACCCCGAATTGCCCGATCAATTCCGGGCTCAGGCTGTCCTTGTTTTCCTGCAACTGTTCCAGGAAGCGTTTCGTGCCTGAGCTGGCAATCGTGCCGATGTTCTGTTCCAGCTCTTCGGCGTTCATGCCGATGCCGTTGTCGGAAACAGTCAGCGTCTTCGCCTCCTTGTCCACCGTAATCTTGATCTTCCACTCTGGATCGTCTTCAAGAATGCTCTCGTCCTTTAACGATTCGAAACGAGCCCGGTCAATGGCGTCCGAAGCATTCGAAATCAACTCGCGCAGAAAAATTTCCTTGTTCGAATACAACGAGTGGATCACCAGGTCCAGCAGTTTTTTCACTTCCGTCTTGAATGGACGTTGTTCTGACATGTCTGCCTCTTTCCTCCTTGCTGAGTATCTATGAAAATATGCCGCTCCAGTCGCCTGACAAATGCAGGCAACAGGTACGGCCAGCCGCCAGAATAGCGACTGGGAACGAAAAAAACTTATCCTAATTTGACCGCGAAAACCTGCGGCGGTTGCATAGCGTTAGGCGCACCCGGCCTTACAGATTGAGGTCGATTTTGACTTTCGGGAACGCGGTCAGATGGAACATGATCATCGCCTGGAATTCACCATTGTCCCAGCCGACGCCGAGAGCCATGACCCAGCAATGCAGCTGGCGATGCAGCTCATAGCTGTGTTCGGACAAGGTATTCTGCTCAAGGTCATATTCGGCCTTGGCGACCAGCTTGGTCAGCGGATTGACCGGAACTATGATGTGCCCGGCAACGATGTCAGCCGACTCAAAGCGCTTTTTCAGATAGGAGCTCTCTCCGGATAGGTCAACCAGGGTGCTGCCCATCGACCAGACGCTCCGAGAAAGATGGTCGTTGCGGTACAAGTAGCGGATGCCGAAGTTGACCGCGTCCTCGCGACCGAAGCCGATGCCAGTCTCGGCGCGCTGGATGTGCCCTTCGCCCATGTCGTGCACCACCGTCACCCAGGCCCGCAGGTCATCGCGCGGGGTGAAGTCAAGGCGATTGCCGAGGTCGCCGCCGTGCCGGCCGGATTCTTCGCCGCGGTCAAAATGGAGGTCTGCATAGCTTTGCAGGCGCAGCAGGGTGCGCTGCTGCCTCTCTTGGCAGGTCAACAGGCGCTGGTCCAGCCCGAAGCGCACGAAATGTTGGCGGGTCAGACGGTCGGTTTCGTCAAAGAACAGCAGGTGTTCGCGATCCACAGTGGGTTCCGGGGCGTAGGTGTAATTCACGTAGGGTTCCAGCACATGCCGGTACCGGCTGAGCGCCAAGCCGTCTGCCGTTGTCTCGCCCCAGTCACGGAAGAACTTGGTGCGCAATTCTGCGCCGACCTCAAAGGCCATCCTGGTGCGGTCGCCGCCATCTGTGTCGTAACTGACCACTGGGCTGGCGTTTTTCGTCCAGTCAGGATTATCGGCCTCGAGGATATCAGCCAAATCACTTTCGGTGATGCGACGCTTGCTTGTCTTGCTATAGTAGGTGGCGCGGAATCCGGCTCGTGGGGTCAGGCTGATCCGGTCTTCCAGTGCCAGGGGCAGATACAGGAAATGCAGGGTGTCGCCGCGCCAGCTCTGGTAGTCGCCAGGATCGCGATGGAGTTCCGAGTCATAAATCAATGGATCAATCACATCCCAGCGCGGACGGTCGAAATTCCGCCATTTCATCGAATAGTAGCCGGCCGTCGTGCTGCTCTGATACTGCAGCGGCAATTCCCCGAGAGCCAGGCGCGGGACATCCAGGCGAAGCTCCGGAAGGGTCTCCACCGTCGTGTAAAAATCATTCAACCGGGGCCGCACGGCCAGGCCGAGGGAATAGTGTTGCTGGTCATAGCTCAAGTCAAGGTAGGAGCGAGGTTGCTGGAGGCGGCGGAAATCTCGCCTGAACCAGTCTTCGAGCATGTCGATGTCGCTGAGAAAATCGATGTTGAGCCTAAGCGCAAGGTCGTCAGTCAGGCGGTTTTGATAGTAGCTGTGCAACCGGTAACGGTCGTGGGTTTCCTTGAAACGGCGGTTGAAGCCGGGGTCGGTCTCGGGCGGGTCTGAATCCAGGACGCCGTACACGTTGACGTCCAACGCCTGGCTCTCTGTCTCCAGGTGTGTCGTATTGCCCAGGCCGACGCCGCGCTTCGACATCAGGTCAAGCTGTATCTTGCTCGTCCCGAGGTCAGCAATCGCCCAGAAGCGGCTGATTTCCAAGTAGGCGCCCCTGCGGCTGGAATAGCCCGGCTTAATCATAAGGCTGCGCCGTTCATCCGTGCTTCCCCACAAAATCGGAAAATACAACACCGGCACCGAGCCGAATTTAACGACGACATGGCGGGCAACGAAGGAACCATCCGCTGAATGGACGATTCGCGCAGCGCTCAGCCGGTAGTGGGGATGTTCGCGGTCGCAAGTACTCAACCAGGCATTCTCCAGCACCTTGCGCTCCGACTCGTCATTCGAGCCGCCCGCCCCACCGCTGTGCCAGACCTCCGAGTCTAGCCGATAAGGGCCAAATTGCAACGCCTTAGTCTCAAGGTTGCCTTTCACAGCAGGAGTGCGCCAAGAAGCGCCCTCCGTCGTCGTGATGACGACATTGCCGCTCGCGGTGAAGTCGCTCGTGAACTGGTTGACGCTGGCCTCGTCCGCCGTCAACGTCAACTTGCCATAGTCGATTTTGACATTGCCGCGGGCTATGGCTTGGCCAGTGTCCCGGTCATGCTGGATGGCGTCGGCGGCTATCTTCAATTCATCCGGCTGGCCGACAACACGCTCCAACTGGCCAAAGGCCGTCAAAGGCAACCAAGCCGACGCCAGTACCAAACACACCATCGCCAGCCATCTATGCTCATGCATTGCCAGAACCTTCCTTAAAACCTGATGTGCCTCATAATCAGCCCGCCGGGAGCAGCTGCCCTGTTTCGTCTCCACACGACGATAAACCTGCGCCGGGAAATTCAAATAACATATCCTATATCCATGATTTCACAAGATAAACAGAGCCATGATAAACCCCGGGCAAGGCGGTTCAGTGGACAATGGACGGCGGCAAGCGCATGCAGCTCAAGCGCGAACCCACCGTCACGCCGCTCCCGAGCATGCCATCCTGCGCCCGCCTGCATACGTGTCTCTGTCCAGTGCCGACACTTCAGTGTCGGATCCATTAATCCTCCCCACAGCCCCCCCCTTCGCCCCTAACGAATGATAAATGACGAATGATGAATGATGAATGACAAATGCGCCTCAGCACTCAGCATTCAGCATTCAGCATTCAGCATTCAGCCCCTCGCCTTGACTTCCCGGCCTCAAGATATATACTTTAATGCCAGGTGCTGATGACGCTGTTCACGTCCTGCGACCGTATTTACCATCCCTTCACGGCAAGACGACGACCTGCCCCGCTGCTGATTCCGTCTGCCAGGCCGCATCATTTAAGGTTCTTTTTGCAATGCCCCGTTCTGACATGGTCCAATCCGTTCTCAAGGCGCTTGACATCCTCCGATTGGCGGCCTCATCTCCACGTGGCATGCGCCTCAACGAGATTTCGGAAGCGCTGGACATGAAGACTTCCACGGCGCACAACCTCATCCGCACCTTGTGCGCGCGCGGGTTCCTCAGCAAGGATTCCGCCAACCGCTTTCATACCGGCAACGCCATCCACGAGCTCTCCAGCCTCTCTTCACGCAACCAGGTCATGCTCCAGGCGAGTTCTCTTCTGCGCCAACTCCACGACGACTATCGGCTGGCGACCATCACCTTCTCGGAATTGACCACCGGCGCCATCCGCTGCCGGCTCCGCATGTCCCCGGACCGACCCGGAGAACTCCAGCAGCCGATGGACTACGTGTTCCAACCCTACGTCTCGCCAACGGCCATCTGCCTGCAAGCGACCGCTGTCAACGCCCTCGAATACGAACAGCTCTTCCCCTTTGCCGACTTCGGCGCCGCCACCTGGGGCACCAGCGAGGCCTTCACCAAAGAGAAAGACCTGGCACGCCAGCAAGGCTATGCCATTCGCCGCAAAAACAACGCGACAGCCATAGCCTTCGCAGTGCCGGAAAAATACGTCCTCGGGCTGAGCCTTGAAATAGAACAGGAAAATCTCGACGCCCTGATTGCGGCGGCAAAACGAAAAATCCGGGACTTCCGCGCCGCCTTGGCGTGACCATCCCAACCACCTGGACAACGACCGCCACAGCAACGCCTTTTCCAGGTGCTTCTGCCGCCCGTCAGGTTGCAAGAACGGGTTGCGGGATTATCTTTACCCGTCGCCATCATACGCTCGTTACCACTCCATGACCAGGGAGAATCCATGCCATGCAAGTGCCGATGCTTGACCTGAAACCACAGTATGAAAAAATCAAAGACGACATCCAACGGGAAATCGCCGAGCTCTGCGCTTCGCAGATGTTCATCCTGGGCCCCAAGGTAGAGGCCTTTGAACAACAGGCCGCCGCCTACTGCGGCGCACGCTTCGCCTGCGCGGTGTCGTCCGGCTCCGACGCCCTATTGATGGCCCTGATGGTGGAAGGCATCGGCCCTGGCGACGAAGTGATCACCTCCCCCTACACCTTCTTCGCCACCGCAGGCGCCATCTCACGCACAGGCGCAACGCCGGTCTTTGCGGACATTGACCCGGCCTACTACACGCTCAACCCAGCCCTGGTCGAGGCCTTGGTGACCCCAAAGACCAAGGCCATCATCCCCGTCCTCCTGTATGGACAGCCGGCTGACATGGACCCCATCCTCGACATCGCCCGCAAGCACGGCCTGATCGTCATCGAGGACGCCGCCCAGGCCATCGGAGCAGAATACAAGAATCGACGCATCGGCGCCATCGGCGACTATGGCTGCCTGTCCTTCTTCCCCAGCAAGAACCTCGGCGGGTTTGGCGACGCCGGCATGGTGCTGTGCAACTGCCCCGAACGAGCAGAAAAACTGGCCATCTTCCGCAATCATGGCATGATGCCCAAATACCACCATCGGTTCATCGGCGGCAACTTCCGCATGGACGCGCTCCAGGCCGCTGTTTTGAACGTCAAGCTCAAGCACTTAGACGGCTGGACCGCCAGGCGGCAGCAGAATGCCAACGATTACAACGCGCTTCTCGCCGGCGTCCCCGAGCTGGTGCTGCCAGCCGTCGCGGCCTGGACCACCCGCCACGTCCGCAACCAATACGTCGTCCGCGTCCAGGCGCCTGCCTCGCGCCAGGCGGTCTGGGACGGACTCAAGGAGGCCGGCATCGGCTGTGACGTCTACTACCCCATCCCCCTGCATCGGCAGCCATGCTACACCAGCCTAGGGTACCGCCAGGGCGATTTCCCGGAAAGCGAGCGCGCCGCCGCCGAGACCATCGCCATTCCCATCTATCCTGAACTCACGACCGAGCAAAAAGCGTTTGTCGCCCAGACCCTTGCCAGCCTGGTCAAAGGAAGCCGTTCTTGAGTACACCGTCCCTCAAGCCGAATCGCAGCAGCATCGTCATCTACCGGCGTTTGTTCTGCACATTTGCCAAGCCCTATTGGTTCCAGCTTTTCCTCGGCGTTTCAGCTGGCTTGATCATGGGCGGCGCCATGCACGCCTACCTGCGCTTCATGGACCTTGGCCTGAGCGCACTGGAAACAGGATACGTCCAAAAAGCCACCGGCAAAGAAAAAACCTCCCTGGCAGACAAACTGCAGAAGAACAGGACCCTCAACTGGCTCCTGAAAGTCACACGCAGCTCCCTGCCGACTAAAAAAACATCCACCAACCCGCAGCAAACCACCCTGGGCGCCGACCCCGAAACAACGCCAGCGGAAAACGCACCCTCAACCGCACCCACAGAGACCGGCAGCGGACTGTTCGGTAAAATCAATGAACTCACGCGACGGCTGGGTTTCGAGGTCGACCAACATGAAGCGATGACCTTCCCCCTGGTCTGCCTGCTGATAGGAATCATGTTCTTCTATTTCATCGTCAAAGCCGTCGGTGAATTCATCAATCGCTTCTTCCTGCGCTGGGTCGGCGCACGCATCGTCACCGACATCCGCCTGGCCCTGTTCAACTGCCTGCAAAAGCAATCAATCGCCTTTTTTGACCGGCATGACGTCGGACAGCTCATCAGCCGATGCACGTATGATACCGGTGCCATTGAGCATTCCGTGGCCAATTCAGTCTCCGAATTGTGCACGGCACCCATCATGATCCTGGTAGCGGTCCAGTTCATCATCCAAAAGTCATTGGAAGTCAAACTGTTCCAGCTGACTCTCATCTTCATTGTCGCAATGCCGCTGTGTACCATCCCCATCTTCCTGGTCTCGCGCTATGTCCGGAAATACCAGCGCCGCGTCCTCCTTCGCATCTCCGACCTGGTCGGACGCATGCAGGAGAATTTCTCCGGCATCCGGGTAGTCAAAGCCTTCAACATGGAAGCCAGGGAAAGCGAACGCTTCCAGAAGGAAAACAACACTTACTTCAAGTCGGTCGTCAAAGCCCTGTTGGCTGACGTGTTTGTGCAGCCGACTATGCAGATGACCGCCATTGGCCTGGGTGCCATGTTCATCCTCCTCTGCTACCACTATTCCGTCTCCTTAGGCACCCTGGCCGTCATCGGCTATGCCGCCCAGCAGGCCTACAAGCCCATCAAGGAACTGGCTAAGCTCAACAGCAACCTCCAGAAAAGCGCTGCCGCCGCCGAACGCATTTTCGAAGTCCTGGACACTGACACCAGCCTGCCGCTGCCGCCCAACCCGGTCCGCGTGCAGAGCTTTACTGACGGCATTGTCTTCGAGAACGTCTCCTTTGCCTACGGCGACGACGCCCCGGCCGTGCTTACCGACATCCAGGCCACTATCCACAAAGGCCAGCTGGTCGCCCTAGTCGGCCAAACCGGCTCCGGAAAATCCACCATGGCCGCCCTCACGGCTCGATTCTATGACCCGACAGCTGGCAAAATCACCATTGATGGGCATGACTTGAAAACCTTGGCGACAGATGATTTCCGCAGCCTGCTCGGCATCGTCTCCCAAGACACCTTCCTGTTCAATGACACCCTGGAGGACAATATCCGCTTCGGCTGCCCGCAAGCCAGCCACGAAGACGTCGTCGCCGCTGCCAAGCTCGCCAATGCCCATGACTTCATCGTCGCCGACCCGGAAGGCTACCAGCGCCTGGCCGGCGAACGCGGCAATCTGCTCAGCGGCGGCCAAAAACAGCGCATCGCCATCGCCCGCGCCATCCTCAAAAACCCCCCAATCCTCATCCTCGACGAGGCGACCAGCGCTCTGGACACGGTGACCGAACAGTTAGTTCAGGAGGCCATCACTAACCTCATGCAGGACCGTACCGTGCTCGCCATCGCCCACCGCCTCAGCACCATCGTCAAGGCCGACCTGATCTTAGTCTTGGACAAGGGGAGAATCGTCGAGCGCGGCACCCACCAGGAACTCTACGCCCAAAATGGCCTTTATAAGAAACTGTATGACCGGCAGGTCTCCAACGCCAACGTCTGACCTTTCCGGCAATCCATCACCACGACCGTCCTTCACCGATAATCCATCATCACTGCAAGGCACATCATCATGGCTGACGAAAAACTGACCCGCAACACCTACCTGTCCAAAAACACCGGAGTCTTCCCAGACCAAACCGAGGTGATGGGGAAAACTTTCCTCAAGGTCGACGATCTGCGCTACGGCACCAACCCGCACCAGACCGCCGCACTCTATAAGCCGACGGGACGGCAAACCGTCATCGGGGACATGAACGTAATCAAAACCGGCAAAAGCGGCCTGTCGCAAACCAACCTCGAAGACATCAGCTACTCCCTCAACATCGTCAAATTCTTCGACCAGCCAGCCTGCGCCTGCATGAAGCACGTGAACCCCTGCGGCGCCGCCATCGGCGCACCAGGCGAACCGCTGCGCGCCGTCTATGTGAAGGCTCGTGACTGCGACCCCAGAGCCGCCTTTGGCAGCGTCATCGCCTTCAATGTCAAGGTCGACGCTGAAACCGCCCAGGAAATCATGAAGACGTTCGTCGAATGCGTGGTGGCACCGGACTACGACCAGGAGGCCATCCATGTCTTCACCAACCCTGAAGCCAAGCTCAACAAGCATCTGCGCATCCTGCAATGCGGCGACCTGAAGCAACTGCCCCGCTTTGTCGGCGACGACATCACCGGCTACCAGACGTACAAAATCCTTGCTGACGGCTCTCTCGTCATCGCCGACCCGCTGATGACGCATGTCCGCAGCGTCGCTGACCTGAAGCCGGCCACTGCGGAGAACAAGGCGCTGGGCACCGTCCAAAGCACGGTGGCAGCCACTAGGGCGCAGCTCAACGACCTGCTCGCCGCCTGGTACATCAACATCAACGTCCGCTCCAATGGCGTTGTCATCGTCAAGAATGGCGGCGTCCTATCCGTCGGCACCGGCGAACAAGACCGCGTCGGCGCCGTCGAGCAAGCGATTGAGAAATTCAAGTCAAAGTACGAAGGCCGCGAGTCCATCCGGGACGCTGTCATGGCCAGTGACGGCTTCTTCCCGTTCCCGGACGGCGTTGAAGTGGCCGCCAAGGCCGGCATTACGGCCATCATCGCCCCGTCCGGGTCGCTGAAAGACGCGGAAGTCATCCTCCGGGCCAATGAACTTGGCGTCGCCCTCTATTATGCCCCGGAACGCGTCTTCTCCCATCATTGAGACCGTGCCGACGCTCCCTTCAAATCCACCCTCCTCGAAAGCACTCTACTATGTCAGAAAACAGCCCCACCAAGCCATGGAGCATTGACTGCGATTTTCCCGGCGGCAACATCGTCGTCGAACGCCAGGAAGGCGACAAAGCCTGGGTACACCATGACCTGCGCGGCACCTCCCCGTGGTGGTTCTACTGGTATTTCCGGGTGAAAAACGCGGGGGGCAAGACCCTGCAATTCATCTTCACGAAAAAATTCCTCATGCATAACCAGGGCGTCTGCGTCAGCGTTGACGGCGGCCAGACCTGGGCATGGAGCGGCGCGCAAGCCCTCAACCCAGACGGCGTTCCCGGCTTCCGCTACATCGTCCCTGGAGGCGCCAGCGAAATCCGCTTTGCCATTTCCTTCCCATACCTGCAAGAGCACTTACAGCGCCTGCTGGCTGAACTTCCGGCAGTGACCGTCGGTGAACTCTGCCGCAGCCGACATGGCCGCAGCGTTGAACTGCTGCGCCTCGGCAACCCGCAGGCCAAGCGCAAGCTCTATCTCACCGCCCGTCACCACGCCTGCGAAAGCAATGGCAACTGGGTGATGGAGGGAGTGCTGCGCGAAATTTGCGCTGACAGCGACGTGGGAGAGTGGTTCCGCCAAAACGTCGACGTGCTGGCCGTGCCATTCGTCGACAAAGACGGCGTCGAGGAAGGCGATCAAGGCAAGGACCGCACCCCGCATGACCACAACCGCGACTATGACGACGACCGCGTCATCTATCCGGAAGTGGCGGCCATCAAGAAGCTGGTGCCGGAATGGTCTGCTGGCAGCAGTATCATCGCCACTGATTTCCACTGCCCCTACATCAATGGGCGGCATGCCTACATGGTTCCGGTCGGCGAAGAGCAGAACCTGGTTAACATGCGCCGATTCGTGCAAATCGTCGCTGACCTCCATCCTGGACCGGGCGCCTTCCGCGAAGACGACCACGGCGGCTTGACTAAAGGCAACGTCTACAAAAACGGCATCCAGAGCACTCGCTGGCTGAGCACCCTGCCTGGCATGCTTATGTGCGGCACCCTGGAAACACCCTATTGCCAAATCCACGACGCCGCCGTCACCCCCGCGAACCTCATCGTCCTGGGCCGCAGCTTCGCCAAAGCCTACCAAGCCCTCTGGCTCGAATTGACCTGAACAACAACACGCCCGGAAAACCAACGCACCGCCGCCGCTGACAAACAGCGCCGGCGGCGCCCTATTGCCTTTTCAACGCCCTGCCCTTTCCACTTCCATCCTGCCTTTTTAACCCTTAACACCTACGGCCGCGTTTCCGCAGCGCCTGCCAACACAACGACTATGGACATCATCCGTCTCTCAGACCCTAACTACCGTAAACGCCTGGCCTCACTCCTGCACCGCAGCGCCTTTGACCCAGTAATCGATGACGCCGTCGCCGCCATCCTGGCAAACGTCCGCGCCAATGGCGATGCCGCGGTCGCTGATTTTGCCGAAAAATACGACGGCGTCCGGCTTTCACCCCGCGATTTCCGGGTCAGCGCAGCGGATTTAGCCGAGGCCGAGGCTGCGGTTGACAGCGCGACTCGGGAAACGATAGCCCAAGCCCAGGCCCAGGTGGTCGCCTTCGCCCGCGAACGCCTGCCGAAACGCTGGCAATTTTCGCCGCGTCCGGGCGTCATCTTAGGCGAGCAATTCGCACCTCTCGACCGGGTTGGCTGCTATGTGCCCGGCGGCGCCGCGCCCTTGATTTCCACAGTTCTCCACACCGTCACGCTGGCAGCGACCGCTGGCGTCAAGGAAATCGTAGTCACCACCCCGCCTGGCCCAGGAGGCAAGGTCAATCCTGCCATCCTCTACGCCTGCCAGACTGCTGGCGCCACTGAAATCTACCGCTTAGGCGGCGTCTACGCTGTCGCCGCCCTGGCCTACGGAACCATGACCATCCCCAAGGTCGAAAAAATCGTCGGCCCAGGCAATGCGTACGTCACCGCCGCCAAACGGCAGCTCTATGGCGAGGTCGCCTTAGACCTGGTCGCCGGCCCATCCGAAATCATGATCATCGCCGACAGCGCCGCAGAGCCGCGCTTCATCGCCGCCGACATGCTCTCCCAGGCTGAACACGGCTCAGGACGTGAGCAGGCCGTACTCGTCACCACCGCGCCGGAACTGCTGGAAAAAGTTCGCGACGAACTGCTCCGGCAAAGCGCCGCCCTGTCTAGGACAGCCTGCGTCAAGACAGTCCTCGAAAAAGGCGTTTTCCTAGTTGAAGCCGCCAATTTGGAGGACGCGGCTGATTTGGCCAGCCAGTATGCTCCAGAGCATCTCGAACTGATGGTCGCCGAGCCTGCCCAGCTGGCGCCGCGCATCAAGGCCGCCGGTGCCATCTTCCTCGGCCCCTGGACGCCCGAGCCGGTCGGCGACTTCGTAGCCGGCCCCAGCCACGTCCTGCCCACTGGCGGCGCTGCCAAATTCTTCAGCGGCCTGGGCATCGAGCATTTCTTCCGCCGCATGAGCCTGGTCAGCTACGAGCGCGACGCCCTCGCCCGCGAACTGCCCATGATCACCTGCTTCGCCAAAAACGAAGGCCTTGACGCCCACGGCAATGCCGCCGCCATCCGCTTTGACTCAATGAACTAAGGAATCCACCTATGCATTTCCGTTTCCTGGATGATCTGAATGCCTTTCTGGCCGCCACTTATTCAGCGCCGGAAGTCAAGGCCACCGCTGACCTCTGCCCACCGGAATTTGTCGGCGACGTAACTGTGTCCTGTTTCCCATTAGCCAAGCTCCTCCGCCGCAATCCCATGCAGCTGGCGCCCGCTGTCAGGGATTTTCTCGCAAAGCATCCTGACGTCCAGCAAGCGGAAGCCATCAAGGCCTTTGTCAACATCACCCTCACCCCAGCGGCTTTGATGCGCGACACTGTCGCCGACCCGCAAGGCATCCTATCCGCAGTCGCGCTCCCGCCTGAGGAGCGCCGGCGCATCCTCATCGAATTCTCCGC
>Ga0123335_1004963_pt1 | contig 16613 bp, 13 predicted proteins | sample BiotimSIPDNA_2_FD_89707 | JGI IMG/M metagenome (GOLD analysis project Ga0123335, IMG submission 89707) | Anaerobic biogas reactor microbial communites from Washington, USA - Biogas_R2 time_0 SIP DNA | ecosystem: Engineered > Bioreactor > Anaerobic > Unclassified | place: Washington, USA...
GGCACCCATTCCGGAAAACATTAAAAACCTGCCGGAAATTGGCCGGAATGGGTGCCGAATACCGCCGGAATCACCTGCCGGATAATTTCCGGAATCAGTGCCGAATAAAACCGGATTATGCAGTTATAGCCTCCCGGAAATTAGATAAGTAAGGCCGGTGAATGAAACGTGTCAGGATTGTAAATGAGAACAATGGTACATGCTCTCATCAAAATACGAATGAATTCTTTGTAATTTTTAACTCTTAACTTTCGATTTGCAACCACCTTCTGGGAGAGACGTCCGCCGGACGTCTCTGCCGGAAGGTGACTTGCCAATCCGTTCTGTTAGAGACGCCCGCCGGACGTCTCTAACGGAATGCGACTTGTGACTCTCCAGTACGTGCTTGAATTCTTCCAGGCTACAACCAGTTTTAACCTACCACCAGTTCGTCTGTGCGGCCGCAAATGCGTTTGAAAATGTGATAAACGTACCTGCCTTTGCAACTGGTGGACAACACGGGGTGATAGCGGAAGACCGGTTTCCTAACCGGGCTGAAGCGCAAGAGGGGGCACCCTCTTCCAAAAGTTCTTTTATCTTATCTTATCGAACGTTAAGTTAGCGCATATGGAGGCATAGGCGCCGGGTGCCCGGAAACAGCTATCATATCAATACTTTCCTGTAAGCACTATTTCCGGTTTATCCAGATGATTTGTTTTCAGGATGAATTCACCAAACATTGGTTTACTGTTTTTCGAAGAATAGATTTCAAGCCTGAACACATGGCTGCTGTCAACATTTATGGAATCGGTTGGAATCCATTTATGTTTCAATTTTATAGGGGAGTTTTGCCATGCGGCATCTGATGAACCGTCTTTTTTTGGTTTAAATGAAACATCTGATATCATTAAATTCTTTTTTTGGGATGAGAGAAATAAGACTTTGGGAGAATTGATATTTGAAGAGTCCATGCTCAAATAGGAATCTGAAACATCAATAGCTGCTTTGATTTTTGCAGTTATCATCAATCTAACGAGTGGCTCATTTTCAGCATTTGAATTTACTGTAATACCCTTTGAGATATTACCGCTTTTATACCCTTTTATATTTACCTGAGATTCTATTTTGACCGATTTTCCCGGAGGGACGAGCGAGTCAAATTTCACTACGGTGCAACCGCAGCCCGGCCTGACAGTCTCAAGTTTTAAAGGTGCATCACCTGTATTTTTCACAATGAATACAGCGTCAATTTTTTCTACTTTGCCCTCCAGCATGGTACCGTAATCAAATGTCTTTGGGTCGACTTCTATTCTGGGTCCAGCAGAAAGGTAAGATGCTATAATGGAAAGGATAACAGCAGCAGAATAAATAGGGCGAAACATAATACCTCCAGGATTTATTTATGGATCTCTGCACTAAACATATTCGACCGAATCTCTCAAACGCATTTTGGGTTACATCGAGATTTCTATTAAAATTAATATTTTTCATGACCACCAGTTGCGTCTTTCCGATTTCATCATTTTAACGGCCACGATGTGCTTCTAAAGACACAGTAGGGCGACAGTGGCACACGGATAGTGACTTCAGGTGCTTTCACGGGCGTGCCCATGGCAAACCTGGAAAAGATTGCATCCCCACCCGTCCGCCATTTCCTAATCTTCAATGCTTTAGTCCTTAATTATATATTATAGGTATCAAGCATCCTGTCAAATAATTTTAATGATTCACCTGAACAAATGAGTAAAGATATGAAACACCTGATTGCCGGCTCAATAGCAGTTCTCTTCTTGGTTACGATCTCTATTGCAGGATCACTCGACCGGGTAACTACGCTTTTTGGTCAAAAGATATTTGTGTCGGGAATAAATGTCGCCTGGAAAAATTTCGGCGGTGATGTGGGAAAATATCCTGCAGACACGGTATGGTTTGCCGATATGCTTCAGGGGGTAGCCGATTCAGGAGGGAATGCCGTAAGGTGGTGGCTTTTTACGGACTGCTCAAATGATCCGCAAATTGATCCTGTCACCAAACTGGTAACCGGGCTGGGCGAATCTACTGTAGCCAATATCAAAAAGGTTCTTGACATGGGTTACTCCCGTGGTGTCAGTATTGACCTTTGTCTGCTGTCTTTTGACATGATGAAAACAGGAAAGACAGGTGTGGATATTGAGGCCAACAAAAAAATTCTGCAGACTGACGAAGGGCGAAAGGCGTTTATCGATAATGCAGTGGTTCCGCTGGTGAGAGCCATCGGACACCATCCGGCAATTTTATGCTGGGAAATTTTCAACGAGCCGGAGGGGATGGTGCAATCGATCGCTGGTGACTGGGGAAGCATGGCTACGGGAATAGAGATCACCGACGTTCAGAAAACTGTAAACCAGGTAACCGGCGCTATCCACCGGACAGTTCCGGGAGTGCCTGTAAGTAACGGATGCTGGGCCTTTATCGCAGGGTCAAACACTATCGAGGGAGACCACAACTACTACTCCGACTCGGCGCTTACAACCGTGGGCGGCGATCCGGATGGAACGATGGACTTTTACATGGTTCACTACTATGAATGGGCAGGAACAACCCGTTCTCCATTCAGTCACCCCGCTTCCTACTGGGGGCTTGACAAGCCGCTTGTGATAGCCGAATTTCCGGCAAAGGGTCTTTCGGCTACCGTAGGTGAATTGACACCTGCGCAGTGCTGGAACTACCTTTTTGACAACGGATATGCAGGTGCTATGGGCTGGACCTATACGGCACACGATAACTTCGGAGGTCTGCCGGAGGCTGGTCAGGGGATGAGAGCACTGAAGACCTCCGCTCCATCAGATGTTACCCTTGACTTTCCACCATCAGCCACAGATGACTGGTATGCTGATACAACGGGTAAAGCATTGAGTATTGCGTCACCCGGTGTGCTTATCAATGATTTGGAACCTACAGCGGGACAATCATTATCTGCATCACTGATCTCACCACCCTCCCATGGTACCGTTGAACTGAATGCAAATGGTTCATTCACCTATACGCCATCTGCCGGATATTCCGGGACGGACCGATTTGTTTACGCCTCTATCGGCGGAGGCGAATCCGATACCGCCACTGCCGTGATCCGCATTCTGGATCCATCCAAGGGTACGTTTTTCGCGCCTCCCAGGGCCAGTGACTGGCGGATCTATGCCGGATGGGGAGCGGTCTCTGTTACAGATCTTAAGACAGGGATGGGGATGAATAACCCTCAGTGGGGAAGCGCGTCGACATGGGTAGTGGGAACAGATGTGCCGGTACAGTTGACAGCAGCAGAACAGACAATATCTATTCAGGTGCGAAATGATTCTTCTTCACCCTGGGCGATGCTCAAGTTTCATCTGACAACCCAGGGCGCGGTGGGCAATTATGGGCCGACTGACACAACAGATAATATCATAGTGCTTACCCCTCAGGGGGGTAGCGCAGATGGATTTGTGGAGTACAGGGGAACTTTTGTGCCGGGTTCGGCAGGAACTTACCTGCCCGCGCTGCAGTTTATATGGAAAGACACCGACGACAACGGCCCCAACTACAATCACCAGAGCGTAATACGGGACCTGGAAATCTTTCCAAGCAGTAATTTTGTCAATGAGAAGTTTACCAGGATTAATTCCCGGGCCGCGGTTTCAGGCATCCAGTGGCAAGTATCAGGGCAAATGGTGTCAATCACCGCACCCGGTGAGATTGTGCGGGTTGAGGTGACGGATCTTCGGGGCCGTTTAATAAGTAAACTGGCTGATAAAAATGTGGTACGATGGAAAAGTTCTCATAGTACAGGAACTGTAGTCTTGTGGGCGAAGGCCGGGAAATACAGATGTTCGTTTGTGGTGCCGGCGGCTGGTAGATAAATATTGGATTATTTTACCGGGGTGAGAGTAAGTTATTAAATCTGCTTGCGGCCTCCCCAGTGACACTCCTTGCAAATGCAGTACTGGATTAAATATTAAACAGTCTGCTTAATCTACCGGGTTCCTTCTTTCGAAGAGACGCACGGGGGACTGAAAACTCAAGCCCCGTTTGCCCTTATCTTCTCAAGATTCAGACAAGATTTTTCGCATTCCCCGAAAAAAACATTTTTCAATACCAGAACAACTGCTGTGACGATAGTGGCTGTGAAGATCAGCCTGAAAAAAGTATTCATAAAAACCTCCTTCTTAGAGGAAGTTTATTATGCTTCTCCACCGATGTCAAGAAGATATGACGATGCACCTGATCCTTACACATGTCAAACCATACGGGGGGATTCCGGATCAAGCTTCGCCCCCACTTCTATTCTCACCAGTTCATCCCCGGAACACATTGGGAATGAGGAGCTCATAAACTCCTGAAGAGAAAACTTCTGCCCGGTTTTGACTGTTACTACAGTCTCTTCAGAAGACGCCCTGCTTTTGACACTCTCCACGATTTTCTTTTTAAGTGACTGCGGTGTAAAGCAGTAACTGCATACACCCTCCGGACTTTTAGTCATCGTGCATTTAAGAGCATTTTCCTTGAGAAAAGGGGAAATATCAAAGTGAAAAGGCGAACGGAACTCCAGAGAAAACGAGACAGTTCCGGAATCCTTGCCCTGAAGAGTCATCCAGTTCCTCATGAAACCATTAACTTTATCCAGAGCCGCAGGCTTACTACAGATCTCTTCCAATACCTGCAGGCAGTCCTCTTTCCAAATAAGAGTAAGGACATCCTCCCCGCAGATCCATCCGGTCCCAAGTCTCCCTGAGGTCAGCGAACCACGGAATCCCCTGAACCCTTCCACCAGTCTCTCATCACAGAGCATAAGCGCTCTGGCCAGTACAGATCCCATGGTTTCCTTTGGAACGCCTCTTCTGGAGCGGTCTATGGAAATCTTGAATGGAAAGAAGCGGTTTTGTGCCCTGCTCTTTGAGATCATATCTTTGAGGCTCTGCACCGAATATTTTGTCTCTTTCCTCAGTGAAACTATTTTATCTCTTGTCATCTCTTCTTTGCAGGCCCCGCACCCCCTGCACACTCCTTTATCATCCGTTCTCCCCAGACAGTACCCTCTGTCCTCAAAACGGGAGAGAAGCCCCGAAGCCTCCTCCATGAATTCAGGAGTCACATTTATCGCTACAGGCGATCTGCTCTTATCTGTCCATTCGGCCCCGGAAATGACTTTCATGAAATCAAGTCCGCGGACTCGCAGCTTTTTTTTGACAATTTCAATAAATTGGGCCGGGACCTCCTCATAGTAGATAAACCCGCATTCCTGTGCCGCCTCATCGATGGCCTCAATTACAGCGGACCCAGGTGCCCTGGTGAGAAGCTGTGAAAGTGCGTAGTCATCGATGGATGCAGAGGAGCGGAACTCAAAACCTCTGGACCTGGAGATCCGTTCCACCTGAAGCATTACTTCTCTGTAAACTGATGGATCACACCCAGGTTCTTTTTCCAGGGGAGTGAAAGGAAAACGCACAAGCGGCGTCATGGAGAAAATCACCCTTGGATGGCGGCCTGCGCTTGACATGGATTCACAGATAAAAGTCAGCAGATCTTTATACTCTGAAAAATCCTCCTCATTTTCAAGCCCGGTGGCAATCAGGAAAATTTTCAGTTCCCGTATTGGAGCTCGCAGAAGCAGACTCAAGCTTGAGCGGAGCCTGTAGTTATCGAGGCTCTTATGAAGATACCTGCGCAGCCTTCCGGAGATTCCCTCCAGCCCGCAGGTGATACTTGATTTACCTGCCGCATGAATGAGAGGCAGAATCTCAGGGTTATCGGCGATAAGGTCAAATCTCTGGCTCTTCAGTTTTACATTTTCGAATAACCTGCACATCTGCGCCAGCAGCTCCGGGAAATCTGAATGCATATTGAAATTAAAGCTGTAAAGCTCGACACTGTGCAGCCCCATATTCTTTTTCATCTCTGATGCGGCCCTGACGAGTGTATCAACCGTAAACTCACGGTAGGGCTTGCGGGAAAAGCTCTCAGCACAGAAACTGCAGAAAGAGGGGCATCCCTCACTTATCTGCAGATTTCCTTTACCGGCCTGTTCCTCTCCGTTCGAAATAGAGGCGTTACTGAGGAAAAGGTTTTCTTTCAATAGCGGTGCGGAAACTTTCGTGGTAATTCTCTCTCTGTTTTCCGGCTGAAAGAAGCCCCCGACTGTTTCCATATGCTCAAGAGTCTCTTTTTTCGATCTTCCCGTTTTGAGGCAATGGAACAGCTTTTCGATATTGTCAATTTCTTCTCCGGCAAATATTCCATCCACCAGAGGGTCATCACTAAGAAGCGATGATGTGTAAAGGGCACTTGCCCCTCCCAGTATGACAAGGGGAATATCAGGACGTTCCAGGCGTTCTTTTTTACTCATAGGAATACCGCTTTTTCGCAGTACCAATGGAAGGTTCACCAGTTCCTGAACAATAGAGAGGGAAATGGCAAGCATGCTGAAAGAGGATGCCGGTGCCTTTGAAGAAGTTCCCAGAAGCCAGGGAATTTGGTCTCTGTCAAACACGGAAGTATCGGAGGGTGGAGGAAGAAAGGCCATATCAGCGTAGAAATCGGGATCTTTTACTGCTGACTGGTAAAGAAGCTTATGAGTGAAGGACTCAAGAGTATCGCGCCAGGTCGAGAGCCGCGTTATAAGAATACTGTGCCTTCTTTGCTCAAACTGTTGCGGTTCAAGAGTATTTATCTCTCCTCCGCGCAGCCATAGGCCGTGGCCGGAAAGAAGGTGGTAGTTGTTCTGGTACCAGAGATTGTAATCCATAGAAGCTTTCTGTGAACTCAATATGAGGAAATTGAAAGATACAGTTTTAAACTGTCTATTTTAAAGCAGCTAAATATACGATCTGACATGTTGGGAATTGCCAGAGAGTGCATCACGCAAAAAGAACCCCACTGACCTACAGTCGCAAACTTTCAGAACACTTAAAAATGTTACACTAGTATGCTGATTTACAGAAACATTCACAAGCATCTACTGTTTTCTTTTATATTTTTATCAATTAAACATACAACCTGGAATATTAAACATTGAAAAAGCTTATCCCGCTTCTGTTGTACATGCTTGCAGTCTCAACTGAAGCCGGCGTAGGTGAGTCGGCGGTTATCACCCTGATTTTTCCATTCGGTGCCCGTTCATGCGGCATGGGAGAGACCGGTACTGCGCTGGCAGATGATGAATCGGCGTTATACTATAATCCTGCCGGGCTGGGAGTTCAGAATAGCAGGTGGCAGGGAGGTTCAGCCGGACATTCTTTTGAGCGTCTCCTTCCACTACTTGGAATTCCAGATCTCTGGCATCTTTCCCTCTACGGTTACTACCAGCCCCCAAACCCGAATATCGGAGGCTTCGGCATATTCGCGAATTTTATCAACATGGGTGAAAACTGGATCAGTGACGCTTTGGGCAGAACAATTGGAATAGCTCAGAGCTGGGAAGGTGTAGTTGCCCTGGGGTGGGGAAGTAATTTCCGGGAGCTGGGAGACACGACCCACAATTTCGGGATAACAGCCAAATATTATTATTCTGCTCTTGCCCCCGGGTACGGACCACATGGAGAGGGTACAGCATCAGGACTCTGTTTTGATCTGGGATATCTCTGGCTCACCCCTCTGGGCCTGAGAATAGGAGCGACTCTGATAAACATGGGGCGCGATGTTTATTATGTTGACCCGGATATATTGGATCCATTACCCTTGACTGTCAATCTGGCTCTGGGCTATAAAAAGCAGTTTATTACCAATGGAATAAGACTTCTGGATATAGCAGGAGAATTAAGGTTTGACAAGGAACTGGTAGTGAGCCACAGCAATCGTAAACCGGACCCATTCTGGAAAGCCATGTTTACAGAATGGGGAGACAGTTCTCTCTCCTACGAACTGCAGGAAATAAACATACATGCCGGGCTGGAAATTGGTATCATGAATACAGCGTTCTTCAGAAGCGGTTTACTTTTCGATTATATCGGGGAGAGATACGAATACACCCAGGGTTTTGGAATCAACATATTTGATCATCTGCGCTGTGATTTGTCGTACATAGTAGCCCCTGAAGGGTTCATGGGAGATTTCCTTAAGCACTTTAACAAGGAGAAAACCGGATCAACCGGTGTAAGAGACAGGCAGTTAAGATTCAGCCTTACAGTTACTGGTCTGGCCAGATGGGGCGAGCACAATCGTAAGTGGTGGATGGTGCCACAGAAAGCCCTTTGACACCAAAGGTCTTCTAATCCCTTTCAACGGAAAACCCTTAGAACTACTATATCAGTTTTACAACTTATTCCTGTCAGCCGAAAATGTAAATCTCCTTGCGCAAATTCCAGATCAATTCCAAACAGCATAAAGATGGTCGGAAGCACAATAATATTACAAATTCAGGAAATAATATTATGGGAGTCCATTCTCCTCTGGGAGCTCCGTGTTCCTGTGTGAACCTATTTCCCCGCAGTACCTTCTTTTCAAGGCGCATGATGTAATTTTCAGTATTCACAAAACACTACGGGTACCCGGATTTAAGGGGATTTTTCGATGAATTATGCAAGCCGTTTTTTTCTTCTTCCGGTACTCTGTTTTTTTCTTATCTCTTTTCATATAAACTGCACAAGCAGAACATCACCGGTTGACAGCGGTATTAAAACAGGTACTCTCCATTTCGGAAACCAGACAGAACCCCAGGACCTTGATCCCCAGATTGTCACCGGGGTACCTGAGTTTCATATCCTGGAGGCACTCTTTGAGGGACTGGTAATTCTTGACCCCAGGACTTTAGAGCCGCTGCCGGGAGCTGCCCGGAGCTGGGATATTACTTCGGATGGTCTTATCTACACCTTTCATCTAAGAAGCAGTGCCCGCTGGTCAAACGGCGATCCTGTGAAAGCCTCTGATTTTCTCTTTTCATTTCAGAGAATTCTCTCCCCTGCCCTGGGAGCCGAATACGCCTACATGCTTTATGGAATAAAGAATGCCAGAGAATTTAACACATCGGAAATTTCCGATTTTTCCCGGGTAGGAGTTTCTGCACCTGATGACACTACACTGGTGATAAATCTTGGAAAGCCGGTCCCATACTTTCTCTCATTGGTCGCCCACCACTCCTGGTTTCCTGTTCATCCGGCCACAATCCTCAAGCACGGTAAAATCGACACCCGGGGAAGTGCCTGGACCCGTCCGGGGAACCTGATCGGAAACGGCCCCTTCAAATTGACTGATTGGGAAGTCAACCGAATCATCTCAGTCGAAAAGAATCCTTTTTACTGGGACAGTTCCGAGATAAAACTCAGTAAGATTCACTTCTTTCCTCTTGAAAACAACATGACTGAGGAGAGGGCGTTCCGTACCGGACAGCTTCATATTACAGCGAACCTTCCTCCCCAGAAAATTGCCTGGTACAGGGAGAACCGTCCTGAGGTCCTTCGAATAGATCCCTACCTGGGCACATATTACTATCTTGTAAATGTCAATAAGAAGCCGCTCGATAATGTAAATGTCAGACGTGCGCTTTCCCTTGCCATAGACAGAAAGTCCCTGACAGATAATCTTCTCAAAGGGGGGCAGATTCCTGCGGTCTGTTTTACTCCGCCCAATGCCGGTGGGTACAGTTTTGAGCCGACAGTACGCTTCGATACCACAGAGGCGCGCAGGTTGCTCGCTGAAGCCGGCTACGGACCATCAAACCCCTTTCCATCTGTGACTCTTCTGTATAATACATCTGAATCCCACCACTTGATTGCCCAGGCAGTGCAGCAGATGTGGAAAAAATACCTGGGCATAGATGTCGTTCTGCTCAACCAGGAGTGGAAAGTTTACCTTTCATCTACACAGGAAAAAAATTACGACATAGCGCGTATGGGATGGATAAGTGATTACGATGACCCCAACTCATTTCTTGACATGTGGGTAACAGGTGGCGGCAACAACCGCACAGGATGGTCAAACAGCGCCTATGACAGCCTTATCGAGCTTGCATCAATTACAAACAATAAAGAGATCCGGTTCGGCCATTTCAGAAAAGCGGAAAGCATCCTTCTTTCGGAACTGCCGGTAATTCCCGTTTATTTTTATACAAACGTCTACCTTCTTCATCCGTCCGTAAAGGGTTGGGAACCGAACCTGCTTAACATTCATAACTATAAATTTATCAGTCTGGAATGAGATGATCACATTTATCACTCGACGTCTCTTTTTCCAGACTGTACCCTCGCTGTTTCTGATAGTGACAGTCGCATTTTTTCTGATCCGGCTTGCGCCCGGAGGTCCGTTTGCATCGGAGAAGAGCATCTCGCCGGAGGTGTTAAAGCAGCTCAATACACATTATGGTCTTGATAAGCCGATTCTGGTTCAGTACACAGATTATCTTAAAAATGTGGTAAGAGGTGATCTTGGGCCTTCATTCAAGTATCCAGGAAGAAACGTGACTGAACTTATAGCAGAGGCATTCCCTGTTTCTCTGGAACTTGGCGTTTACGCTCTTCTTTTTGCCATTCTGGCCGGTATTGGCGCCGGCCTCCTCGCCGCATCCAAACCAGGGGGCGCGAGGGATTATCTGTCAACGATTCTGAGCACAAGCGGTATCTGCATACCATCATTTGTCCTGGGACCGCTCTTAGTGCTTTTGTTTGGCCTCAAGCTGGGGCTTGTCAATGTATCCGGATGGAGCAGCGCTTCAGACCGTATCCTTCCATCACTCTCCCTGGGCATGGTTTACGTAGCCTACATAGCACGACTGACCAGAGGCGGCCTGCTTGAGACCATGGTTCAGGATTATATACGCACCGCCAGGGCCAAGGGTATCCCGGAGAGCACAGTAATGATAAAACACGCTTTACGCGGCGCGCTCCTTCCGGTAGTCTCATTTCTGGGGCCAGCCGCAGCTGGACTTATAACAGGATCGTTTGTCGTGGAAACAATTTTCTCTATTCCAGGCCTGGGGAGATTCTTTGTTACCGCTGCATTCAACCGGGATTACACCATGATAATGGGGACAGTAATCTTTTATGCTATAGTAATAATCTTCTTTAATACATTGGTAGATATCACTCAGGCTCTTCTCGACCCGCGACTCAGGAGTAAACTGAATGAAAAAGCCTGAGCCCGATAACATCGCCGGTAATTCTCTCTGGAAAGATGCAACCCGCAGATTCACCGCTAACAGGCTTGCCATGGCAGGGCTCATCATTCTTTCTGTTCTGGTTATCCTGTGCATTCTGGCACCGTTAGTAGCTCCCTGGTCCGTTGATGTGCAGAATCTCTCTTTAGGTGCTTCGGCGCCAGGTCCCGGCCATCTTCTTGGGACCGATATTCTGGGAAGGGATCTTTTCAGCCGCATACTTTACGGAGGACAGATCTCATTTGCAGTGGGATTATGTGCTACTTTAGTATCAGTGCTCATTGGTGTGTCGTGGGGCGCAGTTGCCGGGTGGGCAGGAGGCCGTACCGATGCGGTAATGATGCGCATAGTTGACATGGCATACGCATTTCCCTTCACGATTTTTGTGATTATCCTGATGGTCTTTTTTGAAAGAAGCCTTCTGCTTCTTTTTGCCGCCATCGGAGCGGTGGAATGGCTGACTATGGCCAGAATAGTGCGGGGGCAAGTGATGTCGCTTAAAAGCCGGGAATTCATAGACGCAGCAAAAGGGCTGGGCCTCTCCAATACAAGGATTATCATCCGCCATGTTCTTCCAAACATCGCCGGTCCGGTAATTGTTTATGCCACTCTGACGGTCCCTGCAGTGATGCTTCTTGAGGCGTTCCTCAGCTTTCTGGGGCTTGGGGTTCAGCCCCCTGCAAGCTCATGGGGCATTCTGATCCGTGAAGGAGCGGAGGCGATGGAGGAGTACCCATGGCTTTTAATCTTTCCCGGTACAGTTCTCTCTATTACTCTTTTCTCCCTTAACTTTGTTGGTGACGGACTGCGGGACGCATTTGATCCGCGCTCATCGAAGGAGTAATGGTGATCCTAGACGTCAGAAATATAAGCACCACATTTAAACTCAGAGGGACCACTCTCAGGGCGGTAAACGACGTTTCATTCGGGTTGCAAAAAGGGGAAACTCTGGGGATTGTGGGAGAATCAGGGTCAGGGAAAACTGTACTGTGCCACTCAATAATGCAGCTTCTTCCCAGGCCACCGGCTGATATCAGTGGATCGGCCCTTTTTGGCCTTCAGGACCTTGTATCCTGCAGCAGTAAAGATATAAGAAATATCAGAGGTAACCGCATAAGCATGGTTTTTCAGGATCCTCAGGCCGCATTCAATCCATACCTGCGGATTTGCGACCAGCTTATTGAGCCGCTTCTTTACCACAGGCGTCTCTCACGCCGAACAGCAATGGACAAGGTGCTTTCGATCCTTGAGGAGACTGGAATTCCCGATCCTGCCAGGCGCTGCAGGTGTTATCCTCACGAGTTTTCCGGAGGGATGCTTCAGCGGGCAATGATCGCCATGGCTCTTATCACCCATCCGGAGATCCTTATAGCCGATGAGCCTACAACGGCTCTTGATGTCACTATACAGATGCAGATTCTTCAGTTGTTAAAGAGCCTGCAGCGGCAGCTTTCGATGTCGGTAATCTTTATCACCCACAATCTGGGAATAGTAGCCGGGTTCTGTGACAGGGTCCTTGTGATGTATGCCGGACAGATCCTGGAGTCTGCATCCGGCGATGATCTTTTCCTCCACACAGCTCACCCTTACACAAAAGCTCTTATCCGCAGCGTTCCATCACTGCACGTCAATTCAGGAGAGCTTTACAGTATAGAGGGAAAACCCCCGGACCTTACAAAAGAGATCAAGGGATGTCCGTTTGCCCCCCGGTGCACTTATGCTCAGGGAGAATGCACAGAAGAGGACGCTGCCGCCGGTCTTGTGGGAGTATCTCACTTTACCTCCTGCAGACGTGTTCTGAAAGGAGAGATAAGCCTTTGAACCGCAAACCGCTTCTGCAGGTTGAGAACCTGACAGTTTCTTTCCCGGCACGGGATAGCCGGACACGAATGAAAGCTGTCAATGATGTCTCCTTTGAGATTTACGAAGGTGAAACACTGGGGCTTGTGGGTGAGTCAGGGTGCGGAAAAACAACACTTGGAAGAGCTGTAAGCCTGCTTCAGAGAGCAGAGAGCGGGCGTATACATTTTAACGGCAGAGACCTTCTTCAGACGGGGGGCTCAGAGTTAAGAAAAGTACGCAGGCAGATCCAGATGATTTTTCAGAGCCCGTTTTCATCACTTGATCCCCGGATGTCTGTGCTGGACACTCTTTCCGAGGCTCTTATTTATTGCAAAGGAATTCCGGCAAAACGCTGCATCGATGAATCTTCGGAACTTATGAGACAGGTCGGGCTCGATCCTTCGGTAATCCGCAAGTTTCCACATGAGTTCTCGGGCGGACAGCGCCAGAGGATAGCTATTGCGCGGGCCCTTGCTGCCGGACCATCACTTGTTATCGCCGATGAGCCTGTGTCGTCACTTGACGTTTCTGTGTCAGCCCAGATTCTCTCTCTTCTGCGGCAGCTGCGGGCAAAGATGACTCTTACCATGCTTTTTATTTCCCACGATTTATCGATTGTTAAATACATGTCTCACAGAACAGCTGTCATGTTCAAGGGCGTAATAGTTGAGACAGGGGCAACAGAGGATCTCTTTAACAAACCTTCTCACCCGTACACAAAGATGCTTCTGGATGCCATCCCTGTTCCTGACCCATCAAGAAAAATTCTTCCCGGGCATTCTGTTCCGGAGCGTTTATCACCTGACATTTCATCAGGGGGCTGCTTTTTCAGGCACCGATGCCCCATTTCATATGAAAGATGTGCCTATGAGACGCCAGCACTTGGCCCGGTTGGAGGGAATCACTACTGTGCCTGTTTCAGAGCAGCATCAATTGAGCAGCCGGCCTGACTCTGCCGATTTCCAGCGCCAGTCTATACCCTTATCATCGAGGTAATCTTCCAGCTCTCTTACATTTGTAAAAAGATGTGTGTAGGACTTCAATTCTGTCCGCCGTTCACAGATTTGATCCGCAGACGGGTATTCCCGGCAGATTCTGGGACGATTTGGATAATCGCCGCAGTGATTCTCTTCAATGTTTATGCAGTCAGTACGGAACTCAAGCAGCCAGTCTCCCTCATGGTCAATTGAGATCCATATATTTTTGTGAAGCAGATACCAGCGGAGCTGGTCGTAGTCCCGTTTACAGGATGGTTTATCGATTGCAAGAGCCACATGACGGCAGCAGTGTGCATCACAGCCGCTGCAGCCCTCTACTTTATTGAGTTTCCCGGATTTATTTGAGTTCATCTTTCCCCCGCGCAGATATTCTCTATTCTGTCTCTCAACTTCAGGTAATGACTGCCTTCCCAGTATATTTTTCCGCAATTACAGCATTTTGCGAATTTTGTAAAATACTTTACCGTATTTTCTTCCAGTAGACTTTCTATTTCCTGTTTTTGAACAGGTTTCAGTTTTCCATTGCATTCCATGCAGATTGTAAACGGCTTTTTCCTGCTGCAGAGCCTGAATCTGGCGGTCACTTCCTTTATCTGAATACCGGTATCGGTTGACCTGACCCAATAGCCTGAGGAAACGAGCCGGTACTTGAGGATCCCTTTATCACGTGTAAGTATGATTCGATTCTGATCATGAGCGATTTCAACTATTTCTTTATCGCCGAAGTTATTTCTGTAAAGCGAATCAAACCCCATCATGCGCAGAAGGTGAGTGAGTTTTCCCAGATGTACATCGAGAATAAACGATGGATTCTCAGGGACCGGAGGCTGAAGGTGTAATAGAGTGTCTTTCTGAGGTACAGAAAAACAGGGGTAGACCTCGATACAGCTTTGGCCATTTAGCCTGAAGCCAAAATCCACAGAAGTCCCGTTCACAATCAGCACATCTATCCCGGTGTGCGGGACTCCAAGCGACTCGATCAAGTCCTTCACGCCGCACCCATCCTCAAAAGCTACACTCTGAGGAGAATTTTTCCGGTTTTGCGGGAAAAAATCGTTAAGAGAACCAAAGAATGAGATTATAGCCCGGCTTTTCATACCACCTTCCAGAGTCAAAATACAAGACGGCGCAAAATTTGCAGAGAATTCAGGTAAATAAGAAGCCATAAGCCAGCAGTTGGATACCATTCTTCTGACTTCTGCCTCCGGGCTTCTGCTTTTTAAGAGAAAAGAGATTGGAGGAGATTATGGAGAACCAGGACAACTTTAACGCCTATTTCGAAGATGCCCTTAAGATCCATGCGATTTGTGCTGATAACCTATTAAATGAGAACGACGCCCGGCTCTTGACATATATGCACGCTAAAGCCTCAGAGAGTGGCAAAGGGATTGAATATTTTCTTAATCCGGCCAAAGAGGACTCAGAAGCTCTGGAGATAATGCTTGGGCGCTGTAAAAAGACCCTGAGGCTTCCTGCCGTAATGAGTCTTGATGAGAAGGGGCAAGAAGCTATAGAGCTTATACTCACTATTGCCGACAAAATTTCCAATCTCGACGCTCTTCTGAGCAGAGAGTGCGGTCTGGAAAACCGTCTCTCAGGAGAACTACGTATAAGACTCAGGCTTTATCAGGATGAAGAGTTCCGTGACAGAATGATAGATCTTTACAAAACAAAGATTTTTCCCATGCTTCCAGTTTACACAAAAGACAAGGTGGATAAGGCATTTACCATTCTCAGAGCAAGGCAGCAGCGCAGTGAGGAGGAGCTGAAAGAGATGATGGCAAGTTTAAAGCTTTAAGAGCTCAGAGATTCAAGAAAAGAGGCTATCTTATCCGGTTCAGAGAGAAGCCTGGGTGCATCAAGAAGGAGTTTTTCCAGATCGACCTTATAGACATCCCAGGCTCCAACCCTGATCTCCTCTTCAAGCTGCCCCGGCCCCCAACCTGAGTACCCTAGAAAAAGTCGGGTTGTCAGGGGGTCAGTCTCAACCATCTGTATTATGCTTTCCCATTTGCCACCCATATGAACTCTCGGTTTGACAGTAAAAGCCCCCTCCATCGGTTCATCGGTAACCTGAACAATCTGAAGTTGTTCCTGCTGAACCGGGCCACCGATAAAGATCTCTCTTTTCAGATCAAGGCCATTGAAGCCGTCAAAGATCTCCGAAAGAGGCATATGGGATGGGCGGTTCAGTACCAGGCCGTATGATCCCTCTTTGCTGTAGAGGCAGATAAGGACGGCGCAGGATTCGAAGTTTGGGTCCTGGAGAATATCTCTGGCAAGCAGTATGGCCCCCTGGGAGAGTTTGTCTAGATTCTGCTGTGCGGACGGATCCAGGTCGTTGGTTTGATCGGGGAGAGGTTTGTTCATGGTTATAAAAATAGATTCGGGAAGAGGAAGGTTTCATCCTTGAGGTGACATTGAGGTGTCCCAGAGATGATTTAGTGACTTAATTTGTTAAATTCTGATAATTACCTTCGGATGAAGAAGCTCCGGAGTATCTTCCCCAGAGATGACTTAGTGCCAAGACTCAAGGTCCCTGTTTCACCTCAGGGATGAAAAAGTGACAACGCAAAATTCCCAAAATCATCTCTGAGGTGACATAGTGCCTCAACTCCACGTCCCTAATTCATCTCTGGGGTGTGAAATTCAGGGTGTTATCAAGGTTTCTACTCGCCTCCGGTTTTTTGTCACGA
>Ga0123335_1004964_pt1 | contig 16612 bp, 17 predicted proteins | sample BiotimSIPDNA_2_FD_89707 | JGI IMG/M metagenome (GOLD analysis project Ga0123335, IMG submission 89707) | Anaerobic biogas reactor microbial communites from Washington, USA - Biogas_R2 time_0 SIP DNA | ecosystem: Engineered > Bioreactor > Anaerobic > Unclassified | place: Washington, USA...
CGTATCGGGGGCTGTACATGTGCCACAAGACTGGCTACAGACTGGGTCGGGGCCACACTCAAGGTTGATGCATTCTGGTACGCAGCTATCTTCCTGACACTGACCATCAGCATCGCACCGTTCACCGGATTTGCACGTGCCACATGACTGGCTACAAACAGGATCTGGTCCACAGATACGATTGCCGCAGTCCGGAACACAAGATTGGTCAGCTCCGGAGCCTTTATCTGCTATATCATTGATATCATAACCATTATCACGGGTTAGGGGGGGGAATCCTGCTAAGATGTGGGCTCGGTGGGCTGAGTCATCGCACCCAGCAATGGACGTCATGGCAAGAGCCAAGAACATGGTGGCTAAGCTTTTCAAGACATGCATCGACTACCCCTCCGAAATCAATGGTCTATTCAACACCAGATGGCCATTGGTAACACATGTTTAAAGCAAAAGCTAGTTTAAATTACACCCTAAACCAAGCATGAGCCTGTGTGGGCTCGATGATGACTGTGACAAGTAACCAAAGCAGTGCCACGAGTCCAAATGCATAGACAATGAATGCATACAAGTTTTACTGGAAAACAATGCGCCATACTCTGATGGTGGTCGCTGCACTAGCCCGGACACTTGCCTAGATGCTGACTGCGAGTCGCCGCTTTTTCCGTACAAAATCTATGGTATATGCGCCAGTTTTACCTGGAATACAACGGCCATGAAAAACTCCAACCACTGGTTGGAGAAATTGCTTGGACCCACAATCTGGTCATTATGGAGCGATGAGATGATGGACAACGAGGAGGATTTGGATGAAAACGACTGACAAAAGTCCAACGAACGCCCTCGACCGGCCGCAGGACTATCCACGCCTGTTGAGCGAGATCAAGGAGCGCATACGCTGTGCCCAGTACCAAGCCCTCAAGGCCGTCAATAAGGAGCTGATCGGCCTGTACTGGGACATCGGGCGGATGATCGTGGAGCGGCAGGATGTTGAAGGATGGGGCAAGGCGGTGGTGGAACAGCTCGCCGCCGATCTGCAAAAGGAGTTTCCCGGCGTGGGTGGCTTTTCGGCTTCCAACCTCTGGCGAATGAAGGCTTTTTTCGAGGCGTACACCGGGCACGAAAAACTCGCACCATTGGTGCGAGAAATTGGCTGGAGCCACAACTTGGTCATTATGGAGCGCTGCAAGGACCCTCTGGAGCGGGAGTTCTATCTGCGCATGACCCGAAAGTTTGGGTGGTCCAAGAACGTGCTCATCCATCAGATCGATAATCAGAGCTATGAAAAAGCCATGCTCGGCCAAACCAATTTCGACAAGGTGCTGACGCCAGAGCTTCGTGCCCAAGCCAAGTTGGCGGTGAAGGACGAATACACCTTCGATTTTCTGGAACTGGGCGATGAGTACGGCGAGCGCCAGCTGGAGCGGGCGCTCATCGCCAGGATCGAGGATTTTCTGAGGGCCATGGGTGGCATGTTCGCCTTCATGGGCAGCCAATACCGGTTGGAGGTGGACGGCAAAGAGTTTTTTATCGATCTCCTGCTGTTTCACCGTCGTCTGCGCTGCCTTGTCGCCATTGAATTGAAAGTCGGCGAATTCCTGCCGGAGTTCGTCGGCAAGATGCAGTTTTATTTGGCGGCTCTGGACCGGCAAGTCCGCCAGGATGACGAGAACCTCTCCATCGGCATCATCCTGTGCAAAGAAAAGAGCCGCACGATTGTGGAGTACGCCCTGCACAACACCAGCAAGCCCATCGGTGTAGCCACTTATGAAATCACTAGGACCCTGCCCAAGGCGCTAAAAGGTCAACTGCCGTCGCCGCAAGACATCGCCCATTTGCTGGAGGACCTATGAAGCCGACTGACGCCGGCGAAAAAGGCCTAGAGTCGACTACCGTCGCCTCCCTTGTAAAGAAAGCCCGACAATCCGCACAAAAGAATTGAGCCCCTGTCCCCGTCCCCGTCCCTGTCCCCGTCCCTGTCCCTGTCCCCGTCCCTGTCCCCGTCCCTGCCCTCTCCCCCTCCAAATTAAAACCGTGTTAAACTTCTGCCCTGTGGGCTCTAGCTCAGTTCTCTTCATAACACGGGGATAGTAATCATGAAGCGACAGACTATCTGGATCGCAGTTGGACTTGTGGTGGGCATGCTTGCATGTTCATCTGGACCTGACCCTATTGGCGATGATGCCTCTGACAATCCTGACTCCACGCTTGATACGCAGGATACGGACGCAAATCCACCCGTAGATGTGGACGTCGATGCAGACATCACTGCCGACGACGGTGATTCAGATCCTTCGCCAGACGCTGAAATTGATGCAAAGGACATATCTCATGATGACAACGGTGATGAAGGAGATCACGAATGTGATAGCAGACTAGTCTATGAGGATATTGAGGCCTCTTCCACCTTGATAATGAATGCCATTAAAGTTTATCGAAATAAAATGAAGCTTGAAAATGAGCCTGAAGACGTGGCATTTGCTGCCATGTTGGCCCATCTGGAATCCCTAGAAAACGTTTCGGACATTGTGAATGACGAATCTGGCGTCTTTTTCACCTCGCCTCAAGGCATTCGATGCGGTATTTATTTGGACCCAGTCGCCAGTATCAATTCACCGCTACCTCCTGCTGTATTCAAGCCAAATCCTGGTACAGCGACTGGTAAGGCTGGTATCTACTCCACATTGATCGAGTCACGTGGTGGTTTTCCAAACACGCACCTTGATATTGCTGAACAACTCTCAACTGCTGGATTCCAAGCCGAATCTGTGTTTGAAGACTGGCATGTCAGCTTGAACAACATCAACCGGATGTCAGAGTTCGACGTTATTTACATCAGGGCCTATGGAGCGATTGATCGAGGCACGTTTGCTTTCATGACAGGCGAGTATGCACCAGTGGGCGATACTCCTTGTCAGGTGACTGCTGAGTTCGACGAACAGGCCATTGGACTGGGCGCCCCCATCAACTACGACGGTAGGCCGTTAATCACGGTCTACCCGAAATATTTCCAAAAAATGACATTCAAGGAAAACAGCTTGGCATATTTTTCGTCTTCCTACGGACTTAAGACAGCTACTCTTGCATCCGCGATGCATAAGCAAGGACTAGGAGTGTTTGTCGGTTGGTCGAACCCGTTGGCCATTAAACAGGAGGACGCCAACACAAACATTGTCCTTTTTGAGCGCCTTTTACAGGGGGCAACGTTGGGTGCGGCTATAACCGAATTGAAGGCTGAAGACGCCAGCTTTGGCTACTTTTGGCCAGATGAAGATGACTACGAGACCCTTTCAGTGCTGGACTACTACCCATACCCTGACGGGGGTAAAATCCGAATCACCAAAACTGGATGTGATGAAAATGCGGATTGTCCGCAAGCCCCTGAAGAGCACGTCTGCCAAAACCATCAGTGTACCAAGACAAGCTGTGCGCCAGGTTGTATTAATCGAGAATGTGGGCCCAATCCGGCTTGTCCTGGGCTAAACTGCGGATCTTGTTCCGATAGCGAGATCTGTAACGACTCGGGCATTTGCGAACCAAAACCCCCCGACTGTCCTGCTGATAAGAACTGCGGCCATCGAACTTGCGGTCCAGATCCTGTTTGTGGGGAGTCTTGTGGTAGCTGTACCAACGATGGGTCATGTGACACCAATGGTAGATGCATGCCAAAGTCGGTGGGAACTTGCGTTGAAGGCTGGTGTTTAATCCCTTCAGGAACCTTTAGTATGGGTTCTAATAAAGACGAAGCTGACTCTGAGCCTTTAGAATGGCCAGTTCTGACAGTCACGATTACGCGTTCTTTCTACATGAAGCAGACGGAAGTAACCCAAGGTGAGTGGACATCATTGATAAGCAGAAATCCATCTATCAACAAGGACGGAGATGATTATCCAGTGGAGCAAGTCAACTGGTATGATGCAGTTTCTTATGCTAATGCCCTGTCGGTGCGTGATGGATTTGAAGTCTGTTACACGATGACTGGGTGTACGGGAACAGTGGGGATTGATCTTGATAATTGCACCGTAGTTTTTAGAGGTCTCGACTGTAATGGTTATCGTTTGCCTACTGAAGCAGAATGGGAATACGCGGCTAGGGCCGGTACTACAGGGCCCAGGTATGGCGAGCTTGATGAAATAGCCTGGTACCGAGGTAACAATGAGGACAAGCCTCATCCAGTAGGGACAAAGGCTGCTAATGCCTGGGGATTACACGATGTGCTTGGCAGTGTTTCAGAGTGGGTGAATGACTGGTTCGAGCTTTACTTCGAACGTGACCCCGTTTGCGAGGATCCTTTGGGAGCTGAAATAGACGAGGCCAAAGTTCTACGTGGCGGTGGCTGGACTGATGAGCCAAACTTTCTGCGGTTGGCATTTCGTGGCACTGATTTCCCAAGCCGCACGTCGCACGACCGTGGCTTCCGCCTAGCTAGAACAGTGCCCCCCGCCCCAATGCCCTAGTCGCCCTGCCCCTGGCCCCGTCCCTGTCCCTGTCCCTGTCCCCGTCCCTGCCCCTGTCCCTGCCCCTGCCCCTGTCCCTGTCCCTGTCCCCGCCCCTGCCCCCGCTCCACGTTCTTGACATTAATGCAATCTTTGCATATCTTCACGTGGGTACTTTTTTGTTGCGATCAGCGTACTTTTCTGGTTGTAAGATGGAAGTCAAGGTAGCAAAAGTTACTGTCCAAGATCGGGAATTTCACTTGCGAACTACTGGGGACGTTTCCGAGCTTGAGGCTGCTGCCGAATTATTGAACCGGAAATTGGTCCAGATGGCCTCCAAGACGACTCAGCCGGCACATTCAGTAGCGTTGCTGGTCGGTTTGGATTTGGCCGCGGAGCTCCTTAGGGAGAGGGCCAAACAAGCAGAACTCCGTGAAAAGATACGAGATCAATCACGCTGGATGCTTGATCGCTTGGACGCCGGGGAAAGTGCCATTACCTTTGGGGACAGCCCTCTGGAAGTGGAGGGGTGAGCATATATAGATCCGATTTTGTGAAATAAATTAGGCCCTGTCAGCCAAGGTAACTTGGCTTTTTTGTTCACGGTTTTTTTAGGAGGAACGCTCCGACAGGACGTCATTTTCGCGGTCGTATACAGCCTTTTTCGGGGTGAGAGCCCGTACGGGCGCCGAAGCTAGGCTGTTTGCTTACCCTCGGCGCGTCTTGCGCCAATTCCAGTGGCCCCTCATAACATTTTTTAGTCCGGTGCCGCAGCGTGCAGCATCGGTAGGGGGCTTTTATGAACATATTGATATGGATCCTTGTTCCGGTGGCCATAATACTTGGCCTTGTCGCCGGGGCCGTGATTGCGGCCTCACTACTCAAACGGTCGTATCTGGACAGAATCAAAGACATCGAAAAGACTGCGGCTGAGCGATTACAAGAGGCAACTTCAGCAAACAAAAAGGCGTTGATTGATGCTCAAAATCAGCTTAAGGGCGCCGAAAAGAGGGTCAAAACTCTTGAAACTGAACTAAAAGACGCCCGATCAGAAGGTGAGCGAAGGGAGGAAAGGCTTAATAAACGTGAAGAGACCATCGAACGCAAATATGAGTCGATGTCTTCCAGGGAATCTGAAGTCGCCAAGCGGGAGCGCAATATAACTGCCCGAGAAAGCACGATTAATGAGGCTGAAAAACGAAACGAAGCCCTGGTACAAGAGGCGTCGAGAACTTTACAGCGCATCACTGGAATGACACAGGAAGAAGCCATCCGTTACCAGACTGAAAAAATACTTGATGAAGTTAAACTTTCAGCCGCTAGGCAGATCAAGATGATCGAGGATGAGGCTAAGGAAGAGGCCGAAAAGCGGGCCAAACGAATCATTGGTATCGCCATTAGTCGCTATGCAGGCGAGTTCACTAATGAACGAACGGTATCGGTTGTGAACCTGCCAAGTGAAGAGATGAAAGGGCGTATCATCGGGCGAGAAGGCCGTAATATCAGGGCATTTGAGGCCGCCACTGGGATAGACGTCATCATCGATGACTCGCCGGACACGGTTACCTTGTCTGGCTTTAACCCGGTGCGTCGTGAGATTGCTAGGTCCGCACTGGAAAAGCTGATTCAGGACGGCAGAATTCATCCCACTAGGATTGAAGAAATCGTTGATAAGGCCACAAAGGAAGTGGAAGCCAAGATCAAGGAAGCTGGTGAAGACGCCCTTTTCCAGCTTGCGCTCGGCAGTATGCACCCAGAGCTTATCAAGCTTGTTGGTCGCATGAAATTTCGAACTTCCTATGGCCAAAACGTGTTGAATCACAGTATCGAAGTTGGCTTTTTGGCGGGATTGATGGCGGCCGAGCTTGGTTTACCAGTAAAGGAAGCTAGGCGGGCTGGCCTGTTGCATGACCTTGGAAAGGCCGTTGACCAAGAGGTTGAGGGCCCACACGCGATTGTTGGGGCTAACATCGCCAGAAAGTTTGGGGAATCAGCCGAGGTGGTCCACGCGATAGCATCCCACCACGAAGAAGAAAAGCCACTCACCCTGCTGGCCCATATCGTTACTGCGGCTGACGCGATGTCAGGGGCCAGACCTGGTGCGCGTCGTGAAAGCCTTGAAAACTATGTTCAAAGACTGCAGGACTTGGAGGCCATTTCCAACTCCTTTGATGGAGTGGAACGCTCCTTTGCCATTCAGGCTGGGCGGGAAGTTCGCGTATTGGTTGAACAAGGGCGAGTTTCAGACGAGGGTGCGTCAATGCTGGCCCGCGACATAGCCCGACGAATTGAAGAAAAGCTCTCGTACCCAGGCCAGATTCGAGTCTGTGTTATCAGGGAAACTAGGGCTGTAGATTTTGCCAAGTGACGTCTAAAGGCCTTAATAAGCCAAGTTTCTGAAATCAGGTAACTGGACGGAGAAGGAAATGGCCAATAATCAAGAGGCTTTGATGAAGCGCCTGCTGGCAGGCTCTGTTCAATGTGAAACGCCAGAGCACCTAGCCCAAAAACTGGCAAAGGGCAAAACTCTGACTGTGAAAGTGGGGTTTGACCCAACTGCTCCAGACCTGCATCTTGGACACACTGTCGTCATGAACAAGATGCGCCAGTTTCAGGATCTTGGGCACAACATCGTTTTTGTGGTGGGTGACTTTACCGCCTTGATAGGCGATCCCACGGGGCGTAACGAGGCCAGAAAGCCCTTGTCTGAGGAACAAATTCAAAAGAATGCACAGACTTACACTGAGCAAGTCTTCAAGGTTTTGGACCGTGACAAGACCAAGGTCTGTCACAACTCGGATTGGCTCAAAAAGCTTGGTTCAGACGGCTTGATCAAACTTGCGGCCAAATACACCGTCAGTCGCATGCTGGAAAGGGATGATTTTGCCAAGCGAATAGCCGCGCAGGCGCCGATTTCGTTGCACGAACTGCTCTACCCACTTTTGCAGGCCTACGACAGCGTTGTGTTGGAAGCCGACATAGAGATGGGAGGCTCAGACCAGCTATTTAACTTGCTGGTAGGACGAGCCATCCAGCGAGACTTTGGTCAGGACCCACAAGTTGTGATCACGATGCCGCTGCTTGAGGGTACTGATGCAAAAATGGTTGATGGGGTTTTGACTGGCTCTAAGATGTCGAAGTCCTTGGGAAATTATGTTGGCGTCAGCGAGCCTCCAACCGACCAATTTTTAAAGCTGATGAGCATTTCTGACGACCTAATGTGGCGTTATTTTGACCTTTTAAGCGCAAGACCAGCTGAAGAAATTCTTACGCTTAGATCAGAGTGCGCCAACCAGTCCAGAAATCCTCGTGACGTCAAGGAGTTACTGGCTCTTGAAATAGTTGAGCGTTTTCACGGGGCGGCCGCCGCACAGGACGCTCAATCTGCAGCAAACCAGTGGCTTAGGCAGCGAAAAGTTGCTGATTTAGAGGAAGTTTCTGTGGTTGCACAAGGTCCTGGGATAGCGCTGCCAAACGCCATCAAGGATCTTGGTTGGGCGCCATCTACAGGCGAGGTACGTCGGCGATTGGTTGAAGGGGCAATCAAAGTGGATGGTGAAAAAATCACCGATCCTCAGCACTTGCTGCTGGTTGGAAACTCCTACGAGATTCATTATGGGCGCAAAAAAGCTGGTAAGGTAACTGTTATAGGTGGCTAAATCTTACACTTCCCAGTGAAGCGGCTTCGCACCCTACCCTCTTACACCGGGTGAATTCAACAAACGCTGTTCCTCTGCCTGCATCTTCTTGGCCTGTGCCGGCTTTTGGTGGTCATACCCCAACAGATGTAACAGACTGTGGATGAACAAAAACACCACTTCTTCGACCAGCGGATCGGCGCCTGCTGGCACATCATCTGCCAGATGGATTGCCCCTTGGGCCTTGGCACGCTCAAGCGAAATCACGATGTCGCCCAAGAAGCCGCCATCAAAATCATCTAAAAAATCGGGGCTTTCGTTTGCTGCAAAGGACAGGCAATCTGTGGGTTCATTAATGCCTCTCCACTCTTTGTTAAGCCGTTTAATCGCAGCATCCGAAACAAAAACCAGCGAAATTTCACTATCATCAACCCCGGCGGCAGTAACCACCGCTTCCAAGCGTGGGCGAATTTCCTTAATAGAAATAGGTACTTTTCTTTGTCGGTTCAATATATCCAAGGCCATCCCAAAACCTCACCTGCTTTCTTGCTCAGCTGCCATCTGATAGCGCAGCCTTTCTGCGTTATAGGCGCGCACAATCGATTGCACCAGCGGGTGGCGCATAACATCTGATTCCTCAAAAACGCACATCCCGATACCGCGAACTCCATCTAAGACTGTGGCTGCGTGCTCCAAACCTGATGGGCGATCAGGTGGCAGATCAGTTTGGCTTATGTCGCCATTTACAACCACCTTCGAGTGATATCCCATGCGCGTCAAAAACATCTTCATCTGCTCAATGGTGCAGTTCTGCGCCTCGTCCAGGATGATAAAGGCGTCAGAAAGCGTACGCCCCCTCATGAAGGCCAATGGGGCAATCTCAATCTGGCCGTGTTCTATCAGTTTTTGGCCTCTTTCCGCCCCTACTAGGTCGTAAAGAGCGTCGTAAAGCGGCCTTAGATATGGATTGACCTTCTCGACCAAATCACCTGGCAAAAACCCCAGGCGCTCACCTGCTTCAACAGCTGGCCTAGTCAGAATAATGTGCTTAACCTTCTTGGACAAGAGGGCAGATATGGCGGTTGCCATCGCCAGGTAGGTCTTGCCAGTTCCAGCAGGCCCAAGCGCAAATACAAGGTCATATTTGGACATCAGGTCCAAATATTCGCGTTGACGCGGGGTGCGCGGTATCACACGCCCGCCAGAATTCAATTTCACCTCAGTATTGGGACTCAGCGATTCAGATGGATTTTGCCCAAGAATTGTAACACCGCGATCAACATCACCTATGGTAACTGGGTGGCCCTGAGAGACGATCTTGTAAAGCTGCCTTAAAACAGCTGCACCAGTGTCTACATCATCAGTAGAACCGCTTAAAGTGACTTGATTTCCACGGATCAAAACATCTATGGAAAGTCGTTGTTCCAAGCGTTTTAAATGTTCATCGTGAGGGCCACAAAGTGCTGCGAAGTTATCGAGATTATCAAACTCAACTATCTTTTTAGTCATGCTGCTCATCTAAATCAGACGTTTCCTCCAAGTCATAAAACCTATAAGCGCCATCAGATGTGAAAAAAGCGCTGTGCTTTGCATCAGCGGGGGCAACCAAATCTTCAGTCAGCAGATCATTCAGATTTTCAGGTCGCTCACCAAACATTAACTGATATAGCCTGATTGCTCCAGCCACCCGATCATCTGCCGCCTTGTTTTCCAGCGCCCTAAAAGGGTTAAACAATGTCGCCTCTGAAGCTGACTTTGACCACGCCGCGCTGTTACTACCAATCAAACTCAATGCTAAGCCTACCAAAATCACAATCACGGTCAACATAGACATAGCACGCAAGAGACCTTGGCGTCCTTGACTGGTTTTGGAACCAGCCTTGCCATTTTCATGAACAATATGCCTAGATTTAATCAATGAAACCAAGGCTCTATGAACAACATGCATTGGTTGACAGGTGATGTTGGCCACCTCGGCAACAGTTCGAAATCCATCAACGTAAAAATAAACCTGCCTTTCCAGGTGGCCTAAATTCAAATCCTCCCATTTGGGATTTCTACCGGTGTGGTGGTGAGCCTTTGAAAAAACCATATCATCTGCCGGGATAAACTGTTTGATTTCCGGCAATTCACCAGCTCGCCTCATAGCTTCTTTCAAAAGATGAGGGATGGCCAGCGAGCATGAACTCCCAACTTGACCCCCTAAGGCATCGTCGGTAATTTCTGAAACCGAAGCGTCAAAATCCAACGACACCTCCAAGACGGCCTCTATGTTAAGAGAATCTTTTATCTGCTGCATGGTGGACTTGGAGACTATCTTGGAGTCAACAACCAGTTCATCAATTGGTTTTCCTTTGTTTAGTGATTTTCGTTTCAACGTCTCGGCAACAGTGCCTTTCATCAACGAGCTTCGAACAAGCAGTTCTAACATGGCGTCATCATTACTTGCTTTGTGACAAATCTCGATAACGCGCCCACGATTTACACGAAACCAAGAATCATTTCCAGAACTATCAGTAACTTTAAGTACCTGGTGGCCGCCAGACTGCGCCGCATCATAAAGTGCCCGGACAAAAGGTGGAGTATGCGAACTTTCCATGGCCGAATCTACCTCCACTTAGAAATTATCACTGGCAGACTTTGCAAACCAGACATCGATTGCCGACCAGAAATACACGACTATAAGCAAAACTGGAGGCAACCAAGGCAAGGCGCCAGAGTCAAGCCCTGCCCAAGTTGTAATATCAGTAATCGGCACCCCAGGAGACCAAAGCATTGAAATAACAAGGCCAAGCAAGAAAAGCATCAATCCCCCTCGAATCGGTCTTCCAACCAAAATCTGGCCACTTCCAGGGACTGCGATAGCAAAAACGGAACGTAAAAAGCCAAATTGACCGTCAAATATTTTCTTGCGCTCGCGATGCGCTGCCAAATCCTTGGAGTCAATAAAGGCTGGCCTGACCTGTTCAAGCAGACACGACGGGCAATAGTCATATCCTGATGCATTAATATTGCACATCCGGCAAGATACATCGTGGCACTTGGGGCATCTTGTTGCTGGACTTAAGTGCTTCCTAAACGAAAGAAATACGCCGGCTAGCAGCATTAGGGCCAGTGACGCCAAGGATAGTACAAATGGGGGGATTTGCCCTTCCAACAATCCGCCGTATGGCAGGACTTTAGGGAAGTCAAACAAATTCAAGCCTGAAAAGAAGAACCACGGCGAGCGAAAGTCTGGGTTTTCCAACTCGGCCAAAATGTCAGCCCTTGATGAGCATGGTGATAAATCGCTGGTAAGTGATTTGATTCTGGCAACATATTCCAGCTCACCTGTTTCAGTGTTGGCCAGCAAAGAATCCAGCAGCCGGTCACGCTGCGCCCTGTCCCCCAGAAAGCCAGCCGTCAAAGCGGCCCCCCGGCCAGCAGCTGGCGAGGAAGGCCACCTTTTAAGCCCCTCAGCGTAAGCCGCCGAAGCCTTTTCCAAATCATCCCTGTTGGGTACTTCCCCTTCACAGGCGTAAAACGCCCTTGCTAAAAGCAGATTGCCCTGCAGCGTTTGTGAGTTTCCGGTCCAATCACCCTGGATCATGGCCAGATGAGCCAAAGCTGCGTCTATTGCTTTAACTGACTTGGGATTCTGCTGGAACTCATGCAGGGCCAACGCGATTCGATACGAGCTTTCTTGAGGGTTTGCCTGCGCGGCTTTTTCAATAATCGCAACCTCGTTTGGTTGACAGTAGTCTAAAAGACAGCTGTGCATCGCAGGTCCGACTGCCTTATCAAATTGTTGTGGCAGCACGACGATTGAGACCAGGACTGGGAGCGCGGCTGTAAGAAAGAACCGAAAAAACACCGAGAATGTCTCAGCATTGCGGGAATACCTTAGGATTATTAGGTTCCACAGCAGTACACTTCCAAGAATCCCAAGGCCAGCCATAAAGGGCAAAACCAGTAATAGCAAGGCGACAGCAATGTGGAGACCAGACAAAATGAATTGACGAAACCTGGCAAAAAAACCCTTGGATTTTTTTATGTCTAGGGCTGTTTTAGCCCCTTTTTCGCCGCCTGGAAACAGATCTCCAATATCGTGAAGGATCTCGCGCCTGACTTTCAGTAGGGATAACAATGAGCTGATAATTATCGAAACGACAAGGGCCCCAAACACATAATATGAGGCGTTGGCACCGCCAATCACCCAGGCCTTTGGATTGGATGCCCACACTGAAAGCCCATCAAATACAGACAACAAGGCCTGCCCAACCCCTGAAAACCCATATAACAATCTGGCCTTGGCCAAGGCAAAATGAGCCTGTGGCAGATCTGGAGCCAACTGGACTATCAGGCCCATTATTCGATTGCACTCAATGGCGCCTGTAAAGACCTTTTGGGCGCGTGGGATTACGCCGGCTGCCACAGTTGTAAGATTGTGTATGTTGTGGTCTTTTTTGGCGCTGATCAAACGTTCCAGCATCAGTGTAGTGGCTTCAGTATCGCCTCGACGTACTGCGGTAAAAAGCGCGGCTACCTCAATTTTAAGGTCACTGGGAATGTCGATACTTAGACTGACTGGCTGAAGCTGCTGGGCTGTAGTATAGCTAGGGAGCGCCAGCAACAATGACACAAGCGTTAAAGCATAAGCAAACCTGGCACTCAATCCCATGGCACACCGCTGCATCGGACAGAAGATGATAAGAACAATATCACTGAAAGAGAAGCTAAAAGCGCAATCAGACTTGGTGAATGACAGCAATTGGCTTCAGGCCGAGCATGTGGGGCGAACTACTTACCGCGTTTTCGACGTTCGTGGCGCATCTTTTTACGCATTTTCTCGTATTTATGCTTACGCATTTTTTTTCTTCGTTTCTTAATGACACTACTCATTCTGCACCACGCTCCTTTAGCGAGTAGAAAACGCAACGACGGACAATTCTAGTGGCACACCGGCCCAATGTCAATAGCCACGCGGACGTTAAAAGTAACAACAAAGCTAAGACGAGCGCTCTGTCCCTGCTACAGAACGTGCTAATTAGCACGTTCTGGTTCCCGATTGTTCGCTCTTTTTTGCGTTTTATCTCTTCGTTACAGTTTAAAAACATGGTCCGGGGGCATCCTTCCGGACCCAAAATCTCCCGTAGCCACCCCGACTGTCTCTTAGTGACATCGTCCGGGCGAAATATACGATTGCTAACGTATACGTTTATCCTTTTGGCCCGGACGGGCCGCTGCGCGTCCTTCATGTCAGCTAAAAGACGTCGGGTCCCGGCAACTCCCGATAGCGCCCTCCAGGATTGCCCCCGGACCATGTTGCAGGGTGCCCTCTCGACCTCTTTTTAGCTCCAAATCCTGCGGATTAGCACAATTGCCTTCCTGTCCCCGCCCCCGCCCCTGCCCCTGTCCCTGCCCCCCGCGTCTGCCCCAGCCACCCAATCACGAGGGGGAATCTTTTTAATCAGTCATAAGATTGACTATCTCTACCCTTCAGGATAAATTTGCTTGACATCGCTGGGGCTATGGGTAATTTCTTTACCCGGGTGTTTCTTAGGTATTGTGTCAAAAATAGGTCCAGGGGTAGGCTTTGATTGCCCTTTTGCGCAGATCCTGATCTGCTGAGGACGGAGGCCCAATGAGAACAGGTTTTTCAGGTTCGGAAGAGACTTTGCTTGGTCGTGGTGCTGAGTTTAATGGCACGCTAACCTTCAAGGATTCCGTACGCATCGAAGGGAAACTCACCGGTGAGATTTCTTCTGATGGTACTTTGATTATTGGAGAAGGCGGTGAAGTTCAAGCGGAAATCAAAGTGGACACCGTGATTATTCAAGGACGGCTGGTTGGAAACGTCCAGGCAAAATCCGCTGTGGAACTGCACGCAACAGGTTTTCTTAAGGGTAATGTAACGACTGTAAGCCTCAACATTCATAAGGGTGCGATATTTAATGGGACCAGCTCCATGCCGGAGGGGCCAATAACTGCCCAACCGCCAGTTCAAACCAGTACTCTACCTGACTTATGACGGCCAGCATTGCCACAGCAAATCTTAAACTTTTCAAGACATTGATGTCGTTCTTCGCCATTGGTTCCGTGGTGGCTTGTGCCTCGGATAGCGGTGGCTTGGCTGCTGAAAGCCTTGTGAAATCGCCGTGTAAAGGCGACCAAGCCACCGAATTTTCAGCGTTTTCAATGGAATTTGATCGCCTTGCTTGGATTTCTTTGAATGAAACAGTGGCAACCTTGGAGCTGCGTAAAGGTCACAAAGCACCGACCGAGTCAGATTTTGTGGCCCTACAGTTTACTGACCTAGACGATACAAAAAATCGATGGCAGGCGGGTGAAAAGCTGGCTATCGATAACGACAAGATTCGAGTGTCAGTCAGTTTTAATCAGACATGTCCAGACCAGGTCCAGCCCTTGATCGCGCATGAAGGAGAACTTTTTCTGGATTCCTTTGATGTAAGAGACGGCGGAGAGGTTGCTGGAAACGCCTTGTTTTACTTAAAGGACCTTAGAACAAACGAAAATGTCAGCTCTGAGGTGAGACTTGAGTTTAGTGTGGTATTAAAGCGTGGTTCACCCCACGAGTTCTTTTCGCGAACACTGACTGCCACAAATATCTTTGAACATAGCGAGGGAGCAAGATGAATCAGGAAAAAAAGCTGATGATCCAGAACATTGCAAGTGACTTAAGTGCCAAGTTTGGGGTTGATTTGCAAAAAAGCACGGCCGTGACTGTGCCACCAAAAGATCAGCCATTAGCCCGCTTCATCGACCATACCCTGTTAAAGCCGGATGCAATGCCAAGTGATATTGCGAGGTTGTGTGAAGAGGCAAAAAAGTATGACTTCTTCTCGGTTTGCGTGAATTCAGTCTATGTCTCTCTTTGTGCACAGCAACTGCAGGACACTGACACCAAAGTGTGCTCAGTTGTTGGTTTTCCATTGGGAGCCATGCTTGGTTTCGCAAAAGCCTTCGAGACAAAGCAGGCCGTTTTGGCCGGGGCTGGTGAAATAGATATGGTTTTGTCAGTCGGTTTGCTTAGGGCTGGAGAGCTGGCGGCGGTTTTGGAGGATATTAAGGGGGTGGTCGAGGCCGCAGATGGAAGATGGGTCAAGGTGATCTTGGAAACGTCCATGCTCAATGATGAGCAAAAGATTCAAGCTTGCTTCTTGTCAAAGCTGGCAGGCGCAAAATTTGTAAAGACATCCACAGGTTTTGGCGGTGGTGGTGCCACAGTGGCAGACGTGGAATTAATGCATCAGTGTGTTGGCGATTCTATGTTGGTTAAGGCCTCTGGTGGGGTCAGAACCTACGAAGACGCTGTTAAGATGATCGCGGCTGGAGCAAGCAGATTGGGCGCCAGCTCGTCAATCAATATCGTGACCAAGGGTTCTAATGACTCGTCTGGTTACTAGCCGCATTCAGATGCTTGGTTGCAAACAGCTCGGCGGCTTTATAGGAAGACCGCACTAACGGGCCGGAGGCAACAAACAAAAACCCCAATTCTCGGGCAGTTTTTTCAATCAAATCAAACTCTTCTGGTGGCAAGTATCTTTCAACGGGCCAGTGTTTTTTTGTTGGTTGCAGATATTGGCCAATAGTTACCATGTCGACATCGACGGCTCTTAATTCAGATAAAGCCTCGCGAATTTCTTCGAAAGATTCACCAAGCCCAACCATCAACGAAGATTTAGTCAGAATGCCTGGCTTTTTTTGCTTAGCCTGGCGCAAAACCTCAATGGAGCCTTCGAAAGAAGCTCTTGGGTCACGGATTTTGGGGCTTAAACGTTTAACGACCTCGACGTTGTGGCCCAACACATCTGGAGCAGCCTTTAGCAACACATCCAAACGCTCGTCGCGGTAATCTGGAATCAAGGCCTCAACCTTGATGCCATCGTTCAATTTGCGAACTTCAGTAATCACATCTGCAAAGTGCTGGGCGCCACCATCTGGCAGGTCGTCTCGGTCCACGGAAGTAATCACTAGGTAATTTAATCCAGTCTGGGCAACAGCACGAGCGACCCTTGCCGGCTCATCTGGTGGCAAAACCCCTTTGGGATTTCCGGTAATTACAGCGCAAAAACGACAATTTCTGGTGCACATTTCGCCCATTATCATGATTGTCGCAGTGCCATCTCCAAAACATTCCCCGCGATTTGGACATCTGGCCTCTTTACAGACTGTAGCCAAGCCAGCTTTAACCAGCCGCTTTTCCAGCTGGCTACTAACTGGACCAGATGGAAGTTTGGTCAAAAACCACTCAGGAAGTTTATTCGTCGTCATCACCTAGCTCCCTCGAACAAGCACCGCCGGCATTGTATGCCAAGCAAAACACACCGCCAACTCGAATTGGCCCCTGTCCCTGCCCCCGCCCCTGTCCCTGATCCTGTCAATTAGCATGTTCTGGTTCCTGATTGTTTGTTCTTTTTGGCGTTTTATCTCTTCGTTACAGTTTTAAAACATGTCCGGGGGCATCCTTCCGGGCCCAAAATCTCCCGTAGCCACCCCGACTGTCTCTTAGTGACATCGTCCGGGCGAAATATACGATTGCTA
>Ga0123335_1004966_pt1 | contig 16610 bp, 16 predicted proteins | sample BiotimSIPDNA_2_FD_89707 | JGI IMG/M metagenome (GOLD analysis project Ga0123335, IMG submission 89707) | Anaerobic biogas reactor microbial communites from Washington, USA - Biogas_R2 time_0 SIP DNA | ecosystem: Engineered > Bioreactor > Anaerobic > Unclassified | place: Washington, USA...
CCAATAACCAGCTTATCTCGGCAACCGACAGGCTGAGGGTGTTGGACCCCAGACAGGTCCTTGGCCGTGGCTATTCTATCACCACCAGGATGGGTAAACCCCTTAAGGATAATTCAGGCCTTGACGAAGGTGACATCATCGAAACGATCTTAAACAAGGGTATTATTCAAAGCACCATAAAAAAACTCTCATGAACCCAAAAGATTTAAATTATTCCAGAGCTTACGCAGAACTGGAATCAATACTTCAGAAACTGGAAAACCAGGAACTGGACCTCGATCAGCTTTCAGAAAATGTTAAAAGAGCTTCCGAATTGATAAAATTCTGCAAGGCAAAATTGCATGATACCGAAGAGGAGATTGAAAAAGTTTTAAAGGGCATGGACCAACCCGAATAAAAACAATCCAGGGGAAAGCTCCCCTGGATTAACCCTAAAACTAAACCTAGAATAAGTCGGTTAAGCAAATGTGATTGAGAGTGCTATACCAAACCAGTCTTATTTCTCCATGCAATTTGCTTAAATAATGCTTAGCATGCAATTTTATTTATTGACACATTACATATATTCATACCAGCTATTAATAAAATATTCCTGCAGCTCATCTGGCCTGATTCCAACTCCAGCATTGTTAATAAAAATCTAAAACAGGATGTTGATACCTGCCAAAAAGTTTATGCCAGCCTGCGGGAAATACCCGTCCATAGTATATCTTTCATTTTCAAGAAGATAAGAATATACCCATGCGTTTGACTCATATTCTTCATTAAAGATATTGTTTATCATAAGCTGAAAATCAGTACGTTTCAGAAAACTGGTCTTCAGCGTATAAGCAAATCTCATATTGTTAACGAAATATGGATCAAGCGACCTGTCTTTATTAGATGTATTGTCAATGAACTGCCGGCCAACATAATTGGAAGTGAAGGAAACCGTTGCTCTGTCAGTAATATTAATAATGATGTCGCTAAAAAGAATAACAGGCGGGGAAAAAGAGATGTCCGTTTTAGCAAAAGCAATTGAAACCTGGCCTCCATGGTCCCAGTCATCCACGTATTCTGTAAAATCAAGGATTTTATTTTCGCTGAGTGAGATATTACCCCTCCATTCCAGCTTTTTAAGCGGTTTCCATTCTGCAAACAGCTCTATACCCCTGCGGAAGCTCTTATCAACATTAACCATGATGGCAGAACCCACATCGTTGATTTCACCGGTAAGTATCAACTGATCGTTATAGATCATATAATACAGATTGATGCCCGATTTAATCCGCTGACTTTTATAGGTATAGCCAGCTTCAATATCATGCAATTCCTCGGCAACAGGAACTTTACCTTCTGCAGGAGCATCCGTAAAATTACTCCGGTTAGGCTCGCGGTGACCGATACCGTAGAAGGCATATGCTTCGTGGTTCAATCCCGGCAATACTTTTATGCCCGCTTTAGGATTGAAGAAATTAAAAGTATGATTCTGGGTGATGTCCCTGTCATTATCATCAATTCCCGCAATATCATGTACGATATTTCTGTATTGCAGATCAGCAAACAGGTTGACCTCAGAAATGACAGCATAATTTATCTTTCCGTATATATTAAAGTCGGTCTTAATACCTTTATTCCTGTACCATTCATAATCTTTTGGTATGTCTCCCAAAAGCTGGCCCCATATCACATTTCCAAAATGACGGCCATCATAAAGGTTCCAACCCCCGCCGAAATCGATTTTCAGGTTTTTGGTAAGGTAGTTCACTGAGTAAGTGGTCCCGTAAAAATCATTATCAAGCCATTTACGGCGGACGAGATCTGTGGATGTCACCGTATCATTTCCAATTAAAATATCAGGTATTCCATAATCTGCAAGATCGTCTTCCTTCCGGTATTGTTCGTAATATCCTCTTCCGCGGGTGTAATGAAAAGCAATATTTATATTAAACGAAGGTGAAAATGAGTGTGCCAGAAAAAGCTGGTAATGATCCTGCTGATAGTTATCTGTCTCATTTTCATAGGTGTAGATATTATATGTACGGGAGCCTGAATTCATCATAAGTTTTGTTTCTTCATGGGTGTAAAGCCCATGGTCCTCGTATCGCTGCATCCCTTCCGTATCGTCTTCCAGCCTTACTTTTGGCACGCCGTTCCACGACTGATAAGTCGTTTGATCTCCGGAAAAAATATTCACTTTTAAAAACGACTTTTCCGCATACCAGCCTCCGGAAACAAAGAAAGACTTCAATTCGCTGGTTGCCCTGTCGATAAAACCATCGGAGGTTATTTTCGACAATCTTGCATCGAAAGCAAAATGGTCCCCCAATAGTCCGGTACCCGCTTTCACCGTATTCCTGAACGTTTTGAAAGATCCTGCCGAGGACGAAATTTCTCCGTAAGCCACTTTGTTAAGCTGCTCTGTTTGCATATTGATGGTTGCGCCAAAAGCCCCTGCGCCATTCGTAGATGTACCTACACCTCTTTGTATCTGGACATTCTCCAGTGATGATACAAAATCAGGCATATTCACCCACCACACTCCGTGCGACTCAGCATCGTTGACAGGAATCCCGTTGACCGTAAAATTAATGCGGTTGGCATCGGTGCCCCGTATCCTCAACCCTGTATAACCCACTCCGGCACCAGCATCTGATGTTGTGACAACCGATACACTGTGGCTTAGCAAATAGGGCAGATCCTGCCCCAGGTTGCGCTCATTTAACTTTTCCCGGCTTACATTTTCGTATGAAACAGGTGTTTCATTGGTAGCCCTGATCGACCTTACTATGATTTCCTCACCAAGGATTGATGATGTGTTCAGAACCACATCCAAATTTATATTGCTGTTCAGTCTGAACGCATTTTCATAGTCTTCGAATCCCAGATAAGTAACAGAAAGTGTATAATTGCCCTTTCGCACTCCATCGAATATAAATTCGCCATTCTCATTTGTTGTTGTTCCCCTGCCTGTTTCTTTCAAAACAATGTTGGCGCCAGGCAGCGCCTCCCCATCCTGACTTTTAACAGTACCTTCAATAGAAAATTGGTTATAGGCAACAGAAGTAAATGCCAGGAATATTACTGCAAACGTCATGCGTAACATACCACAATTTTATTTTAGATTTAACAACTCATCCGCAACGATTTTCGTTGCTTCACTTTCTCCCTTCGCCGGCATTATCCGGATCAGGTAATTGGGGTATGATCTCAGCCCGAATTATTAAGGCACCCCCCAAACGAGAAGTTGATACAAAGGTAGGGTAAAATGATAATTATAGCAAAATTTTTTTGTGTCACGAATTGCCGGAGACTATTAGCCGGAAATTCCCCGGTCCCCTGATCGTACATTGCTATAGCCACGTATGACGCAGAAGCGGCTCAGCCTGCGCACATTCTCAACCGCGTTTCGAATAACCCAGTACCCCGCCACCAGAACCCGGAACTCATACCCCGGCACCAAGATACTTCTTCAAATCCTCCGGTGTTCCCAGGTCAATACAGGTACCTTCGTTAAAAGTCGTGTATCCGACATTCAATCCTTCATTAATTGCAGCCTGGATTACATCACCTACATAAAGTTCCCTGGTGGTGCCATTGTTAAAATGGATTTTTCCGTCAGGATTTTTTTTAATGAAATCTTCCAGAAAGTTGTGCATGAAATCTGTAAAACGCGGCTTCCATACCGCATCTGTCCAGCCAAGTTTTAGATCCGGCCGGTCCTGCTTGATCACAATATTTTTGATTTTTTTGTCCGCATCAAACTCAACCATGTCCCATTTCGAATAATTTTCAATCGGAAACAGGCCCAGCATCAGGTCGGCACCGCTGCTGACAAGCTTTTCTGTAACGCTTGCAAATGAATCCTCAGGCGTGATGATGATATCAGGATAACCAAGCATTACAATTTTATCCTTTACAAACGGATAGGCCTGATCGACAGTGAAAGGCGTACCGAAAGGCAGATTCATGATCAGGTAGCCGATGTTGGTACCGTGACCGGAACCATCTCCATAGAATTCGGGGATGTCCCATTTGCCTTTCCGGAGAATGAAATAAATCTGCTGTGCTCCTGCCAGTCTGAAATATCTGATACAATTTTCGGAAACGACTGTAATCTTATTATCGTTATCAAGTCCGAGCGGGAAAACTTCCTTGCTGCAGGGACTTTTGCCCAGGCGGCTTGCAATACCTCCGGCGGGAATTAAACCAACAATTTCCATTTTCAGGTAGTTGAACAGATGGTAAAGATAGTTGAGAAGTTCGAAAATTCAGGAATGAAATGGCCGAATCACCATATCCGCAACCTGAAACCCAAAACAATTCGTATTTTTACACACTCTTTTAAAAATGAAATACCAACTTACCCACCCTGTCTTTAAAATAGTCTCTGATATTGTCAGCAGGGAAAACCTTGAATGTTATGTAGTAGGAGGTTATGTACGTGATCTGGTCCTGGGCAGGCCTTCAAACGATATCGATATTGTGGTGGTGGGGAGCGGCATTGAACTGGCTAAAAAGACTGCATCAGAAGCAGGTAAAGTAAAAGTGCATGTTTTTAAAAATTTCGGCACAGCCATGTTTCGGTACGGAGATGATGAAATTGAGTTTGTCGGGGCAAGGAAGGAATCCTACGACCGGAATTCAAGAAAACCTGTTGTGGAGGACGGGACTTTGGAAGATGACCAGAAAAGACGCGATTTTACCATCAATTCGCTGGCGCTGTCATTAAACAGTAAAAGTTTTGGAGAGCTTATCGATCCTTTCAACGGACTTTCCGATTTGAAGCATAAAATAATACGCACGCCCCTCGATCCGGCGATAACTTATTCTGACGATCCACTCAGAATGATGCGGGCGGTAAGATTTGCCGCACAGCTCAATTTCACCATCGAACAGGGCTCATTCCATGCCATCACTGAAAATTGCGAAAGGATTAAAATTGTATCAGGTGAAAGGATCATCGACGAGATCAACAAAATAATGATGACTGAAAAGCCATCGTCGGGGTTCAGACTGCTGGACCAGAGTGGCCTTTTACAACTGATTTTTCCGGAATTGCAGAAGCTTAAAGGGGTGGAAATGGTTGACGGCAAAGGCCACAAGGATAATTTTTTCCACACCCTGAAAGTCCTCGATAATGTATCAGAACGTTCCGATAACCTCTGGTTGCGATGGGCTGCGTTGTTGCACGATATCGCCAAACCGGCAACCAAACGATATGATGTGGCAGCGGGCTGGACATTTTACGGACATGAATTTCTTGGCTCCAAAATGGTAAAAAGCATCTTCCGCCGTCTGAAATTACCTCTTGGGGAGCCCATGAAATATGTGAGCAAGCTGGTGCAGCTCCACCTAAGACCTATTGCGCTGGTGGAAGATACGGTCACCGACAGTGCAGTGCGCAGGCTCCTTTTCGATGCAGGTGATGATATCGACGATCTTATGCTGCTTTGTGAGGCCGATATAACCTCAAAAAACGACTGGAAAGTCAAACAATACCTGCATAATTTTAAGATTGTCAGAAATAAACTAAAGGAAATTGAGGAAAAAGATGCTGTGAGGAATTTTCAGCCTCCGGTTACAGGAGAGATCATCATGGAAACCTTTAACCTCGGGCCTTGCCGGGAAGTTGGAATTATTAAGAATGCCATCAAAGAGGCCATCCTTGAAGGTGAAATCCATAACAATTACGATGAGGCATATGAGTTCATGCTGAAAAAGGCAGAGGAACTTGGATTGAAGAAAAAGAGGAAAGGTTGAATAGAAGTGCCCTCAGGAACCGGACACACTTTTCCTGAAAATAGCCTGCATTTCGATCACTTTATTATGGAAATCAGGATAGGTTTTCCATAAGGATTTATCACATGCAGCAAGCTCGTCACATTGAATACAGCATTCATATCCTTTTAATATTGCACAATTGCGTACCGCACAATCTTTCACCAGCAATCCGTCTGGTTTACCTTCGTTTTTGCATTTGTAACAGAAAACGGTTTGAGGATCAAATTCCACATGGTGGTTCTCACGTAGTTTCCATTTTTCAAAAAACTCCTTCTTTTTATCTGTATTATTTTCAAGAGTAGCTTCATAAAGCTGACAATCATCAGGACAGGTATAACCGCAATATTCCAGCTTTTCAGGATCAGGTATTTTCCCCTCCGGTAGAAAACCTCCCGCTCTGATCCGGGAACAAAAACCAGCTGCCCCTGCGGCAATGAACAGACATGCACCTTTTTGAAGGAAATTTCTTCTTGATGTTTTATTTTTCATAGCAGGTTTTTAATAATGACAATCCTGGCAACCGGATTACCTATTCATAATATTCAAAAGCCTCAATAATATCAAGATAGGCACCATCAAATCCGGCATCGAGGATTTTTTTTGTATAGGAACTGTCGTTACCAAAAATAATATCCTGCCAGGCTTCTTCCCAATATTTTACCCTGAAATTCCCCTCCCAGTCAGGATTTTTACGGTCGAGCCATCCGGGCTTGTCGCGGGTCCAGGATGGTTGCCAGTAATATCTGTAATCCTCTGCCTCTCCTATCGACATATAACAAACTACCAGACGGCTTCCGCCATTATGTTTTACCTTTAACCGGCTTACTTCTTCGGCTGTAAAAGAGTTTTCCCCTTCGAGAAAAAGGTCCATGATGATGAGGTCATAATCAGTGTCTGCCAGGGTAGTGATAAAAGCTTCCTTTGAAGAGTAGTTTTCAGGATTAATCAGGTACAGAAAATTTTTAACCTGTGTAATGGAAACTATATTATCAGAATTCACATGGTGAGGTGCCTGAGGATTTGAAGGGATATTGTCGAGTTCCCTGTGGTCGGCAGCAAATGATATGAAGCCCCTGCTCTGGTTTTGCCGGTATGAATCGTCCATATTTGCGCCGGAGCAATAATCCGTAACCAGAATAACATTTCCCTCATCCTTCGAGATGTTCAGGAAACTGATCATATAGTCTCTTTCATCTGCAGGAGTTTCCTTATCATCGCGCTGGTAACCGTAAAACAGATCCTCCTGCCCGTTGGCATCAATAGCTGCCAGATATGCGCTGACAGGCGGCCCGTTTTCTTCTCCGTTTTCAGATACCAGTTCAATGCCATTCTGGGGGATGATCAGAAACCCCGGATCGATATTTTTTGCATAATTGCTGATACCTTCCACAAAGTCGCGCATATGCTGTCTGTAAACCGGATCAGATTCATCATCGCATCCGGCCAGGATAAGACCGCAGGCCACTAGTGAAAGAACGCTTTTTGATTTCATGTTTTGAAGTGAGGTTGAATTTCTGATTAAATTAACACAATTATTGATTCGCAAATCATATAAACCCAATGTTTGACTATCTGCCTACACGCAGGCATTGGTATTTTTAAATCAAGGTTCCATGTAGAAATTCAGGTAATTTTTCTTAATCTGAATGAACTCCTGGAAATGATATGAGGTAAAGTATCCGGTTATGTTTACTTTTGCATGCCGGTTTATTGTTTATGAACACTCCTGAAATACTTTACGAAGATAATCACCTGATAGCAGCCAATAAGTCGAACCACGACCTGGTTCAGAGCGACGGTTCCGGAGAACAGGCCCTTGAAAACAAAATCAAAGATTATATCAGGGTAAAATACAAAAAGCCCGGCAATGTGTTTCTTGGCGTGGCACACCGTCTCGACAGGCCTGTGAGCGGTATCGTACTATTTGCCCGTACCAGCAAGGCACTTGCCAGGATCAACGATCTGTTCCGGAACAACGAGATCAGAAAAATATACTGGGCTATTGTGAAGAATAAGCCCGAAAGGCCTTCGGGAACTTTGGTCCATTTTATAGTACGAAATGTAAAACAAAATAAATCCTATTGCAGCGACACCGAAGTTAAAAACAGCAAGAGGGCTGAATTGAGCTATAACCTGATCGCCTCATCAGAAAGGTATCATCTCATTGAAGTGGAACTCAAAACAGGCAGGCACCATCAGATACGTTCCCAGCTGGCGGCCATCGGATGCCCGATAAAAGGTGATCTGAAGTATGGCTTTCCGCGTTCAAATTCAGATGGGGGTATATCCCTGCATGCACGTTCGCTGTCTTTTACCCATCCTGTCACAAAAGAACCGGTTACCATTGTTGCCGGGCCGCCTCAGGAAGAAAAACTCTGGAAGGAATTTCTGAAGATTGCACCATAGCGGGATAAAGTGTTCTTTACAGACCGGACACGCTAAATGCACTCATAGCAATGAGGCTGTCAAAGTCATTCTGTGCAATCATGTGATAAAACGCGGTACTCACCGTGTAATTTTTTAACTATCAAAATGACTTTTAAAACAGCCTCATCTATGATTTCTTAATTAAGAAAGACTTATTTTTTCAGGATCTCTGCCAGCACCTTTTCCTTTTCGAGAGGTTTGGTGCAGAAGAACCAATCGTGGCAGGTTATACCATTCTTCGATTCCATGCGTTCCTTGGCGACACCGCAGGAACCAGCCGTAGGAATGATTACATCATCACCCGGCATCCAGTCGGCCGGCATGGCCACACTGAATTTATCGGCAGCTTGTAACGCGATGAGGGCCCTGTAAAGTTCATCGAAATTCCTGCCCAGACTTAAGGGATAATAGATCATTGCCCTGATAATACCCTTCGGATCAATAAAGAATACAGCCCTTACAGCTTTGGTATTGCTTTCCCCAGGCTGGATCATTCCATATTTCTTTGCCACTTCCATGGTAATGTCTTCTATAAGCGGGAATGTCACCTCCACGTTCTTCATTCCTTTATATGTTATCTTCTCTTTGATGGTGCGCAGCCAGGCTATATGGCTGTAAAGACCGTCCACGGAAAGGCCTACCAGCTTGCAGTTTGCCTTGTTGAATTCTGACTCCCTGCTCGCAAATGTCATAAATTCTGATGTACAGACAGGTGTAAAATCAGCCGGATGACTGAAAAGGATTACCCAGCTTCCCTTATAATCGGAAGGGAAATTGATCTCACCCTGTGTTGTTACTGCTTTAAATTCGGGGGCTTTTTCCCCGATACGCGGTAATGTAACTACCTGTTGCTGTATGTTTTCCATAATTTTTATAATTGTTTATTGTGTTGTCTGTGATTGTGCTCCCACGGCTTTGCTTCGCTCAATCGATTGCAGTGCAAGATAATTGTCTCCGAATTTTTTCATGTTTTCCATTTCCACATCGTACTGATCGAAATGACGCTCCTCATCGGCAACAAGCTGCTCAAAAAGTTTTTTGGAAACAGAATCGGCGTTCTGAGCACAAACATTAGCCCACTGATTATAATCATTTGCGCTCTTTTCTTCCATATCAGCGGCCATCTTAAGCATGTCCTTTACATTCTTCACTTTTTTAACTTCTTCCGAAGCCATCATTTCAACTTCACCCTTCAGAAATAATATGCGCTCGGCAAGCAATTCAATGTGCATCATTTCTTCAATTGCCGTACGTTTAAAAATATTCGCCAGCAGATCGTATCCCTGGTCATCGCAATGAAAATGAAAATACATGTACTGGTGTACTGCTGATAGTTCGTCAGCAACTGCCTTGTTTAATAATTCAATACTCTTCTGTTTCATAATAATTTTATATTTGGTTATCATCTAGTTTGTCTTTTGCCGCTGTGGGTACAATAAACCCAACAGTGATTGTCCCTAAAATACCTGCTGCAACTACTATCCAGTCAACAATCCGGTTGTCTATGAAGAAATAGGTCGAAATAAAAATCATGATCCACATCAAAGCAATAGAGTATAGTTTTGTACTAATCTCCATACCCTTCCTGGCCTGATAATTCTTAATATACTTGCCGAATATCCGGCTTTCAATCACCCAATTGTACATCCTGTCGGAACTTTTGATATATAAAGCGGCTGTGAGTAGCACAAAAGGCGTTGTCGGCAGCCCCGGTACAAAAATTCCGATACAACCGATCGCCAGTGACAGGGTTCCGAGAATTATAAAAATTATTTTTAGCATCCTGAAAAACTATTTTTTTCTTTTACCAACAATCTGTAACCTGATACTTTCTATGGAAAAGTCCCTGATCTGCTTTTTTTTAAAATAACCTGTCAGCCATTTATCAATTTCATCGTCATAATAATCCATAATTTCATCACTCCCCGAAAAATAAAGATGATGATGATCTGAAGTATCTCCATCATAGCGCATGATGTCCCGGTCTGTCTTGACCTTTATGATTACTCTTTTTTCAGAAAGTATATCGAGGATATTATAGATTGTTCCTGTTGCAATATTAGGTTGTTTTTTCCTGATTACTGAAATAATCTGATCAGCAGCAGGATGATTGCCCAATTCCATGATAGTTTCTAAAACTACTAATCTTTGTGGTGTAATTTTTAAACCTTTTTCCTGCAATCGCTGCCGGATATTGACATCTCCCAACATATATCTAAATTAGATTAATTCCTATTTAGGAATTAGCTAATATAAAGAATAATCAGATACGAAACTATTCGTTCATTAAAATTTTCAGGAAAAGTTTCAATGGTCGCAGGAGTGATGGTGCGAACCGTGTGCATTGCATGATTCGCCATTGTCAGTGATTTGATTTTTCAGAAAGGCTTCTGCTACATCCCTGACGTTACCTGAACATCCTCTGATAACCCTTATACCGGCATTCGTAAGTTTCTCTGCTGCTCCCGGACCCATGTTGCCGGCCAACATCACAGAAACACCTAAGTTTTTCAGTTCAGAAACTATTCCCGACTTGCATCCGCAACTCTGAGGTGACATTAATATTTCCTCTTTCACAATGGCTTGATTTTCATCTGTTGTCAGGATTGTGAATGACTCACAATGTCCGAAATGATCATCGATTCTTCCGCTTCTGGATGGTGCTGCAATTTTCATCATTTAATAAATTATAATATTTGGTAACTTTTTTTCATACCCATCAAATCCATAAGATCGTCAAGTCTGCCGTATTTATCGGATATCAGGATAATCCTCATTCCAGTTTTGGCGGCATATTGCTGAACATACAATCCGATCTCAAAAGCGATGATGGTATCGACTTTTTCATTTTTTATCAGGGTTTCAAGTACCTTCTTTCCTGTTTCAGCGGATTTGCTTTTAACAGGGCTTTTTAAAAGATAATAAGTCCGTGTTTCATCTTCGGTTACTGCAAACAGGCTGCTCCGTCCGAACCTGGCTGAAATCAGATACTCTCCTTTTTGACAGGTTACAGGTATCACGGCTTTCATACGGTAGCAATGTTTAATTTATCAATACGACTGCCTTTGCACAACGGACAGCTTGTAACAGAAACATCCTGTATGGTGTTGAATTTTGATTCGCAATCGCTGCATATATACCAGAGGTTGCTGTAAATTCCTTTCCCGCCTTCTATCTTAATGGGAAGTGATTCAGTAAAAGCCCGTGCAATTTTGTTTCTTGCACTTTCGTATACCCTTGTGAGAGTGGGCCGTGATATCTCCATATATCCTGCTGCTTCTGCCTGGGTCAGGTTCTCATAGTCGAGCAGGCGGATGGCCTCGTACTCTTCAAAATAAAATATAATTTCTGTTTCAGCCTCAGTGTACCGCCCGACAGGCATAAATCCTTTCAGCCGTGGCGGTGCCTGAATTTTTCTGTCATGTACAGGTCGTGACACTTTTGAATTATTTATGCAAATATAATGAACATATGTTCATAAAAAAGGATTTTTTGTATTTAAGATTTGAATGATGTACCAAACTGTTGAAAATTCAGTTACTCTCTGGTATAGAAAAGAAAAAGCATGAGGCTAATTTTACAGGTTAAGTAGAAATCCTATGGCCAGAATAATTTGTTTTATCAGTATCATTTTGGTGGAAATTCCTTTGGTTGCCCAGATGGGGAGAAATATGACTCGTAAAGAATACATCGATACCTATAAAGAACTTGCCATTAAAGAAATGCACCGTTCAGGGATACCAGCAAGTATCACACTTGCACAAGGTCTTCTTGAATCAGGTGAAGGGAACAGTTCCCTGGCCCGCACAGCCAATAACCATTTCGGTATTAAATGCCACGGCTGGAAAGGGAAAAGTGTAAAACACGATGATGATGAAAAAGGTGAATGTTTCAGGAAGTACAAATCTGTGGAAGAATCGTACCGGGACCATTCTGACTTTCTGATGAACGGAAGCCGGTATAAGGATTTATTTAACATCCCGTCTGATGATTACAAGGCATGGGCAAGAGGTTTGAAAAAAGCGGGCTATGCAACCAGTCCCACTTATGCTGATGCACTGATCAGGATTATTGAAGAGAATAAACTGTATCAATATGACCGTGAGATCAAAGCGGGTAAAGAGCCAGGTCATAAAATCAGGGAAGCTCATGAAGACCATACATTTGCTGGCGGCCGTAAAGTACATTACAACAACCGTATAAAATATGTTATCGCCCGTGAAGGCGACAGCTTCTATTCACTTAGCGAAGAATTGGACCTGTTCGAGTGGCAACTTCCTAAATATAACGACCTTCCTGAGAGAAAGATCTTTTCAGAAGGCGAAATAGTATACCTGCAGCCGAAAAGAAATAGGGCTGAAGCAGGAATCAATATGCATGTTGTAGAAGCGGGTGAAACACTGCAATCAATCTCGCAGAAATACGGGATCAAGCTCAGCAAACTTGCTGAGAGGAACCTGATAAGCGCTGATTCTATTCCTCTGCCGGGAACTGTATTACTTCTGCGGGGAAAAAAAGAAGGTGCCGGCGAAAAAATGAATGACACACTTAAAATGCCCAAACTTAAAAACAAAGAAAAACCCAAAGAAGAGTTTATTATTGAATTTGATACAGGTGAATAATTATTACTGATATGATAATTCCCCTACTCCTGTTAATACTTGGATTTGTTCTGCTGATAAAAGGGGCCGACTGGCTGGTTAAAGGTGCGGCTGCCGTTGCCCGGAAAAAAAAAGTATCCGATCTGGCTGTCGGGCTCACCGTTGTGGCTTTCGGTACTTCAGCCCCTGAACTGGTTGTAAATACCTTTGCTGCATACGATAAGCATTACGATCTGGTGTTGGGAAATATCATCGGGAGTAATATCTTTAATTTGTTTGCGATTCTTGGCCTCACTGGTATCATCACATCAATAAAAGTTCAGGCGAGCACTGCCCGGAAAGAGATACCCTTCTCCTTCCTTGCCCTTTTGGTATTGTTCATAATGACCAATGATTTCTTTTCTGATTCACAAAAGGTATCAAGGTTCGATGGAATTTTGTTATTGCTGATGTTTGTTTACTTTCTTTATTACGTATTTAAACAACTGGGAAAAAACGTTATTGTTGATACAATTGAGGAAAAACATCTTCCGGATTACAGAACGGCATTGCTGATTATCGTAGGTCTCACAGGACTGATAATTGGTGGAAGGCTGGTAGTGATCAATGCTGAAAAACTAGCACTGGCCTGGGGGATGAGTGAAAAAGTAATCGGACTCACCATTGTAGCCATGGGCACTTCTTTACCTGAACTTGCCACCTCTGTAATAGCCGCGTACAGAAAAAACAACGACATTGCCGTTGGTAATATCATAGGCTCAAATATTTTTAACATTTTTCTGATTCTGGGCGCCAGTGCTATCATCGAACCCGTCATTTTTAACAGCAGGTTTAATATGGACATGTATGTCCTGGCGGCAGGTACCATACTTCTCTTTGCCATGATGTTTACAGGAAAAAAGAACCGGCTGGACAGGTGGGAAGCTCTCATCCTATTTTTGCTATTCGTCAGTTATACAACTTACCTGATTACAATGGGATCCTGATAATTCCTGTTAATACTTCAACATTCTGTTCACAATATATTTTAAACTAATCCATGCCACGTTTAACTTTGGATAGTACAGACCCGGATGCATGGATATTTAGACCCTTCAGGACATCATCATCCCTGGTTTCCTTGGTGCACTAGGCAGTTCAGCTCTAGTGCTGAAAATCCTGCAGGAACGCCACCTGATTTAATTGCTATAGGTTTATTTCCGCTCAAAGAAGTTGAAGTACCTGACATCCGGAACCACATGATGATTATTGGCAAGGATGCCAGTGCAATGAACCTATATCAATGGCAGATGAATATGGCCAGAAGCATGTATCCAATATTTGCGATCCTGCACTGGCAAAGGACAGGCTCAGTTAGGGCGACATGGTATTGGATGGCGATGCCGTAAATGAGCCTATCCTTCTAAAAGCATATGTAGATATGGCGGACAATGTGGTCATTTCTGCAGGGAACCTTAAACCCTGCATGGCCTTCATTGAAAGAATCCGTGGCAGGTCACTTATCGGTATAAATTAGAGAAAAAAACAGATGTTACGCTATTGGCCATTAAAAGAGGAGAAGAAATCATAGGCCGTCCTCCACCGAAAACAGTGCTGAGTAAAAATGATATTGCTTATGTTATTGAAATCCTGATCAGATAGAATTGACCTTGGATCTTTTTCTGTGTATGAAAAAAAAATGAAGATTTTTTATTTGCATGTCTTAATGAACTATAAACCTCAAAAGACAGACCCCTCTTGATTGATAGAGTATAAAATACTGTTAAAAACTTAATTTCTTAACAATTGAAGGCAATACAAGCTGTTTTTCCTAAAAAAATGATATATTTATGCACTTTTTACAATATCACCTTTAAACAAACGATTTATTTAACCTACTATGAAAAAAAATCTACAAACGTTTTTCAGAAATCGGCTGGCCGGAAGGCTGCTGATCTTACTGATTATGGCTGGCCTCTCAATGAATTATTGCCTGGCCGGCGGCGAATTACAAAATCAAATCACGGTGACCGGCGTGGTTACTGATGGTGAAACAAATGAGCCCCTGCCGGGAGTTACGATCGTTTCGGACCTTACTGGTGCCGGTACTATTACAGATATCGATGGAAAATTTACCATCCAGGTATCTCCTGATGACAAATTGAAATTCAGTTACATCGGTTATGAGGCAATTACAATTCCCGTCAATAACAGTACGGTTATTAATGTAACTCTGAATCCCGATGTAATCGGTCTCGATGAAGTAATCGTAACCGGTTATGGCGTTCAGAAAAAGAGTGATGTAACCGGATCCATCGCATCGGTAAGTGGAGAAAAAATAGCAGAGATTCCCGTATCTAGTCTTGACCAGGCCTTACAGGGAAGGGCTGCAGGTGTTAACATTCTTAATAATTCCGGCCGCCCGGGTGAAGGTGCAACCATTCAGATACGAGGTATAACCTCTGTAAATGCATCAGAGCCACTGGTCATTATTGACGGCGTTCCCGGTGATATTAATACTCTTAATCCTAATGATATAGAGAGCACGGAAGTACTTAAAGATGCGTCATCCGCAGCCCAGTACGGTGTATCAGGTGGTGCCGGTGTCATAGTGATCACTACAAAAAAAGGTAGCTCACAAAAAACTCAGACCAGTTATAATTTCTATGGGGGTATTGAAGTACCAACAAATACCATCGAGGTTATGAACTCTCAGGAATGGATGCAATGGATTGAAGAGAAATATCATAATGAAGGTAACGATGATTATGAAGATACCATGTATAATAGCAGACCTGATACCTTACCAACCTATAACTGGCAGGAAATGGTTTTCGAACCGGCCCTTACCCAGAGCCATTCTTTAGGTATCAGCGGAGGTTCTGAGAATTCTACTTTTAATATCAGTTCAAGTCTTTATAAACAGGAAGGTATAGTACGAAATTCTGATTACCAAAGAATAACGCTGAGAGTAAACACTACTCATAAATTAACCCAACGTATATCTTACAATCAGATATTTTCATATGTGAATACTGAGAATTACGGTTTCAGACCAAATCAGTGGACAGAATATTATGACGGGCCCTTCAGAAGGGTTATCAGTATGGTCCCTATTGTTCCTGGTTACAATGCTGATGGTACATGGGCAAATCAACCTTTGTCTGATGATAATCCTCTGGCACTTCTAGATATGATTGACAGAACAGAAAAACGCAATAATTTTAATGCCAATCTTGGATTAAGTCTGAATTTATTTAAAGGCTTTACTTTCACCAGCAGGTTTGCCGGATACCTGAATTTTATCAATACCAAGGAATTTCAGGATGCGTATTTTAATACAACAACTGATAACCGGCCTGTAAACAAGCTCCTTGAACGTATGGATAATAATAAAGGATATGTAACACAGCAACTCCTGAATTATAATTTCAATACGATTTCCGACAGATTGGAAATTGACCTGCTCGGTGTAATGGAAGTGTCCCGCGACCAGAGCAAATGGATAGGAGGTGAAAGGGATTCGTTGCCAAGTACAATTCCTGAAATGCTATTTTTTGATCTGTCAGATAATAATGCCGCTGCATCCCAGAGAATTCACGGTCGTGCAGGTGAAAGAAGACAGTTATCTTATCTGTTCCGGATGAATGCAGGTTTTGATAATAAATACCTTGCTACATTTACCATCAGAAGAGACGGCGTTTATAACCTGGCCCCTCAAAAACGTATAGGTTACTTTCCTTCTTTTTCTTTAGGATGGAAATTTTCCGAAGAAGCCTTCATGCAAAATCAAACTGTAATTAGTTTCGGAAAAATCAGGTATGGATACGGAGAAACCGG
>Ga0123335_1004968_pt1 | contig 16605 bp, 13 predicted proteins | sample BiotimSIPDNA_2_FD_89707 | JGI IMG/M metagenome (GOLD analysis project Ga0123335, IMG submission 89707) | Anaerobic biogas reactor microbial communites from Washington, USA - Biogas_R2 time_0 SIP DNA | ecosystem: Engineered > Bioreactor > Anaerobic > Unclassified | place: Washington, USA...
ACGGCAGCGGTTATGACGCGGTCATCGCCTACTGGGGCGACCGCACTATGTTCTATATGCTTGACATGGTGAAGGGAGCAAAGCGAAATATAGCCTGGCTGCACTTCGACTATGCAAATCCTCCCCGTGAGGATGCGCTGTATGAACCGTATTTTGCCCGCTGCGACGCGGTGGTGACGGTTTCCGAAAGCATTGACGCGGCTCTGCGCGAAGCGCTGCCCTCAGTAGCCGAGCGCTGCGTGTCCATGGAGAATATCATCAGCGGACGGCTTATCCGCACCGAGGCGCTGAAAGGTGAAACCTTCCCCGATGTCGGCTATAAGGGCAAGCGGATACTCTCGGTCTGTCGGCTTAGCTATCAGAAGGGCGTGGATTTTATAATACCGGTGCTGAGCCGTCTGAGAAAGGAAGGCATCGAATGCCGCTGGTATATCATCGGCGACGGCGAAGAATCGGAGAGATCAAAGCTCATAGAAGCCGCATTTAACGCCGAGGTGGCGGACATATTCATGCTGCTGGGCACAAAGCTCAATCCATACTCTTTCATGCGCGACTGCGATGTTTTTGTACTGCCTTCCCGCTTCGAGGGAAGACCGATAACTGTAGAAGAAGCCAAAATTCTCATGAAGCCCATCGTCGTCTCGGACTATCTCTCCGCCAGGGAGCAGCTTTGGGACGGTGAATTGGGCATTGTCACTCCGATGGGGGAGGAAGGCATATACAGGGGGGTGCGGCGCATGCTCTCCGACTCATCGCTGCGAGACCGTCTGACGGTCAAGCTCTCCAAGTGCGACTTCGGCACGGAAGACCGGATAGACCGCTTCTATGACATTGTGGAGGGACGTCTGCCCGGGAAGAACGATTGTTAACATTTTGTAAAATGCCGCTTTTTGCTTGCAATATACTTACCGTTGTGATATAATCTCTGCGTTTTTGTAACCGGAACGGTCCAATGCGATGCTCCGTAAGAACGTTCTGAATACTAATAACAATTCATTATTAGGAGGAAGCCTGAAAATGGATCTCATTAAGGCTTTTACAAGCGAGCAGCTTAAGGAGAAAGTTCCGCAGTTCAACATCGGCGACACCGTGCGTGTTCACAACCGCATCAAAGAGGGTAACCGCGTAAGAACCCAGCTTTACGAGGGTACCGTCATTGCAAAGAGAAGCGGCGGAATCTCCGAGACCTTTACCGTCAGAAGAATCTCCTACGGTATCGGCGTCGAAAAGACTTTCCCGATTCATTCACCCAACGTCGAGAAGGTTGAGGTCGTCCGCAAAGGCGCTCCGCGCCGTGCGAAGCTCTACTATCTCCGCGATAAAGTGGGCAAGGATGCCAAAATCAAGGAAAAGCTGTAATTCATATAGCAGAGGCGGTTATCGATACCGCCTTTTCTATTTCTCTATGTATTTTCCTCGTTTTTTAGCCTGTGAATTGGTGAATCCTACAAAACATCGAAGTCGGTATTGACAAATTAACCGAATCAGGTTATAATGACGCAAACCGCAGACCCAAGGATACTTCCGTAAATCCGATTTTCCTCGGAATAATTCCGATTTATCGGAAGCAACCGAGAAATAATATAATCAGGGGTGCTGGATACCTCCGGCTGAGACGGCGTGAAATGACGCGCCGAACCCTACGAACCTGATATGGATAATACCGGCGCAGGGAGATTACATATAGCAGCACGTACGGCCGACGGACTGCACAGAGTAACGAATCGCACCGATATTATTTCGGTTGCGGTTATTTTTTATCTGTGAGGTGTATTCTGTGGCAGAAAACAGCAATCTCCGCAAACTTACCGAGGCGGCAATCTGTGCGGCTCTCGCAACGGTTCTCTCGCTCATCAAGATCGAAATGCCCCTGGGCGGCTCCATCACCCTATTCTCCATGGTGCCCATCATTCTGTTCTCCTTCCGGCACGGAGTTCTCTGGGGAACGGGAGCCGCGCTGGTCTACTCGGTCATCAATATGCTCCTGGGCTTAGGCGTAATGGCGTATATCCCCAGCCCGGGCGGCATAGCACTCTGTATCCTCTTTGACTACATTATTGCATTTACCCTCCTCGGCATCGCAGGCGCCGCGAAAATGATCCCGGCAAAGCCGGTTATACAGCTTGAAATCGGCACTTTCGCAGTCTGTCTGCTCCGCTTTGCATGTCATGTCTTCGTCGGTGCGGTGGTCTGGTACTCCATCACCAAGGCGGGTCAGTGGAACGACTATGTCAACAACTTCGGCATGTGGACCTACTCAATAATCTACAATCTGCAGTACATGTTCCCCGAGACGGTCATGGCAATGGCAATCGCTCCCGCGCTGACCCGCCTCGCCTTCCCGGAGAAGAAGCGATAGGGCATACATCCCCAAACTAAAAACAGGCATCCCGAGAGCCGGGGTGCCTGTTTTGTATGTGAAATTAAAGTGTTTTGCGGCGCAGAACGCAATGTACCGAAAAATCCGAATCATATTGCAAATACCGGCGGCATGTGCTATAATCCGCGTAGTCTTTAAACAAGAGATACATTACATAAGTATACATCCGGAGGTATCGAAATGTCCAGAAAAATAAGAATCGGCGTGGTGGGCTGCGGCTGCATCAGCGGGATATATCTGCACAACATGACCAGGTTATTCAAAGAGATTGAGGTTGCCGGCGTCTGCGACCTTATCCGCGAGAGAGCCGAGAAGCAGGCCGCCGCATACGGCATCAAGCGCATATATAAGGATATGTACGAGATGTATGCTGACCCGTCGGTGGATCTCATCCTCAACATCACCCGCCCTTACCAGCACTATGAGGTGACAAAAGCCGCTCTCGAGGCGGGCAAGCACGTCTTTTCCGAGAAACCGCTGGGCGCGTCCTTTGAGGAAGGTCTGGCACTGGTAAAGCTGGCGGAAGAGAAAGGGCTCATGCTGGGCGGCGCTCCCGACACCTTCATGGGCGCCGGAATTCAGACCTGCCGCCGCCTCATCGACGACGGATACATCGGCAGACCGGTAGCCGTCTCCGCCTTCTTCCTGGGACACGGTCCCGAAAACTGGCACCCCGACCCCGACTTTTTCTATCAGCGGGGCGGCGGCCCCATGTTCGACATGGGTCCCTACTATGCCACCACGCTCATCAACCTGCTTGGCGGGGTCAAGAGCGTGTCTGCGGTCTGCGGCAAGGCTTTCGACAATCGTATGGCTACCTGCAAGGAGCATTTCGGCGAGAACATCGAGGTGAATATATCCACTCACTATTCCGGCACCCTGCTGTTCGAGTCGGGCGTTATAGCCACCATGGCGGCATCCTTCGACGTATACAGTCACACACATCCGCACATAGAAATCTACGGCACCGAAGGCACGCTTTCGGTGCCCGACCCCAATACCTTCGGCGGCAGCCCGCGTCTCTGGCGCCCCGAGGATAAGGCGTGGAGAGACCTGCCGCTGCTCTATCCCTATCCCGAGAACGCCCGGGGATTGGGCATCACAGATATGGCAAAGACTATCGCCGAGGGCGGGGAATCGGTTCGACGCTGCCGCGCCACCTACCGTCAGACCCTCCATGTTCTGGAGATTCTCTGCGCCTTCCAGAAATCAAGCGACACCGGCGCCGCATATCAGATGACGACCAAATATGAACGCGAGCGCCCCATGAAAGCCGAATACGCCTACGGTATTCTCGACTGATATAGTGTTGTTAAAGGAAATATAAGCTCACATACAAGCGTGAAACCCCGCTGAATACTCCGCGGCTGCGAACGGAAAACCGACCGACGCGCTATACTTCACGGCTTTCATCTGAAACTCATAACGAAATAATACAGCGGATGTCTGACACTTAAGCCGGACATCCGCTGTTTTTCATTAGTTATATGACAGTCTCAATCTTTGCGGTTATCTTATTATCTCGACTTCCGCGGGAGCGTCGATCTTAACGCCCTTTTCGTCTACATAAACCGATATGGGACCGTATGGGGTGGGATAGCTGCCCTTCGCGTAAGTCAGACCGGCAAGGTTCGGCTTGATCTCCACCTTTTTGCAGCCCGGTTCAAGCACCTTTATGCCGAGGATATGGCGCGCAAGGAAGGCGGTGGGGCCGGACGACCAGCCGTGACAGAGGCTGTGGCGCAGTCCTATATAGCAGTGGGCGCCGAAATCGCCGTGAATATCCTTCTTGCCCTCGGGAACGATCTCGTCTATGCCCGCGGAACCGGGCACCCAGTCAAGATTGAAATCCTCCCAGAAGGTGGTGGCGCCTAAATCCAGCATAGCTCCGTAATACTCGCGCATGGCGTCGAGAGCGCCGGTGTAGTTGCCCGCCAGCGCCTTTGTGGTGAGCATGTAGTAGGAGTAGAATGTAGAGAACCGGCGCGCGCCGTCGACCGACATAACCTCATCGTCTGCCCGTTTCGCGTCGAGAATGCCCGAAAGCGCCAGCAGAGATGCGCCCTGTTTAGAGACGGTGGGAGGGCAGTAGTTGTGCATCAGCGCGGACTTGTCGGCGCAGAGCTTCGCCAGCTTTTCATCACCGAAGTGGGCGGCAAGCATTGAACCCGCTTTGAGGGTCATGCATAGCAGTCCCTGATAACCGGCGTTCACCGCTTCATCGTCGCCCTTTGAGGGCCAGTCGAGGAATTTTCCGCCCTCGAAGCGCTCGCGCCCCTCATCGTCCACCAGACCGCAGAGGCGGGTAAGCAGAGCGGACATGTATTCCTTCTGCTCGCAGAGATAGGCTTTGTCGCCGTTCTGGAGATAATAATCGTAGTGGCACATGACCCACCACAGCGAGTAGGAGGAGATTCCGTTCATCCAGCCGGTGACCGGGGTGTGGTCGCGCACATAGTCGAGAGAGCGGGGAACCACCTCGTTGGCGCCGAACACTGTGCAGATGGTCATGACCTCGGGGTGCATGTCGCCGATCCAGACCAGGCGGTCACGCTTGATGCCGTCCCACAGATAGCCCTGCATGTTAAGGTGTGCGGTGTAGGCGGAGGTGTCATAGATTTTATCAAGCAGCGGATCGCTTGACTCAAAGGAGCCGATATACTCAATGTCGCGATAGATGAGCACGCCGAAAACCGTCTTAAGCTGCAGTTCCGCATGGTCGTCCAGCAGCTCCACATAGACGAAGCGGAAGCCCGACTCGTTAGTGTCCTCGTAGCTCAGCCAGCGCAGGGCGGTGATGAAGTCGCGGGAGGCGTGGTCGGTGGTGGCGCCTTTTACTCCAACCGGCGTGAGAGCCTCGCTGACCGACTCGCCGAAGCGAACCCGAACACGAACTTCTTTCGTGTCGGCTGAAGTATGCTCGCCGGAGCCCTTGCCGGGTGTGCGGGTGGCGTTCTGAGTGACGAAACGAACGCAGCCGTGAATCTCGCAGCCCAGATCAAACAGAAGTGCCGCATGCTCGCCGCCGCTGTTGCGCAGGGTCGTACATTCCTCGGCGGCGACCGCCACCTGATTCGGTGTATCGGCAAGCAGATGTTCGGCGTTTGTGACATCGCCCTTTGTCAGCATAATGCGCGTCGGGCGTATGAATTCTCTTGCGCGTCCGTCCGACTCGCAGGGGCGTATGAGTTTGTTTTTGTCAAGAAGCTTCATATTGTTTTCCTTATCAGTACTTGTCGGGGGCTATCTCGCTGATGTGCTCACGGATGTGTCGGCAGGATGCGGGTACGGGAGTGCCAAGCTCGGTGGGAGCGCACCAGTGAATGCCGTTTCTGATTACACGCTGAACTCCGGGGTTGTGGAAGGCGCGGCAGGTCTCGTGACCCGGCTGGAAGAAGAAAATCTTGCCGAGTCCGCGGTGCCAGCAGCAGCCCGAGCGATAGATATTGCCGAATTCGTACCAGTTAACAAAAACTAATTCGTCGGGCGGCGGAATGAAGAAGGGTTCGCCATACATCTCCTCGTCCTCGAGAATGATATAGTCGGGCACACCTGCGGCTATGGGATGAGAGGGGAATATGTTCCATACGATGGTCTTCTGGCAGTCGCCCCAGCTGTGGTCGCCGTTGGTTCCGAGTATAGAGCGGAAGGGCTTGGAGTGATGCGCCGAATGCAGCGGCATGAAGCCCATACCGCGAGCATAGACGCGCTGACGGATGCGGGCGACAAGACTGTCGTCCACATCGCCGTGACGCATGTGACCCCACCAGAGCAGCACATCGGTGTTGTTCAGCACCTCGTCCGGCAGTCCCTGATCGGGATCGTCGAGAGCCGCCAGGGTTATATTCAGGTCGGGATCGTCGGCGAGAAAGTCGCGGATGCAGGCATGAATACCCTTGGGATAGATCGCCTTTGCCGCGGCATTGCTCTTCTCGTGGGTGAATTCGTTCCAGATGGTTACATTGATTTTGTTCGCCATATTACAGTCCTCCTGTTCTTGCACAATGTGTGTACAACACAATGTGTGCACAAGTTTGCCCGTTTATTATCGCACAAACGAAAAGGCTTGTCAATAGTGAAATTCCAGCTTGAATTCCCGTCCGATGTGTGCCTTGTAACCGTGATTTACAGGTGCGGTTTCCGGCGGTATTATCCGATTTATCTGTATTATAATCCTCCTGCGGCGGTGATTTTTTACCCTTTACAAAGACGGCGGAATATGGTATAATAAACGAAGTGAATAACACGAAAAACGAGGCGGTGCCCTATTGAGACTTGACAAATTTCTCAGCGATATGGCTGTGGCTTCCAGGAGCGAGAGCGCAAAGGCGGTCCGCGCCGGACGCATAACCGTGAACGGCGTGCCGGTGAATCGTGCCGACGGTCATATAGACCCGGAGAAGGACACGGTAGCCCTGGACGGCGTGCAGGTGTTCTACCGCAGATTCAACTATATTATGATGAACAAGCCCGAGGGCTATGTCAGCTCAACCGACGACCCGCGGGAGACAACGGTGCTTGAACTGCTGCCCGACAATATGAGGAAGCTGAATCTCTTTCCCTGCGGACGGCTGGACAAGGACGCCGTGGGATTGCTGCTGCTCACCGACAACGGCGTATTGGCGCATCGGCTGCTCTCGCCAAAACGCCATGTGGACAAGGTCTACCGGGTGGTCTGCGCCCGGGATGTGGAGGGCGTCGAAGCGTTGGAGGAGGGCATAACCCTCGCCGACGGCTATACCACAATGCCCGCGAAGTATGAGCGAACCGAAGCCCGTTCAGGCTACCTGACCATCGGAGAGGGGAAGTATCATCAGGTGAAGCGCATGTTCGCGGCGCTGGGCAACCATGTATCGCTGCTGGAACGTGTCGGTTTCGGTCCGCTGACACTCGACACCTCTCTGAAAAGGGGCGAATGGCGGTATCTCACCGATGCCGAAACGGAGATGCTGGAGGCCGCCGGGGGCAGCGAAAAAGCAAAAAAGACAACCGAAAAAGGCAAGGACAGACAATGACGATCAACGAACGCCTGGCGTCGGAGCTGGGCATAACTCTCGAACAGGTGGAGCGCACCGTCGAGCTTATCGACGAGGACAACACCATTCCCTTTATAGCGCGTTACCGCAAGGAGGTCACAGGGTCTCTTGACGATACCGTGCTGCGAAATCTTGACGAGCGATTAAAGTATCTTCGCTCCCTTGAGAAGCGCCGCGAGGAAGTCCGGGCAGCAATAGAGGGGCAGGAGAAGCTGACGCCCGAGATTGAAGAAGCGCTTAACAGCGCCATGATCCTCACCGAGATCGAGGATATCTACCGTCCCTTCCGTCCGAAACGCCGCACCCGAGCTTCTGTCGCCCGTGAGCGGGGACTTGAGGAACTGGCGGCACTGCTGCTTGAGCAGAAAGCCGATTACGGCATGACAATCGATGAGCTTGCCGCCGGCTATGCAGACGAGGAGAAAGAGGTGCCCGATCCCGCCGCGGCTCTGGCGGGAGCAAGGGACATAATCGCCGAGGACATCTCGGACAGCGCCGAATACAGGCGCGAGCTGCGCCGGCTCATGTACCGATGGGGCACTGTCGCTACAAAAAAAGCGGGCGACGACCGCCGCTACGAGATGTATTACGACCGCTCGGAGCCGGTGAACCGCATAGCCGACCACAGAATACTGGCGGTGAACCGCGCCGAGAAAGAGGAACAGCTTGCGGTTACTATTGAGCTTGATAAGTCGATACCGACAGACTATCTTCTTTCGCAGGTGCTGAGCTATACCGAATCCCCGGCTGCCGAACAGGTAACTCTGGCGGTGACCGACAGCTGGGAGCGCCTGATTGAACCCTCCATCGAGCGCGAAATACGCGCTCAGCTCTTCGACCGAGCCGCAGAGGGAGCGATTAAGGTCTTCTCGCTGAACCTGCACAACCTGCTGATGCAGGCTCCGCTGAAGGGCATGACGGCTCTCGGTCTTGACCCGGGCTATCGGACAGGCTGCAAACTGGCAGTTATCGACCGCACCGGCAAGGTACTGGACACAGCGGTTATCTACCCCCACAAGCCGCAGGAGCGTATCGAGGAATCCGGGCGAACAGTCAGACGCCTCATCGAGAAATATGGCGTTGATGTTGTGGCGATAGGCAACGGCACAGCCTCCAAGGAGAGCGAGATTTTCATCGCAAACCTGCTTAAGAGCATGGATACCGACTGCAAATACGCAATAGTCAGCGAGGCGGGAGCGTCGGTCTATTCGGCATCCAAGCTCGCAGCAGAGGAATTCCCCGATTTCGACGTGACCCAGCGCTCAGCCGTGTCTATCGCAAGGCGGCTGCTTGACCCGCTGGCCGAGCTGGTGAAGATTGACCCCAAGGCCATAGGTGTGGGGCAGTATCAGCACGACATGAAGCCCGCAGAACTGGATTCGGCGCTGGCGGGTGTGGTAGAAGACTGCGTGAATACCGTCGGCGTGGACCTTAACACCGCCTCCCATTCGCTTCTTTCATATGTGGCGGGTATAAACTCCGCAACCGCAAAGAATATCGTGACATACCGGGAGGAGAACGGCGAATTCAAGCGACGCGCCGAACTGCTGAAGGTGCCGCGTATAGGAGCCAGGACTTTCGAGCAGTGCGCGGGTTTCCTGCGCGTGCCCGATTCCTCGGAAGTGCTTGACTGTACGGCAGTGCATCCCGAATCCTATGATGCGGCGAGAAGCCTGCTAAAACGCTTCGGCTATGCTCCCGAGGATGTCCGCGCCAACCGGGTAGGCAGTCTCGGCGACGCGGTGGCAAAGGCAGGATGGGGAAAGACAGCCGGGGAACTCGGTATCGGAGAGCCTACCCTGCGCGACATAGTTACCGAGCTTGAGAAGCCGGGGCGCGATGTCCGCGACAGTCTCCCGCTGCCCGAGCTGCGCGACGATGTGCTTGAGCTGTCAGACCTTAAGCCCGGCATGGAACTGACCGGAACGGTGCGCAATGTCACCGACTTCGGCGCGTTTATTGATATCGGCGTGCACCAGGACGGTCTGGCACATGTGACCGAACTTTCAAAGCAGCGTGTGAAGCATCCTTCGGATGTGGTAGCGGTGGGCGATATCGTCCGGGTCAGGATTCTTTCCGTCGATTGTGACAAGGGCAGAATCGCGCTGACGCTGAAAATCTGACAAGAGCGCTAATAAATTAGAAACCAATTTGCAAGTCATTTGAAGCAAAGGTCACATAAGGCAGTTATATTGTGCATTATGTATAAACGAATACTTAAAATTTTGGAGGAATAAACTCTTCCAAAATGGGTGCTTTTTTGTTAAAATATCGACTGTGAGTAGTTATAATCTACAAGGAGGATAATCCATGGCAAGCTTATCATTCAAGCACATTTATAAGAAATTCCCGGGCGGAGTTACCGCCGTTTCCGACTTCTCTCTCGAAGTTAAGGACAAGGAATTCATTATCTTCGTTGGTCCGTCCGGCTGCGGTAAGACCACTACCCTTCGTATGATCGCCGGTCTTGAGGAGATCACCGAGGGTGAGCTTTTCATCGGCGACAGACTGGTCAACGATATTGCTCCGAAGGACAGAGACATAGCAATGGTTTTCCAGAACTACGCTCTGTATCCGCATATGACTGTTTTCGACAACATGGCATTCGGTCTTAAGCTCCGCAAGACTCCGAAGGAGGAGATCAAGCGCAGAGTTGAGGAGGCAGCCCGCATCCTCGATATCACCCATCTTCTTGACAGACGTCCGAAGGCTCTCTCCGGCGGTCAGAAGCAGCGTGTTGCTCTCGGTCGTGCAATCGTTCGTGAGCCTAAGGTGTTCCTCCTTGACGAGCCGCTTTCCAACCTTGATGCTAAGCTCCGTGCGCAGATGAGGACCGAGCTTACCAAGATTCACAAGAGACTCGGTACCACCTTCGTATATGTTACCCATGACCAGGTCGAGGCTATGACCATGGCTACCCGTATCGTTGTTATGAAGGATGGTCTCATCCAGCAGGTTGATACTCCTCAGAACCTCTACGATTCTCCCTGCAATGTATTCGTTGCCGGCTTCATCGGCACTCCTCAGATGAACTTCATCAACTGCAAGCTTGTTCAGAAGGGCAACGATCTTTTCGTCAACTTCGGCGAGCACACAAGCCTGAAGCTGCCGGCTGAGAAGGCTGCGGATCCGGCTCTCCGTGATTTCATCAGCAAGGATGTCATCATCGGTATCCGTCCCGAGTGTCTGCACGATGATCCCGCTTACCTGGCTAAGTTCCCGGACAGCACTTTCGAGGCTGACATCGAGGTTACCGAGCTTATGGGCGCGGAGATTTACCAGTACATGGTATGCGAGGAGCAGAACCTCATCGCCCGTGTCTCCAACCGTTCAACCGCTCGCCCGGGTGACAAGGTTAAGATAATCGTTGATGCTAACAGAATTCACATCTTTGATAAGGACACTGAGCGCTGCATAGTTCACTAATATGATTTGGAACAGCCGCCCGCGGGCGGCTGTTCTTTTTATGTTATGCGTTGATGTACAGCTGCGCTCTGCGCTGCGAAGGATAACGATTATACCCCATATCCGACCGTTTACACTAAAAGCCCGGCACACGGTGATTCCATGTCACCGTGTGCCGGGCTTTTATAGTTTTGGGTTGTTCTCCGTTTATTTTTCTCCGCTGTCAAGCAGTTCGCGGTAGATCACGCTTTTCGAGACGCCGCGGTCACGGGCGGCTGCTTTCATGGCATCGTTCTTTGACATGCCCCCGTCCATATAGCGCCTGACATGCTCCGTGACGGGCAGCGAGGTCAGTTCGTTCGGCTTTTCAGGACAGCCCTCAATCACAAGGACAAACTCGCCCCGGGGCTGAAGCTCACCAAAGTGACTCACAGCTTCGGACAGGGTGGTGCGCATTACCTCCTCGTTGAGCTTGGTAAGCTCACGGCATAAGGCTATGCGGCGATCTCCGAAACCCTCAAACAGCTGTTTCAGCGTTGCCGCAAGCCGGTGCGGCGCCTCGTATAGTATTAGTGTACGGGTCTCAGACGCAAGCTCGTCAATCCTGCGGCGGCGCTTTACCGCACTGTCGGAGGTGAGAAACCCCTCAAAGACAAACCGGTCTGTCGGCAGTCCGGACAGCACCAGCGCCGTAAGCGCGGCACATGGTCCGGGTACACAGGTCACGGGCAGCCCGCGCTCACAGAAGAGCTTTACCATATCGGCGCCGGGATCGGAAATCCCGGGCATACCCGCGTCGGTGACGAGAGCGCAGCTCTCCCCTGCAGCGAGGCGTTCGGCTATCCTCTCCCCGGCGTCCCGCTTGTTATGCTCATGATATTGAATCATCGGGCGGCGGATACCGTATCGTGCACAGAGTTTTGCTGTCACACGGGTATCCTCGGCGGCAATAAATGAGCACTCGGTGAGCACCTTGAGCGCTCTGGGAGAAATGTCGGAAAGGTTTCCTATCGGCGTCCCGACAAGATAGAGCGTTCCGTCTGCAACAAGGTTTTTGCCGTCACCGCCTTCATCGGCTGTCAGGTCATCGGCAGCTGTATCGACAGAAAGCTGTTCATTTTCTGATATATCGTTCATCAAATACACCGTCGTCGGTAATCTTTTTGAAATCATCGGTCATTGCGCCGTCGCCATCGTATAGAATCAGCGGCGGCGGGGTAAAAAGCGAAGGTTTTCCGTCGCGTATGCCTTCGGCAAGCACAAGGCTGGGCTGATGATACACATCGCGGTATACCATAATCAGCCGCTTCGGCTCCAGCTGAGCCTCCCGCATTGCACAAATCAGGTCGATGAGCCGGTCGGGGCGATAGACGCAGCAGAACCGTCCGCCGGGATGCAGCAGCCGCGACGCGGCGAGACAGAAGTCTGATATATCCCCGTGAACCTCGTGCCTGGCTATGTACTTCTCCTCGGTTTCGTTGCGCTTGCCGGTGTCGGTGCGCATGTAGGGCGGATTTGCGAATACCACATCATACTCTCCCGCCTCGCCGACGGCACGCCAATCCCGTATATCCGCTTCAACAATCTTCACTGAATCGGGGGGAAGCAAGCCGGTTTCGGTGTTGATCCGCACGTTTTCGCGGGCTATGGCACAGTATTCGGGCTGGATTTCGGCTGCGGTTATAAAATCAATGCGCCTGCCGGCTGCCGCAATGAGCGAAATGACGCCGCTCCCGCAGCCCAGCTCCGCGGCTTTTCCGGCGCGGGGAAGAAAAGCCGCAAGCAGCAGTACATCGGTACCGAACAGCAGCCCGCCCCGGAGCTGCAGCAGATTGATTCCATAGTTGATTTCGGTAGAAAATATGCGGTGGGAAATCTCGGATATATCCATTTTACCTGTTCTGACAAAGAAGGAGCCGCTCAGGCTCCCTCTCGACTGTTATTGCTTTGTTTCCGTTTTTTGAAGTATCGCTCCGGTTCGTGTTCGGGAACAGACGGATTACTCCTCGGGTTGAGGAGCCTCTACGGGGCAAACCTCAGCGCAGGTGCCGCAGTCGATGCACTTCTCAGCGTCGATAATGTACTTGCCGTCCTTCTCGGAAATGGCCTCGGTGGGGCACTCGCTCTCACAAGCGCCGCAGGCGATGCAGTCATCATTGATAATATATGCCATATTTACCTCCAGAAAATTTGTATCCCCCGGAGATGTTTCCCCGAACGGATTCTTGACTAATTATATCACGCAGTTATTAACAAATCACTAACAAACGCAGGAATAACCACAGCAAATATGTCGCAAAATTAAATTTATCATGAATAAACCATGCGACAAGATTGACTGTTTAGACGGAAGCCGGCGGTTCCGACGGTTTATTGCGTCCCCGCTCACCGCTGCTGTTTTGCCGCCGTTCACCGCCGCCTGAACGGCGGCTGCTGCGTCCGCGCCCGCCCTTCTGGTTGGATTTCTCATTCTGTCTGCCGCCGTCACCCTCAGCACGTCTGTTTTGAGCGGTAGATTCGGACGAAGCACCGTCCGACGGTTTGCGAATATTCGGTTTCTTTCGTGCGGGAGTCTCTGCGGTACGCTGCTCGGCATTATCGGCTTTTTTAGCAGCTGCAGCGCGGCCGGGGTTATGGCGGGATTTGTCGGAGTAGTTATGACGGCCTGCCCGACCGCCCCGGCTGCTTCGCTGCCTGCGGCTGTCGCCGCGCCTGTTTCCGTTGTATTCCGCCTCGTCTATTTCGGGTATCTGAAGGGCGGCGGTTTCCTGATACTCATCATTATCCTGCTGTTCTGCCGCTTGTGTATCATTGACCGGCGGATTATCGGCATTCACGTCAGGCAGGAACACAACGCCGGCTTCATCGTCGAGAACCGCCGGCTCCTCGTTGTCGTTCTCATACTCGTCTGCAGTTATCTCCATGGTTACATTTGCGCTTAAATCATTGGAAACAGCATTACCCGGATATACTCTGACTTCATTGGGCGCGGAATTGAGGCGGACCTTGACTTTCTCGGACAGCGGTTCCACATCCGAAACAATACCCTCCCCATCGGGGGTGATAACCACGCTGTCCTGCTTTGGAAGACGGCGCAGAGCCTCGGCATATGTGTCATATTCGTAGCGCAGACAGCACATGAGACGGCCGCAGGCACCCGAGAGCTTCTGCATGTTCAGCGAAAGATTCTGTTCTTTCGCCATTTTTATCGATACCTGCATGAAGTCCGGCAGGAAAGTGTGACAGCAGAACGCTCTGCCGCACAGCCCGAGCCCGCCCAGCATTTTAGCCTCATCCCGGATATTGATCTGACGCAGCTCAATACGGGTGCGGAAAATCCCGGCAAGGTCTTTGACCAGTTCGCGGAAGTCGACACGCCCGTCGGCACTGAAGAAAAAGAGGAGCTTGCTGTTGTCGAAGGTATACTCAACATCGATGAGCTTCATCTCAAGACGGTGCTCCTCGATCTTATCCATGCATATGTTGTAGGCGTCCACCTCACGGCGGGCGTTCTCCTCCCGGTGAGCGATGTCCTCATCGGTGGCGCGGCGCACCAGCCGGCGGAGCGGAGGCACCACCTGATACGGCTCGACAAACTTATTTGCAACCGCCGTGATGCCGTATTCAATGCCGCGCGAAGTCTCAACGATAACCGGATCCTCCTCGGACACCTGTTCGCCGTTGGGGGAAAAGTAGTATATTTTGCCCGACTTGCGGAATCGCACGCCGATGATCTCGTATTTGCCGTCCTCGGTCAGCGGAGGGGCGGGCACATCGGACGCGTCACCGCGAATCTCCTCATCCCTGGATTGTTCTATTCTTGAATGCTCTGCCGCGACACGGTGATCGGCGAGCTTTTTCTGTTTGTTATCCATTTATATAAATATCTCCATTATAATCATATCACTGTTATTATATCTCAAATCGCCAAAAAATACTACTTGAAATTGTAAATATTGATTCTCCCCGTTTTCGCCATGTTGCATTATCCGTCGGGTTGGTGTATAATGCTTCATATTGGCAAGACAGTTTATCAATCACGCCTGTAAGGTTAATAATGAATGAAAGACATAAACATAGTGCTTGTGGAGCCGGAAATACCGCAGAATACGGGCAATATCGCTCGAACCTGTGCCGCCGTGGGAGCGGCTTTGCATCTGGTGCACCCCATGGGTTTTGAGATAGACGACCGAAAGCTGAAGCGCGCAGGTCTGGATTACTGGGACAAACTGGATATCGCATATTATGACAGTCTCGGAGATTTTCTGAACAAATGCGGCTCGGAGAATATGTATTTCTTCACAACCAAGGCCAAGCGGTGCTATACTGATGCTGCATATCCCCGCCGGGTCTTTCTTGTCTTCGGCAAGGAGACCGCCGGACTGCCGGAGGAATTGCTGCGTTCGGATTTTGAACATTGCGTCCGTCTGCCGATGCTGAATACACTGCGCTCACTGAACCTGTCAAACGCCGCGGCGGTGGCGGTATACGAGGTGCTAAGGCAGCGGGGCTTTGAAGGATTGCAGGCTGAAAGCGGTTATTTCGGCGATATTAGCGGCGGCTCCGGAGACAAATGATATTTAGGTATCGGGCAGGGCAGACCTTTCTTTCTTTAATCTGATATTAAACAATAAACGGCGGGATGAAGCACACATCCCGCCGTTTTGATTATTCGGATTGTTTTATTCAGCACTGTCCTCGCCGCTGCTGTTCTTATCAGCTGTCTTTGTTTTGGCGGCGGACAGTTCCTTGGGCTTGAAGATATACTTTGGAGCTGCCTTTCTGTCAACCGCATCGGCGGTGATGACAACCGTCCCCACATCATCGCGGGAGGGAACATCGAACATAATATCGAGCATCAGCTCCTCCATTATGGAGCGAAGCCCGCGCGCGCCGGTATTTCGCTCGATGGCAAGAGCCGCAATGCGCTCAAGGGCGTCATCCTCGAACTTCAGCTCCACGCCATCCAGATCGTCCTTTGTGATGTAGCCCCTTTCATAGCACTCCATGAGCCAGGCGATCATGTAGCCCGATTCGTTGACGTCGAACCCCAGCCGGTCCACCACATTGCAGAGGTAGAAGGTCTCGGCCGGCTCGGTCATCCCGATGAGCGGACCCATCTCGGCGGTCCCCTCGTACTCGGGCTCCTCGCCGACGAACCCGGTGTACTTGCCTTCGGTCAGCTCGCTGATGCGGCAGTGGGCGTGCGAGCACGCCCAGCAGGCGGATGGTTTGGACTTGAAGCGCTCCCGCATGTACTCGGGGACGTATTTGTTGCCCTCGGGCCACACGTTGGTGGTGTAGTTCCTCATGGGGACGGCCCCCATGGCGCCCAGCGGGACCAGACCCGCGTTGGTGCCGAACTGGAGGAGGCCCGGGTCGACCTGCCTGGTGAACTCGGTCAACTCCTTCGCCTTGGCCACCAGCGTCTCCGGGTCCAACACCCGCGGCTTCACATCTCCCTTGACGGCCGAGATGCACTTGATCTTCTTCGACCCCATGACCGCGCCCACTCCGTTGTGGGCCGCCACGTGACCACGGTCGCCGACGATGGCGGCGAAGCGCACAAGGTTCTCCCCGGCCGGGCCGATGCTGTAGACGCTGCATCTACCCTCGGTCTCTTCTTTGACCGCGTCCTCGGTCTCCCAGGTGTCTTTGCCCACCAGGTGCTCGGCATCGAGAAGTTGGACTTTGCCGTCCTGGATGTGGATGCGGGTCCACTTGTCGGCCTTGCCCTGCACGAGCACACCGTCGATGCCGTTGGTCCGCATGAACGCGCCCATG
>Ga0123335_1004969_pt1 | contig 16604 bp, 17 predicted proteins | sample BiotimSIPDNA_2_FD_89707 | JGI IMG/M metagenome (GOLD analysis project Ga0123335, IMG submission 89707) | Anaerobic biogas reactor microbial communites from Washington, USA - Biogas_R2 time_0 SIP DNA | ecosystem: Engineered > Bioreactor > Anaerobic > Unclassified | place: Washington, USA...
AGCAACCATCATAATTTGACCATTACGACTGTGCTAATATGGTAATAACTGTATTGCTATTTGCGGTAGATAGATTTGGTTACCCTTTTTAAAGCGTTATTTTTGAATTATGCAAAAGTCTCATCTGATAAAACTGGCGCTGGAGAAGCTGCTATATTTAACAAACAGTACGCTGGGGGCTGTCACTATACATAATGCAATAGGTATACACGAGGAACTGGTCGCCTTCAACCCGCCGGAATCAGCCCCGTACGGAGCTAACCCTCCGGATCAAGGGCATATGTTCTTTTCTAATAAGGAACCCTGGAAGAATTGCACCGGGGCCAAAGCGATGGCTACTATCAATGACTTCTCCGCTTATGCTGGGGATCTGCCATCCGGGCATCTGGCTATTGAACGGGCTATGGTGGTACCGGTATTGACAGCCTCCGGAGAGGTGACTGCTCTGGCTGTAGTAGCCAATAAGAAAAATGATTATACTGCTTTGGATACTGAAGTGATGAGCTATTTTGTCAACAACATCTGGAGGGCGTTTTCGATGCGACGGACCGAACTGGCTTTACAGGAGAGTCAGGAGCAGGCTCGGGTGATATTCGATACGGTTCAGGCAGGCATAGTGCTCATAGATGCAGCGGATAGCCGTGTGGTGGACGCTAACCCAGCAGCGCTGGCGATGTTTGGCGGTACTTTGGATGACATCAGGGGAAAGACCTGTCATCATCTATTATGCCCCGCCGAGGCGGGTGCTTGCCCGATTCTGGATTTGCACCAGCCGATAAACCGTTCGGAACATATCCTGCTGCGCAAGGACGGCACTGCTCTGCCTATCCTCAAGGATGTGACCCGGCTGCGCCTGAGTGGCCGGGATTATCTCCTGGAGAGTTTCGTGGATCTGACTGAACGCAAAGCACTGGAAGAAGAACTAACCGCAGCCAAAGAGGCGGCGGAGGCAGCCTATAAGGTAAAGACCATGTTTTTGGCCAGTATGAGCCATGAAATAAGGACGCCGCTAAATGCCATCCTGGGCTATACCCAGCTCATGAAACGGGACGCCGGATTTTCCAGTGATCAACAACATCGCCTGGATATAATCGAAGGCAGCGGCACCCATCTGCTGAGGATTATCAATGACATCCTGGAAATGGCCAGGCTGGAGGCAGGTCATAGCAGCCTGCACGAAACCATCTGCGATTTTAAGCGCCTGTTGAAGGATATAGAGAACATGTTCCGCCTGCGGGTGGCAGAGCGGTGTATCATTTTCTCGGTAGAACGCAGAAATCTAAAAGCACCGATAATGGTTTTCGATGAGGGTAAGGTCCGGCAGGTCCTGGTAAACCTGATAGGTAATGCGGTGAAGTTTACCGAGCAGGGACAAATAAAGGTACGAGTAACCCAGGCGCCTATGTTGGACGATTTAACCGATCTTCTCTTAGAAGATGGGGACGAGTTCCTTAATATCATTGAGGTCGAAGATACCGGCAAAGGTATCCCGGAAGACAAACGTGGGAAAATATTTGGGGCATTTGAGCAGGCCCACGAAGATAATGCCCCGGAAGGCGGCACTGGATTAGGCCTGGCTATAAGTAAGAATTATGCCGAACTGCTAGGTGGGGAATTGGAGCTGGTGGAAAGCAAGGTCAATGAAGGGAGTAGGTTCCGTTTTACTTTTAAGGGCAGATCAACCCAGGGAAGTATGGTGGTCGAGAGAAGTGCGGAAAAAAGCGTAAAGTCGATAGCAGCCGACGGTAAGGAATGGAAAGTGTTAGTGGTGGACGATCGGGAGACCAACCGCGAACTGCTCACGCAATTACTGGGAAGGATTGGGTTTAAAGTTAGCGAGGCAGCTGACGGGGTGGAAGGGGTTAGCTTGCATGAAGCCTGGCAGCCGGATCTGATCCTGATGGATCTGATGATGCCGGGTATGGATGGTTATGAAGCAATAGCCAGGATCAGACAGAGTGATGGCGGTCAAAATGTATCAATAATCGCCATATCGGCCAGTGTCTTGGAAGAGAGCGAAGCGGAAGCGCTCAGGGTAGGAGCCGATGCCTTTATGCGTAAGCCTTTTCGGCAAAACGATCTCCTGGATGAGATCCAACTACTTACTGGCGTTCAATTTGAGTATGAAGAAGAGTCATTAGATGAAGCTCGGGAGGAGTTGGGAGAAGAAAAGCTGGAGGGGCAGGTTTTAAATCTCGAACTGCTGGAACGATTGAAAGCTGCGGTTGAAAACGGCGATACGCGAAAATTAAAGGATTTAATTCAAGCCGTTGCTAGTATAGACAGCAGGTTGGCTCGGCAGATGTATAAAATGACTGAGAATTATGATTACGTGGGACTGATGAAGGTTCTCAGCCAACTCGAAGAATTAGATTCTTAAGCGGGATGATTTGGTCAGGTTAGCAAGATTGGAGGAGGCGGTAAGGATGAGGAATAACCAATTGGCCAGGCCCAGCATAACGATTGTTGACGATATCCCTGCCAACTTGGGACTGTTGGATAACATGCTCCGGGATGGCGGATACCAGGTTTATGCCTTTCCTGCAGCTGGCATGGCCATCCGGGCAGCTGCCAAGAACCCTCCGGATCTGTTCATGCTGGATATCAACATGCCGGGGATAGACGGATACGAGGCTTGCCGCCTATTAAAGGCCGATCCGGAGTTGAAGGACATTCCCGTCATATTTATCAGCGCCCTTACTGAACCCTGGGATAAAGTGAAAGCTTTTAAATTAGGGGGAGTGGATTATGTGAATAAACCGTTCCAGTTCGAAGAGGTGCTGGCCCGGGTAGCCACCCATATCAAGATGCACCGGATGCAGAAGGAGTTAGAGAGTTACAATACTTTGCTCGAGAAGCGTGTATCCAACCAGGTAAAGGAAATCGCCGATTCGCAGTTGGCCACCATTATGGCGTTAGCCAAACTGGCTGAATCTCGCGACGACGATACCGGTCAGCATCTGGAGCGGGTGCAAGCCTTTTTTCAAGTAATGGTAGGACACCTGAGCCTCAATGGCAGATATCACGATTTATCCGAGGACATGCTAAGTAAAAACAGTCACTATGCCTGTGCTCTTCATGATATCGGCAAGGTGGGCATTCCTGATGCTATACTTCTGAAACCGGATCGTCTGACCCCCGAAGAATTCCAAGTGATGAAGAAACATACCTATATCGGCAGTGATACCCTGCAGAGCGTTCATGAGAAATACCCTAATAATAACCTGGTTAAGATGGGCATTGCCATCAGCCGCTGGCATCACGAGCGCTGGGATGGCACCGGATATCCAGACGGTCTGGTCGGAGAACAGATACCGCTGGCTGCCCGCATCATGGCAGTAGTCGATGTATATGACGCTCTGCGCAGTCAGCGGCCGTACAAGGAGGCATTTTCACATGAAAAATCGCTGGCTATTATTTTGGAGGGCAGCGGATCGCAGTTTGATCCGGACATGGTTAACGCTCTATTAGAGGCAGAAAAGCAGTTTGAGAAAATATTTAATGATACAGTTTATTAAGTGATATGTTTACATACCGGGCTATTTCTTATGACATTCCAGCCTGACAGTCAGTGAACCAGCATGGATTTCAAATAGATGATTATCGTAGTCATAGAAGTACAGTGAAAGGCCTTGCTCTGGAACCCGTGGGCGAGCACCTATTCAATCAATATATGGCTAACACCCCGAAAACTGTTGGGCGAATCACAGCGACAGATGCTATAATTTGACACAGCATCTCTAACATATGAGGAAGAGGGGAGAGAGCCGAATGAACTGGCTCCGTCAGCGACCAGTGCAATTGGGAGTGGCGGCTGTGCTGATGGTTTATCTGGTATTTCACTTAACCAGGTCGACCGAGGTCGCAGCCCTGCGCATATCTGAACAAAGCTACCGGCCGCTGCTCCAGATAAGCGGAGAGGTAGTCCCGGCTCGGGAAAGCCAGATCTCGGCCGCACAGGGTGGATTAATCACCAACATACCAGTAGCTGAAGGGCAAAAAGTTAAGCAAGGTGATCTGCTGGTAAACCTCGATGATGCCAGTGCCCGCCTGGATATGGAGCAGGCGAAGAGTGACCTGCAGAATGCCCGCTTAAGCCTAGCTAAAGCTCAAACCCTGTCATATCAGGATGCACGCCGGGACCTGGTCGAAGACCAGCAGGATCTGGCGGCAGCTGAAGAAGCATTAAAAAGAATTACAGCCCTGCATGAGGCTGGGGCAGCCAGCCGGCAGGAGCTAGAGGATGCTGAACGTCAGGCTGCCAAGGTTCGTGAAAAAGTTGCCGCCAGCAAATTGCTGCTGGAATCCTATACCAGTGGCGGCAGTAATCTGGCCCTTTTGGAGAACCAGTTACATGCAAAAGAACTGGTCTGTGAGCAAAACCGCCTTAAGCTGGAGAATTGTTCGCTGCGGGCGCCATTTGCTGGCACGGTACTGGAGATCCAGGCAGAAGTTGGGGAGCGGATTACGCTAGGCCAGCAATTAGTTCGTTTGGGGGCTGAAGAGAAACTCGAGGTAATAATCAATCCTGACCAGCAGTATAAAGAGTTGATTATATCAGGGATGAAAGCAGAGATTTGGCTGCCGCAAACGCCGGATATCACCTGCAGCGGCCAGGTAAGCCGCGTAGAACCTGCTGCTGACCCAGCGCAGGGTACTATAGGAGCACGTATATTAATAAATAATGGAGATGCAGCGCTTAAACCCGGTTCACTGGTGACAGTGCAATTGACAGCTGTACATCCGGTAGCTGGAGTAATTCTAGAAGAGAAGTGGGTGACTGCCGTTGACGGAAAAACCGGCGTATGGGTTATAGAGGATAATCAAGCCCATTTCCGTAATCTGACCCTGGGTACCCGTAGCAGCCGGGGAGCCTTGGTCAAGCAAGGTCTTAATAAGGGAGATGTAGTCCTGCAGCCGGGCGAGCTAGTAGAGGGACAGCGAGTCAAACCAAAATATAGCGCTGGTGGGGACAAATCATAATGCGGGGCTTTCGCTTCGAGCTGCAGTTAGCTTCCCGCTTTCTGTTGGAAAACCGCAACCAGACCATTTTAATTCTGCTGGGTATAGCTGTCGGAGTAGGTGTGATGGTTTTTCTCTCTGCTTTGATTGATGGACTGCAAGCTGACCTGATTAAGAAAACGGTCGGCAATTCACCACATATCATCATTACCCGTGAGGTGGCCGAGCCTCTCCGGAATCCTGCTGAGCCAGATGGCTTTTTCCCTATACAGATCCAGCGCCGGGGTAGCCGCCCGGTGGTAGAATGGATAGAATTGACCAATACCTTAAAAGAAGAACCCCAATTTACTGCTGTAGTTCCAGTGTTAGATGGTCCAGCCCTGCTTCGCAGCGGTTCTGCTTCGGGGAGCGTAGCATTGCGCGGCATGAAACTTGAGGAAGCTGATAAAATCTATCAAGTGAGCGACAAGATCATAGCCGGCAGCCCGGAACTCGCACCCGGTACCCTGCTGGTTGGTTCTGAATTGGCTGAGCAGCTGGATTTACAGCCGGGTAACACCCTGACTATGGAGATACCCGGCAAGCAACCGGTGTCGGTCCTGGTTGGAGGCATATTTGACCTGGGTGTGCAAAACCTCAACAAACGATGGGTTATTATGGAACGCAACCGGGTGGCCTATTTGCTGGGATTACAGGATCGGGTCACCGAGATAGAGATTCAGGTGAAGGATGTTTTTCAAGCTGAGGAGCTGGCCAGGACCTGGGCAAATCGTTTGCCGGGATACCAGGTCGAGAGCTGGCAGGAAACCAATGCATCACTGCTTACAGCCCTCCGTAGTCAGAGTAATTCCAGCTATACCATACAGCTTTTTGTATTATTAGCAGTAACCCTCGGCATCAGTTCGGTGCTGGCTATCAATGCGGTACAGAAAACCAGGGAAATAGGCATATTAAAAGCAATCGGGATTCGTACCCGCAGTATTGAGCGGGTATTCATAATACAGGGAGCCTTGTTAGGCACCGGGGGAGCGCTGGCCGGAACCTTACTCGGGCTCGGTTTGGCCCGCCTCTTTATACTTTTTGGCAGTGAGGGTTACCAATTATCCTTGCTGCTGAAACCTGCCACCCTGGCGATAGTTATGACCTTGACTATCCTGGCATCTGTATTCGCGGCCTTCTTGCCCGCCCGACGGGTAGCCCGCATGAATCCAATCGAGGTGATCCGCAATGGCTGAGATAATGTTGCAGGGGCAAGGGCTAATCAAGGAGTATGGACAACCGATTCCAAGCCGGGTATTACACGGGATCGACATCGATATCAATACCGGAGAATTTCTTGCTCTGGTAGGCAGATCTGGTTCCGGCAAGAGTACCCTGCTTAATATCATCGGTGCGCTGGATCGCCCTACTGCCGGCAAAGTGATCATAGACGGCACGGATCTATACAGTCTGGGAGAAGATGAGCTGGCTTATTTTCGCAACCAGACGCTGGGCTTTATATTCCAATTTCACTTTCTGCTGCCTCAGTTTACTGTATTTGAAAATGTACTGATTCCTTACCTGATATATCATGGTCGGGCGGGCAGCCCGGTAGTTAAACAAGCGGAAGAATTATTGGAGCGGGTGGGGCTCGCCCATCGGCGGGACAACCGGGCCAACGCCATATCTGGCGGTGAGCAGCAGCGGGCAGCAGTGGCTCGGGCCTTGATCAACCAGCCCCGTTTGGTACTCGCCGACGAACCGACCGGTAATCTGGATTCAAAAAGCGGAGAAAACGTGTTTGCTTTAATGCGGGAGATTAACCGCGACCTGCACACTACCTTCATTATGGTCACCCATGACAGCCTGCTGGCCAACCGGACTGACCGCATCGTCGAACTGCGTGACGGCTTGGTTCTATGTGATCAAAGCCCGGTTATTATCGAATGAGGAACAGTGGTTTAATTGGGCATAACACAAACTAGCAAAGATGGCCCAAGATAACAATTTACCAGATATACCCAAGATGGTTTGGTATTTTGTCATAATTAGAAGTAAAAAGGTCTTAATTTTCTAAAATATGTGATAATATTGTTATAGAGGCTACCAGGTATCTCAACTCTATATTACCAAACAACCTGCCAAGTTATATGAGTAGATCGAAATAATGGGGGAATGGTTATGGGAAGTAAATTTTTAGAGGAATTTAACAGAATTGTACCAATGGTTGCCGATTTATTTATGGACATGCCCATGGGGTTTTACAGCACCGATCGGGACAAATTCTTAATGGTCCATGAGCATAATTATGAAGTGCCCTTTGCCAAGGCCGGACTAGAAGTCAAAAAGGGCGGAGCGGCTGATAATGTCATGGAGAGCAAGAAGCCGTTTGCCATGGAGCTACCAGCCTCATTTTATGGAACCCCCTTAAAAGTCTCCTGTATTCCGGTCTTTGATGATGATGATCCAAGCCTTGTAATAGGCACCTATGGTTTAGCTTTGGCTCGCGACAATGCAACTGCGGTAAAGGAAACCGTTGAAAGCTTTAAAGCCGGGTTGAGCGAAGTAGCCCAGGCTACTGAACAGACGGCGACCGCTGCCGGTGAGATCAGCATCAGTACAGCAGATCTGCGCGAGCAAATACTAGCCATCGGCAAGGTTTCTGCCGAGATCAACCAAGTACTGGATGCAATTGGCAATATCGCTGCTCAGACCAAGATGCTGGGTTTGAATGCAGCGATCGAAGCAGCCCGGGCCGGGGAAGCTGGCCGGGGATTCGGTGTGGTAGCCGAGGAGATCCGCAAGCTATCGGATGACTCCCGCAGCACCGCCGAGCTTATCCGTAATATGACCAAAACGATTGAAGGCAAGATCGCAGAGACCGTGCAGAAATCCACCATCGCTCTGGATGCTACTCAGGAGCAGGCGGCGGCCACCCAGCAGATAACCGCCCGTCTGGAGGAACTGAGCAGCCGGGCGGAGGTACTGGAAAAGATTGCAGGACAATTATAGCTACATACTGGATATAAATATACGGGCAGGGAGGGAATCAACATTTTCCTTCCCTGTTTTTATTTTGCTTGGCCTGACTAATTCTGGCTTGAGCAGCATCATGACAAAGTTGCTGTTCTTCATTCTCCACGAGTAGTGGAGGTATCTCCCGGGGACGACCGTTGCGATCCAGGGCGACCATGAAGAAATAGCCTTCCGAAACACTCTTGATAATTCCCCGCTCCAAATCCTCGGCCTTGACACAGACATAAACCTCCATTGAGGTCTTGCCGGTATAAGTCAGTTCAGCGGTGCAGATGACCAGATCCCCGACGAAGATAGGCTCAATAAATGAAAGCTGGGTAACACTGGCCGTTACTACATTAGACAAGCAGTGACGGGCGGCGACCACACCGGCGGCCGAATCCATCAGTTTCATCACTTCACCGCCATGCATATTTCCTGCGACATTGGCATGATAGGGCAGAACGATCTGGGTCATGGTGACAGTTGATTCAGAGCGGGGCTTGGGTTGCATAACCATTAACTCAACTCCTTAATAATTCATAGTTTTATGCTAACTATTATTAGAAAAAAGTTCAAACATCTTCCTGGGTTTTAAGGGTACTGAGTAGCTTGCCAAGGGGCCTAAAAGATTGTACAATAATTGTGCCGTGCTAGACGGGGAATTAGCGGTGCCCTGTAACCTGCAACCCGCTACAGCAGGGTTGAATTCCTGGCATGAGGGTCTATCTTGTAAGGTCTGGCTTGAATAAGTGGCTGAGAAGTCTGGGTCCTGTGCAACGGGACATTCTGAACCGTGTCAGGTCCGGGAGGAAGCAGCACTAAGGGGTCTATCCCGTGTGACGCAGGGTGGCCTGGATGGAGTTAACTGTTCAAGTATCGCTTGGAAGGTATTTTCGAAGCCAGGTGCACGGCAATATTTTTTAAATTGCATAAATGTAGTAAAATAGCAGGTGAATAAGTCCTGCTATTTTTATTAGCTACACCATAGAATTATGATAAATGAAGAGGAGGCATAGTCGTGGCTTATCTGGCCTTGTACCGAGCCTGGCGCCCCCAGCGATTTGAGCAAGTGGTGGGGCAGGAGAAGACGGTTGCTGCCCTGTGCAACGCCATCAAGGAGGGGCGGCTGTCCCATGCTTATCTCTTTTCTGGCCCACGCGGCACCGGCAAGACCAGCATCGCCAAGATCGTAGCCCGTTCTGTAAACTGCGAGCAGCAGGAAGCTGGCGAACCATGCAACCAATGTTCCAGCTGCCGGGATATAAATAACGGTAATTTTATGGACGTCATCGAAATCGATGCTGCCTCCAACCGCGGAATTGATGAGATGCGCGATCTGCGTGAAAAGGTCCGGGTGCTGCCTGCTCAGGGTAAAAAGAAGGTTTATATCATCGATGAGGTCCACATGCTGACCACCGAAGCCTTTAATGCATTATTAAAAACCCTGGAAGAACCCCCGGATTCAGTCATATTTATTTTGGCCACTACCGAACCACATAAGATACCCGAAACCATTCGTTCCCGATGCCAGACCTATCATTTCCGCCGGTTGACCGGGGATGAGATTACCAATCGTCTTCAGCAGGCGGCCGTCACTAATTCTATTAAACTGGATGAAGAAGCGTTGCTCTTGATCGCCCGGCGGGCTAATGGCGGTATGCGTGATGCCCTGAGCACTCTGGATCAGGTATATTCATACAAAGGACAAGACATTAGCAAAGATGATGTACTGGATGTCTTGGGCCTGGTCGATGAACTCTATCTGGCAGAGCTGGTCGATGCCCTGCTGGCAAAGGATATACCGGGGATAATTGCCAGCCTGGATTTGGCTATGAGCCAGGGGAAAGAGGCTCAACATCTGGTGCGGGAGACGGCATTCTACCTGCGGGATCTTTTACTGTATTCAGTGATGGGCGAAAAGGCCCAGCTCATGGTGGTTCAGAAGGCAGCCCTGCCCCAGTTGCAGCGCCAGAGCCGGGAAGCCAAGCGCGATATGATTTTGTCGGCTTTGCGGATCATGATGGAAACCGCAGAAAAGCTGAGATTCAGTGAAGGTAACCGGTTTCTTCTGGAGATGGCCTTCCTCGAACTGGCGGAGCTATTTTCCGGCCAGATTCCTGCCGCGGCCAAGCCGGCAGCTTCAGCTGCTCCACGGGAGAAGAAGGCTGTACCTGCAGCCAACCCGCAACCGGGGAAAAGCAAGGCTGCCGCAGCCAAGGGAGAAGCGGATCCGGCCTGGAACCGCATCCTGGCCGGGGTCAAGGAGAAGAGAGTACCGACCTATGCGCTGTTGGCCCAGGGAAGTTTGCTGGGTATAAAAGAGAATACCATGTATATAGGCTATAAGAAGGGCTTCAATTTTCACAAGGAAAAGATGCAGGAGAAAGCCAACCGAGAAATATTAGAAGGGGTCCTGCGTGATTTGTATCAAAAAACAATAGAGCTGGAATTTATCTTACTTGAGGATGAGCAGTATAATGATATAGTGGTTAAAAAGGCTATCGAATTCTTTGGCCAGGATATGGTCCAAATAAAAGATTGAAGGGGGAAAAACAATGAAATTCAATCCCGGCGGCGGAAACATGAACAACATGATCAAGCAGGCCAAACAGGTACAGGAAAAGATCATAAAAATGCAGGAAGAGCTCAAGGAAAGAGAAGTTGAAGCTTCTTCCGGCGGCGGAGCAGTAAGCGCGACGGTCAACGGCAAACAAGAGCTACTAAAGATAAAGATCAAACCGGAAGTAGTTGATCCTGAAGATATCGAGATGCTGGAGGATCTGGTGATGGCGGCGGTCAACGAAGCCATCCGGCAATCGCAGGATATGGTATCCAGTGAAATGGCCAAGATCACCGGCGGATTCAACATACCCGGCTTATAAACCATAAACTTTGGAAACGGGAGGTAGCGCCAGTGAGGCTTGCCCTGTCCCTGGAAAATCTGATCGATAATCTGCAGAAGCTGCCCACCATCGGGCCTAAGACAGCACAGCGTCTGGCCCTTTATATATTGAAAATGCCGGAGGCTGAAGCCCGTAATCTGGCGGCAGCCATCCTGGAAGCTCGGGACAGAATCAAGCCCTGCATCGAATGCGGTATGCTTTGTGACACTGAGCGCTGTAATATATGTGAGGATGATCAGCGGGATAGCAGTACCATCTGTGTGGTGGGGGAGACCAGCGATGTAATGGCAATTGAGCGTACCGGGTACCGGGGGCGCTATTTCGTATTGAACAAGGATTTTCATGTCATGGATGATAATGCCCTGGATGGGCTGAACCTGAAGCTATTCTCTGATCGGCTGGCGGGTGGAGCCGTCCGTGAAGTGGTTTTAGCCCTTAATCCAGATATTGATGGCGAGATCATGTCCCGTTATTTGGCGGGAGTGACCAATAAATTCGGGGTAAGAGTCACCAGGCCGGCTCATGGATTGCCGGTAGGCGGTAACATAGAATATGCTGATGAGATAACCCTGCGCCGTGCCCTGGAGGGGCGGCGAGAGTTTTAAAAAATCATAAATTCTGAATTCATAAAACTAAGCCTGTTGGCATACTATTGCGGTATAGAACCAGAATAGTAAAAAATGCCAGGAGGTTTTTTTATGGAGAAAGATACACCCGGGTTGAAGTTATCTGGCGAAGAGATGTTGGTCGAGTCCGGCACTTTTTGCAGTAAGACCCGCCGGGTAATACAAAAGTATTTCCAGCCTCTGCGGCCAGAGGCGACCATGCCGGAAGTAGAAATGCTCGAGCAGGCTCACCGGGAACTGCTGGAAGCCCAGAATCTCTTTTCCGTCATGGAAGAACCGGAATTAATTGACTGTGCAATCTATGCCTTGAAATCTGCTGAGTTAAGATATAATTACCTGATCAGGCAAATCAAACAAAAAAGTCGTTAAGCGAGGAGGAATAATATGGAGACAATCAATATTATTATTGCGGCTGTCGTATTACTGGTGGTACTCTTTTTCATCGGGCAGATCCTGGTCAAGCCTATCAAGCTGTTATGGAAGCTGATTTTCAACTCCCTTATCGGGATCATATTGCTGCTGGCGGTCAACTACTTCGGAGCTTATTATGACTTTTCCCTTCCTATCAATATCATCACTGTACTGATAGCAGGATTTCTGGGTATCCCCGGGGTGTTCCTCCTCATCTGTTTTCAACTGCTGCTGTAGTAAGCGGGATATAAAAACCGAATTAAAAGACCTATCGGCTAATTTCCGATTTAGCCAAGCGACTATTGGCTTAAAAACTCAGAGGTCTGAAATCGAGTACTATATAGCCTTAACTGGTTTTTATCCGGTTATGGCTAATTTATTTTTGTTTACTTCATTATTTCTTAATACAAAATTAACAAAATTAGTAGTGCATTACGGGTGAATAAACGTATATGATATACTTTAATCCCTCTTTATTAATGGCTTCATTACCGGGGAATTTAGACGAATAATGTTATTTTTGGGTTAAATGTGCGTAACATTATCGCTGATTATGATAAACATTGACGCATAATTTGCTAATGTTTTATACTATTTAAAGTTAGTTAGATTCAGCTAGGAGGTGTTCGCTCCAATTTTGGAAGGTGAACGAGTGCTGGAGGCCTACGTTGGTGAGTATGCCAGCGGGAAAAGTGAGATATCCATTAACCGTGCGCTGGAACTGTTGGGTCAGGGAAGAACCGTTACCCTGGTGGATCTGGATACAGTTGAACCATTTTATACCCTGCGCTCGTTGAAACCTCAGTTAGAGGGAATGGGACTTCAATTAATCAGCTTCAGCAGGGAGGATGCTTTCGGTCTCGGTGAGACTGGAGCTATGCTTAATCCTCAAGCCCGCTGGGCACTCCGGCGAAGCGGAGACATAATACTTGATATAGGCTATGGGGTCTATGGCGCGCGTACCCTCAACTTGGTGGAGGGCGCTAATGAGTCTAAGGAACTCAAGGTCCTGGCGGTAATCAACTATAGTCGGCCCTTGACCGGTAACCGGGAACGCATCCGGGAATATATATTGGATCTTGGCCGGGTGGACGCGATTGTAGCCAATACCCACCTGGGTGATGAGACTACTATAGATATTATTGAAGACGGGAATGCTGAAATAATGCACGTAGCTCGGGAGTTAAATATCCCGGTGGACTTTATAACTGTGGATGAAAAACTACAAGGATCCATAGGGGTAGAGGTATCAGGAATCCCAGTAAAATTCATTCATCGATTTATGCCTGCCGCTATGTGGTAAGTCAAATAGGAGGTGTTTCAATTATCAATGGAAAAGGTTTTTAGTGAAGCCAAAAAAGCTTTCATGACCGGAAATGAGACGGCAGCTTGGGCTGCTCTCGCTGCGGGAGCCGAAGTAATGTTTGGTTATCCCATTACGCCGCAGAATGAGATAATGCATTATTGGACTCGTATGGCGCCTAAATATGACAGAGGCTTCTTGCAGACCGAAGACGAGATTTCCGCCGGATTTACTGTATGCGGGTCGGTACAAAGCGGCAAAAAGGCTTTTACTGCCACCGCCGGACCCGGTAATGTTCTGATGCAGGAACCCTTTGGTATGGCTGAAGGTATGCGTCTTCCGTTGCTGGCTATTATTCAACAGCGCGGTGGTCCTTCATCAGGAACCGTGGTTTATTCCCAGCAGGAGGTGACCCTCACTACCTTTGGTGGCAACGGTGAAGGGCATCGTATCGTCTATTCAACTGCAACCCATCAGGAAATCTATGATTATATCATCAAGGGATTCAACACGGCCTGGACCTATCGCTTTCCTACCTTTATTTTAGGTGATGGCTACCAGGCCAAGATGCGTGAACCTTTGGAATTATACAGCCCGGAAGACAAGGGTATTAAAATGGTAGAACCCTATCCCTTAATCGGACTGCCCGGACATATCGGTGAGGATCGTGAACCCAAGCACCTGTGCAACATATATAGCCTGGAAGAGGAACTCTATGAAGTGGTCATGAAAATATCCGCTGAATACGAGGCTATCTCACCGGAACTGACGGAATACCAGGAACGCGAATGTGATGACGCCGAGATTATAATAGTATCTCATGGTGTGGTATCCCGGGCCGCTGATGATGCGGTTACCGCGCTTAGAGCTCAGGGTCTTAAAGTGGGGTGCTTCAGACCTATAACTTTGCGGCCCTTCCCAGCTCAGGAATTGAAGAACTGCATCCAGAAGAGCGGGGCTAAAAAACTGCTTATTGCCGAATCGGCTTATGGTCAGCTTTTCCGGCTGGTACGCCAGGAGATATACGGGGAAACCGTACCTATGGAAACCCTGTTTATGCCTGGTGTTGGAATTATAGATTACGACATTATGAGCAAGATCAAATCTATGTTATAGAACCGATGGTTTTTTATTACAGGAGTCATTTGAAAAAGGAGGTCAGTTCATGGCAATGTTAGAGCCGGTACATCCGCTAACACCGAAATCATGGTATTTACCATCCAAACCACACAAGTTCTGCCCCGGTTGCGGGCATGGCATAGTATTAAAGGCCCTGGGCGAGAATATTGACGAACTGGGGATTCAGGATAAAACCATCTTTGGCTGCGATATAGGCTGTTCACTGTTAGCCTGGAACTTCTTCGCCTGTGACAGCACCCAGACCCATCACGGACGTACTACCCCGGTTATGGTAGGCATCAAACGCTCACGCCCTGAGCTTATTACAGTAGGGTACATGGGAGACGGCGGCGGATATTCCATTGGATCCCAACATCTGCTCAATGCCGCTGTGCGCAATGAGAAGGTCACCCTGATACTGGTCAATAACACCAACTACGGCATGACCGGCGGGCAGATGGCCCCCACCACCCTGCCGGGACAGAAAACGGAAACCTCCCCTTATGGGCGTGATCCGGAACAAACCGGTTACCCCACCAAGGGACCCGAGTTTATCGCCCAGTTAACCCCGGACAGTGCCTATGTGGCCCGGGCTACAGTATCCAAATACAATCAGTTGAAACGCTTTATTAGAAATGCCCTGCGTAATCAGATAGAAGGCAATGGGTTCTCCTTTGTTGAAGTGCTATCAACTTGCCCTACTAACTGGCGCACCAATGCCCAGCAGACCTGGCGCTTCTTGGAGGATGAGATGGAGCCTTATTTCCCGGTCGGAGAACTCAAGAGCCCGTTCGGAAAGGGGGATAAATAGATGTCGCTGATCAAGATAGCCCTGGCAGGTGAAGGCGGGCAAGGAGTTCAATCAGTAGCCGAGATCATCGCCGAAGCAGCTTATGAAGCAGGAAAACAAACCATATATATTCCCAATTTCGGATTGGAACAGCGCGGCGGAGTATCCATCGCCTTTATTCAAGTCAGTGATAGAAGGATAGGAGCTCCTAAATTCAATAAAGCCGACGTAGTCATTGCCCTTAGTGAGCGGGCAGTAGGACGTACCGCAGAATATTCCGATAAAAATACCCTTTTTGTGTATGATTGCGGATTTGCAGTCCCTCCGGAGGATTTCCCCAAAGAAGCTAAAAAAATAATAGCAATACCAGCTATAGATACTGCCAATAATGAATTACATCCCCGGGTTTTTAACATTATAATAATGGGAGCAGTGATCGGGCTCACCAATGTGGTCACTTTTGAGGCAGCCAAAGCTGCCCTGGAGCACAAACTGGGTTATAAATTCGAAAAAGATCCTAAACTTAGAGAACTTAATTTTAAAGCAATGGAAATTGGCAAGAAATTGGGCGAAGAATCCCTGTCCAAAGAAGGGGTGTGTTAATATGACAACTATTAAGCTCGAAGCTGTCACAACTCCATTGGAAAAGGCAATTTTCCACATCTTCCCTGCTTACTGCAAGGGTTGCGGACTCTGCAAGGAGAAGTGCCCCAATGCCGTTCTGAAATGGTCAGATAAACTGGGGGTTTATGGTACTCCTACTGTAGAGCCTATCGAAGAAGACGGATGTATCGCCTGCAAGATCTGCGAGATGGTCTGTCCGGACTGCGCCATTCTGATCGAGCGGACTAAAAAACCCAAAGCCTAATATAACAAGTGATCACGAAACGGTTTGGTGGTTTCCCCATCAAGCCGTTTTTCATTTTTTTAGTCACAGATTGGCACAGATGGACACAGATTTTTTGAATGGTAGCATAGTAGTAGACATAAGATGCCGAACCAGAGCTGGGTCAGGAATACGATTTATTGCCACAGATTCACACAGATTATATGGTTAATGCTTATAAACTTAACGTTCGCAGTAAAACAGTTCTATAGGGTCATTGCGAGCGCAGCGAAGCAATCTTCCCCCACATGCCTTTATTTTACTTCGCTCGATAAAAAATAAAACACTATAAATGCCATTGTACATATAATCTGTGTCCATCTGTATTCATCTGTGGCTAAAAAAACGCTGCTCATCGACCAAAGGGTTTGGCGATATTAATAGTCAAACCCTTTTCTGATGAACAAATCTGTTGCCAGGGATATCAAGTGCTTAATTGATATAAGGAAGGGATTATAATATGCCAGAAATCTTAAAAAATCGGGCTTAAAGGGTTGACACTCCTCGGCGTAGGTGATAATATAATCCTTGCGCGCAACGCCAAAAGGAAAGCGCGGGGGCCCTGAGAGGGGCGCCAAGATCTTGATAAAACAGAACAACAAGACTA
>Ga0123335_1004973_pt1 | contig 16588 bp, 16 predicted proteins | sample BiotimSIPDNA_2_FD_89707 | JGI IMG/M metagenome (GOLD analysis project Ga0123335, IMG submission 89707) | Anaerobic biogas reactor microbial communites from Washington, USA - Biogas_R2 time_0 SIP DNA | ecosystem: Engineered > Bioreactor > Anaerobic > Unclassified | place: Washington, USA...
CGGCACGATGGTGTCGAGGTTCTTCATCGCCTTCCAGATGGCCCTCAGAATTTTGGCCGGGATGGCCAGGGAGATGTCGCCGGGGCAGCAGGAGCGCAGGGTCGGCTCGAAGTCGAAGAGGTCTTCGCTGAAGGAGGCTTCCTTGCTGCGCGACCCGAGGCGGAAATCACCCACCCGTTGCATCAACGGCTGTCCCCCGCCCATGAGGGCGGCTTGGAGGCCGAGGTTCTCGGCGAAGGCCTGCCCACTGGCCAAGGGGGCGGTGAAGCGAACCGTCTTGAGCATGGCGAAGTTGACCAACCCGTTGTCGTGGCGGCTGTCCGGTGCAAACGCATGGCCGTTGACCGAGTACCACTGGTCCCCCCGGCCGGTGGCGTAGCGCTCGCGCACCACATGGGCGTTGCCGCTGTTGGTGCAGAAGGTCCGCACCTTATCGGGAAAGTAGAACTTCGGGTCGTAGTAGTCACGCACGATGGGGTAGTGCTCGATCCGGGTCTCCACCCGGATGCCGATGTCGACGATGTTGTCGATGAAGGGGATGGAGAGGGAGTGCATCAGCTCCTGCAGGAAGTTGAAGCCCTTGCGCCCCGGGGCGACGAGCAGTGCCTTGTACTCGATCTCCCTCCCCTCGGTGATGACGACACGCCGCTCTTGATCGACGCGTTCCATCGTCTCACCCAGGGAGAGGTCGACCCCCAGCGCACCGAGGCGGGCGATCAGCTCCTTGATGAGCGCGAGGCCGCCATCGGTGCCGAGGTGTGTCTGCTTGATCTCAAGCAGCGTGCATCCGAGGCGCTCGGCGCGCTTCTGGTAGACACTGATATTGTTCTTGGGCATGATGGTCGGCTGAAGGAAGTCGATGACCTCATCCAAGTAGTGGTTGGCCGCCTCCTCGCTCCAATACTCGGTGGGGAAGCCGATGGGGTAGGTGAAGTTCATCTTGCAGTCGTTGCGCATGCCGCCGGTGGAGTACTTCTCACGGTCGAGGATGAGGATGGAGAGGGTGGGGTTGGCTTTCTTGAGGGTGAAGGCGGCCCCCATGCCTGCCGGTCCACTCCCAACAATGATGACGTCGTACCTATCCACGGGTGCACCTCCCAAAAGATTCGGAAAGGGGCTCCCTTTCCAGCCAATTATCCCCATTGTCCCCGCTTTGGTAAAGCCCTCCGAGATGGTGCTCTTGCGCCAGCACGTCATTGGTGGTATTAATCCAACATAGGAATGGTAGGAGCGGATCCATGTTCATGAGTACCAAAGAGGCGGCGGCGAAGTGGGGCATCAGCGAACGGCGGGTGCGTGTTCTCTGTGCCCAAGGGCGCGTCGACGGGGCGATTCAGAGCTCCTGGGCGTACCTCATCCCCACCACAAGTGCCAAACCGCGGGATGGACGGCAGCTGCGCCACCAGAAGCAGGAGCATCTGCGCCTGGGCGGTTCAGGTCTTGAGGCCCTGCAGACGGTACGGGCCACCGATCTGGATACGTTGTTCACCGCCTGCATCGAACATATCGACCCGTTCCTCATCGCAAGTTTCGCGGTCGAGGGACGCGCTCTCACCCAAGAAGATTTGACCCAGCTTACCACTGAGCACATCGTCCCCTCACTGTCATTGGTCGACCACCTCTTGGCCCTGCACATGCGCTCCATGATCCTCTCCATGGCCCGTGCATCGAGTCTTGGGCAACGGGCAGTGCGTCTGAGCGAACGGTACTTTGACGAGCTCTATGCCTCGCTCACCCTCGGTCTTGGAGAGACGGGGTCTCCCCGTCGTGAAGGCCTGGGCGATGACCTTGAGGTCTTCCTTATGCAGGATGAGGGGGAGTTTTCCGCCTCCCCTCCGTTGGTGCGCGCCCTCTTCTGTTATGGCGAGCTGCTGAGGATCGCGCCGTATCCGGCATACAACGGCCTCGTGGCCGCCTTGGTCTACGCCCGCATCATGCTCGAGGGTGGGTGGGCGCCGACCTTGGTGGAGGCGGCTCGTATCGATGAGCTCAAAGCGACGCTGGTCATGACCAAGCGGCGGGGCAACTACCTCTCACTCACCGACCTGGTGAGCGAGAGCTATGAGGGGAGTGCGCCATGAGAAAGCTCTTCAAGGATGCGACGATCGTCGATGGCATGGGCAACAGCGCCTTCGTAAGCGATCTTTTGGTGGAGGGGAGCACCATCCGCGCCTTCGGACGGCTCGGGGATATCCAGAGCGACCGGATCTTCGACTGCCGGGGTTTGACCCTTGCCCCGGGCTTCATCGACCTGCATGCCCACAGTGAAATCCACGTCCTCACCAACCCCCCGATGGGAGAAAAGATTGCTCAGGGCATCACGACTGAGTTCAGCGGGAATTGCGGCATCGGGGTCTTCCCCGCCTCCCGGTGCACCCCGCTGGCCGCCGAGGTCCTCGGAGCGGCGATCCACCAATACTGGCCTACCTTCTCCTCATACAAGGAGGCGTGGTACCGCAGCGGCAGTGGGATGAACATGGGCTTCTTGCAAGCCCATGGACCGCTGCGCAGCATGGTCCTTGGCGAGGATGCGCACCGAGCGGCGACGCGAGGCGAGATCGCGAAGATGGCGAGCCTCCTGGAGGAGAGCCTCGAGCGCGGCGCCTGGGGTCTCTCCACCGGCCTCTACTACCAACCGTGCCAAAGCGCCGGGCGCGATGAGCTGGTCGCCCTCTCCAACGTGGTGGCACGCCATAATCGCCTCTTGGCCGTCCACCTGCGCTGTGAGGGGAGTGCGGTAGTGGAGAGCCTTGACGAGATGCTGGACATCGCCCGCGCAAGCGGCGTGCGCCTCGAGGTCAGCCACCTCAAGGCCATCGGGAAGGACAATCAGAGTCTCGTCGGCGCGCTCTTGGAGCGCATCGACCGAGCAAACGATGCGGGGCTCTGTGTCGGCTTCGACCAGTACCCGTACCTCTGGGGCTCGACCTCGCTCTTCAGCCTCCTGCCCCCCTCGCTGCTCTCCACCGAGCGCAGTCTGCTCAAAGAGCGACTGCGTGATCCGGCGGTGAGACGGGAGGCGCAAGCGGAGATGGAGCGCGGTGAGGGGTGGGACAGCATTGCCTCTCTGGTGGGTTTTGACGACATCACCATCCTCTCTCTGCCCTCTCACCCGCACTACGAGGGTCTCAGCATCGCAGAGGTGGCTGCGATGCGTGGACAGGAGCCGTATGATGCCCTCTTTGATCTGCTCAGCGAGAGTGAAGGCAGCGCTGTGATGGGCGATGTGACGCAGAGTGAGGAAAGCCTCGTCAAGATCATGGCGCATCGGCAGATGTGCTTCGGCAGCGATGCGCTCTACTCCTCCGCTCGTCCCCACCCCCGCTCCTTTCATGCGGCGCTCCACCTCATCGGCCGCTATGTCAATGAGCGGGGGGACCTGAGCATCGAGGAGGCCATCGAGCGGCTGACCGGGCGCACCGCCCGGCGCCTGGGCCTCTTCGGACGCGGCCTCATCGCCGAAGGGTACAAGGCGGATTTGGTGCTCTTCGACCAGGACACGCTGAGTGGAAGCGATACCTTTGCAGAGGGCGGGGTCAGCCCGCTCTCGCTGGTGATGGTCAATGGCGAGGTGGCGCTGGAGGCGGGGAGGCTGGTGGGAACGACGAGCGGACGACTGCTCGTCCCCCTCACTGGCCGTACCGACTGAGGAAACGCTTCGTCCGCTCCTTGGTCGGGTTGTTGAAGAGGATCTCGGGCGGCCCCTCCTCGACGATGTGCCCCTCGTCCATGAAGATGACCCGGTCGCTGATATCGCGGGCGAAGGCCATCTCGTGGGTGACGACGATCATCGTCATCTTCTCTTTGGCCAGGTCCTTGATGACCTTCAAAATCTCGATGGTGAGCTCCGGGTCGAGCGCACTGGTCGGCTCATCGAAGCAGAGCACGGTGGGGTTGAGCGCCAGAGCCCGGGCGATGGAGACGCGCTGCTGTTGCCCTCCCGAGAGGTGGCAAGGGTAGCTCGCCTCCTTCTCCTCCAAGCCCATCTTCACCAAGAGGCGACGGGCGGTGTCTTTCGCTTCTTCCTTGCTCTGGCCCAGTACATTGATGAGCGCCTCGGTGATGTTGCGCAGCACACTCATGTGTGGGAAGAGGTTGAAGTTCTGGAAGACCAAGCCGAGCTTGAGGCGGATCTCCTTCAGCGTCTTGGCATCGGCATAGTGGACAGCTCCCGTCTCATCGCTTTCGGCCATCGTCATCGAGCACACCTCGATGCGACCGCCGTCGATGCGCTCCAGCTGGGTGAGGCAGCGCAGCAGCGTCGATTTTCCGCTGCCCGAAGGACCGATGATGGAGAGGACTTCCCCCTCGTTGAGGGTGAAGCTGATGCCCCTCAGCACTCCCAGCTCGTCAAAGTTCTTGGTTACGTTCTCTACGGTGATGATGCTCATCGCGTTCCCCTTACTGGTAGTAGTCGAGCTTCTTCTCGAAGAGGTCGAAGAGGCGAGAGACGACGCCGTTCATGATGAAGTAGAAGAGACCGGCGATGACGATGGGGGTGGTGGAGAATTGGCGAGCAGAGGCGCTCTGGGCGACGCGGAAGAGCTCGGCCACCCCGATGGTCTGGGCGAGGGCGGTGTCCTTGACCAGCGTGATGACCTCGTTTCCCATCGCGGGGATGATGCGCTTGACCACCTGCGGGACGATGACATGGGTGAAGGTGTGGGCTTTTGAGAAGCCGAGGACCAGGCTCGCCTCCCACTGGCCGACCGGGATGGACTGCACCCCGCCGCGGTAGATTTCGGCAAAGTATGCAGCGTAGTTGATGACGAAGCCGATGATGACGGCGGTGAAGCGGTCGTAGGAGGCGCCGAAGAGGTAGTAGGGGCCGAAGTATACGAAGAGGAGTTGGAGGATCAGGGGGGTGCCGCGCATGATCATGATGTAGATGTTGACCAGCGCGCTGACGACGCGGTTCTTACTCATTCTCCCCCGTGCCACGACGGCCCCGAGGGGGATGGAGAAGAGCAGGGTCAGGGCAAAGATCTTGAGGCTGGTGATGGTTCCTGCCAAGAGCAGCGGCAACAGATTACGCACGATGGTCTCCTACAATGAAAACGGGGAGCGAACGCTCCCCGTCATCATACACACTTCTTCAATTGCCGACAACGGTGCTGTCCGCGCCCAGCCACGTGATGGCGATTTGGGCGAGCGTGCCGTCGTTGTGCATCGCGACCAGCTGCTCCCAGACCGCGTCGGCGAGCTTCTGGTCACCCTTTCTGAAGCCGATGCCGTAGTCCTCCGGGGCCAACTCCTCCTCGAGGATACGGAAAGCCTTGCCGCTGCGCTTGATATTGTCCTTGGCGACCACCACGTCGACGACCAAGGCGTCGATGCCCCCGATCTCAAGATCCATGAGGCCGGTGAGGTTCTCCTTGAACTCGATGAGTTGCTTGATCGAGCCTTTGAAGGCCGGTGTGTCGTCGATGGCCTGGCTGGCCGATGACCCTGCCTGGTAGCCGACGTTCTTGCCGGCGAGGCTGGCGAGGGTGGTGTAGGGGGAGTCCTCTCTCACGACGACCACCTGGGCGTTGTGGATGTACGGCGGGGAGAAGGTCATGGCGGCCTTGCGCTCCTCGGTGATGGTGAAGCCGTTCCAGATGCAGTCGATGTTGCCGGTGTTCAGCTCCTGCTCCTTGGCGTTCCAGTCGATGGGCTGCAGCTTCAATTCAACACCCATTCTCTTGGTGACCTCACGGGCCAGGTCGACGTCGAAGCCGACGATCTCGCCCTTCTCGTTGCGGAAGCCCATCGGGGGGAAGCTGTCGTCGAGCCCCATGACGAAGCGGCCCTTGTTCAAAACCTTCTCAAGCGAAGTGTCGCCTTGCGACTTCTGATCCGTTGCCCCAGCGGCGAACGCGAGCGAGCCAATGACAAGCAGAACCAGCAACACGGTGACCAATCGTTTCATACCAAACTCCTTAGTGGTGGACTTTTCCAAGAGTGTATCGAACAACGCAAAGAATTTCCAGTAGTTCTGCATAAATATTCACTTTAGTGCATATGAATTGTCATTCAAGACAGAGTGGGTCGAGCACAATACCCCTGTGCTACTGACAAACCCCTCCTTGTGTGCTAGGCTTTTACCGATATGAAGAAATCTGGGGAAGACTACCTTGAGACGGTGCTGCAGCTTGATGAGGAGCACGGCAAGGTGCGCACCACCGATGTGGCCAATCGCCTCGGCGTCTCCAAGCCGAGCGTGAACCGGGCCATGAAGGTGCTGGCCGCCGATGGGTACATCGAGCAGGAGACCTACGGGGATATCCACCTCACCGAGAAGGGGAGGCTGAAGGCAGCCCAGGTGTACTTTCGCCACAAGACGCTGACCAGTTTCTTCATCGATGTGCTCGGGGTCGATCCGGCGATCGCCGAGGAGGATGCCTGCCTCATCGAACACGATATCTCGGCGACCACCATGGAGAGACTGGCCTCGTTCCTGCAATCGTATCTTCAGAAAGAGTCATGAGATGCGATGAATCTGTGTTCTTTTAATCAATCTTGACATTCACTACAAGAATGCTTGCACAATGGCAAAAATTTCTTCTTGTGTATTTTCTTATGGGACCTGAGACTTAGAGTAGAAAGACTGTAAGGAGGTCTACGATATGAAAAAGACATTAGTGATTTTGTTGCTCATCTCCATGTTGCTTCCCCTCTCCCTCTTCGCTGCAGGGACCAAGGAAGACAAGGTGGACGCGAGCAAGCCGGTGACCGTCAACTACTGGACCCACGAGGACCCGGCCAGGACCACGCTGGAGACTGAGCTGATCGAACAGTTCATGAAGGAGAACCCGAACATCACCGTCGTTCGGACCACCAACCCCTCCTCCAAGCAGATCGAGGTCGTCCAGACCGCCTTTGCCGCCAAGCAAGGGCCGGACATGTTCAACCTCCCCATCGAGAACCAGTATGCCTACATCTCCAACGGGCTTGTCGCCCCGGTCGATTACCAGGCAGCCGGGTACAAGAATGAGCAGGATCTCTTGGATAAGTACGTCGATGGCGTGCTCGACACCGTCACCGTCGGTGGCGAGGTCTACGGCCTGCCGTTGGAGCTGACCAACTGGGCGATCTACATCAACAAGCGGGTCTTCCGCTCAGTCGGCCTTGATGCCGAGCGTGATTATCCCAAGACTTGGGAGGAGATGGCCGACATCAGCGAGAAGCTGGTCATCCGTGATGGCGACATCCTCCTGCGGCGCGGCTTCGACTTCCGCTATCCCTACTACCTCGAGTTCTTCATCCCGATGGTCGAGCAGCTGGGCGGTGACTTGCTCTCCGCAGACGGCAAGAAGGCCATCATCGGTGACGACGCGTGGATCGGGGCGCTACGGTTCATGCAGCAGTGGGGACCGCTTGGGCGCAACCTCGGCTCCCCCACCTACAAGAACGCCCGCAGCCTCTTCAACCAGGACAACAACGACATCGCCATGACCCACTCCGGTCTCTACCAGGAGGCCCGGATCAAGAGCGACAATCCTGAGTTCTACGACAGCATGGATTGGATGGTCATCCCGTTCCCGGTCTTCGAGAATGCCGTTCGAAACGTGGCGGCCTGCTACTACGGCCACTTCTTCATGGTCAACGCAGACAGCGACCCGGCAGTCCAGAAGGCGGCATGGAAGCTCGCCGGCTTCATGCTCTCCCACGGTGAGGACTATCTGACCCGTGGTGGTTCGATCATCCAGCCGACGAAGGCCCTGTTCGCGAGCGATACGCTCAAGAACATGCCGTACAGCCAGGTCTTTATCGACGACATGGCCCGTGCCCACATGATCTACTACGGAGAGAATTCGGCACAGATCCAGCAGCACATCCGTCAGGCGATCGAGTCGGTCATGCTCAGCGGCGAAAGCCCGGAGAAGGCCGTCGCCACCCTGCGTGCCGCGGTTCAGGAAGTCATCGACGAGCAGTAAGCTCTGCCTCCATGAGACGGTCCTGCCTGTGCAGGACCGCCTCTCTTCACATACCTTAGGAGTCAACCATGAGGACCAGAAAATACCGGGGGATTGAGAGAAAACAGGCCCGATGGGGTTTCCTTTTCGTCCTGCCGGCGATGCTATTCTTCTCTCTCTTTAATTTTTATCCGATCCTCAATGCGTTCTATACCAGTTTCTTCAATCGGAAAGTGCTCAGCCGAGCCAAACCCGCGTTCGTTGGTCTGGACAACTATGCCCGCCTCTTTGATATCTCGCGGGCCGCCAACCCGCTCTCCTTCTACAACAGCCTCAAGGCGACCATCACCTTCACCCTCGGCACCTTCATCCCGCTTTTGATCCTCAGCCTCATTTTGGCGGTGTTCATCAGCAACCTCTCCAGTAATCGCGCAAAGAAGTTCCTGCAGATCTCATACTATGCTCCCGCCGTCCTCTCCAGCGTCGTGGCCGCATCGATCTGGATGATCATCTTCGATCCGCGCGGCTTGGCGAACCAGTGGCTCAATGTGTTGATGCGGACCCCGGGGGTCGATCGCAAGTGGCTCGTCGACCCGATGATGGAACAGATGTCGACGATGATCATCTACTTCTGGAAGTACATCGGCTACTTCGTCATCCTCTTCATCACCGGTCTCGCCTCCATCCCCCCGACGCTCTACGAGGCGGCGACCATCGACGGGGCGAACAAGAGCCAGACCTTCTGGCGCATCACGCTGCCGCTGCTCAAGCCCACGGTGGTGCTCGTCTCGGTCATGTCGATGCTGCAGTGCCTGAAGACCTTCTCGACGCAGTACATGCTCTATACCAACGGGGCCCCACGTGCGCCCATCAACGTCATCACGTTCAACATCTACATCACCGGAATCCAGGAACAGTACCTGAGCCGAGCCAGTGCGATGAGCGTGGTGCTCTTCATCATCATGATGCTGTTGACCCTCTTGCAGTTCAAGACGACCAAGAGCGAAAACGTGGATTACTAGGAGGGGGAGATGCAGATACAACGCACCAACATACCAGCGAAGATCCTCATCTATCTTGTGCTGCTCATCATGCTCCTCTTCACCCTCATCCCGATCCTCTTCATGGTCACCAGCTCGATGATGACCAGCCGGCAGATCCTCAGGATGCCGTTCTCTTGGATCCCGGAGGGGATCAACTGGATCAACTTCACCAAAGCCATCAGGGGCTTGGACAACAACTACGTCTTCTTGCGCAACATCCTCAACTCCCTGATCGTCTCCTCCTCGGTGGCCATCACCACGGTGCTCTTGGCAAGCCTCACCGGCTACGGTTTGGCCAAGTTCAACTTCCGTGGTCGCAACACCGTCTTCATGATGATCATGGGCACGATGATGATCCCCTTCGAGACCATCATGATCCCGCTCTACATGGTGGTGACGATGCTGCACATCCAGAACACCTACGTCGGCCTCATCCTTCCCTTCCTCGTCAGCGCCTTCGGCATCTTCCAGATGCGGCAGTACCTGACGACCTTCCCCACCGAGTTCCTCGACGCGGCGCGCGTTGACGGGATGGGGGAGTTCGGCATCTACGCAAAGATCGTGCTGCCGAACTGCAAACCAGTCATCGCGACCCTCTCGATCCTCTCATTCCGTGGTCAGTGGGACAACCTGCTGTGGCCGCTCCTGGTCAGCCAGAGCGCGAAGATGAAGACCATCCCGCAGTATATCTCGGCATTCGCCGAGGAGAAGGCGACCGACGAGGGGGCGATGATGGCCGCCGCGCTCATCGCCAGCCTGCCGATGTTCATCCTCTTCATGAGCCTGACCAAGTACTTCATCGGTGGCTCTTCGGTCTACGAATCACGCAAGGGGTAATATGTACGACATCATCGCAACCGACCTCAGAAGCGAAGACCCGCTCATCTCAGGCCTCCCGCATCTTGCAGCGTTGCCCATCGAGGGCAGCGCCATCCCCCTCTCCCGAGTCCTCGCGCTCAGTGGAGATGAGGAGCAACTCATCGAAGCCGAACGATTGGGGATGGGAACGCAGCTGGCCAGCGAAGATCTCGCACGGCGGGATGTACTGCTCCAGATGAGCTGGTACGACGACCCGATTCCCGACAATCTCGCCCTCGTCCTCTTCGATATGGGCGGGGTGGTGGTGAAGAATATCCACATGCTGGGTAAAATCGCCCGCACCTATGGCCTCGACCGTGAGCAGTTTTTCACCGACTACCGCCACTACGAGTTCCCCCTCATGGAGGGGAGCATCTCAGAGGAGCAGTACTGGAGACGGGCCTCTGAGCACTTCGGCATCGAGGTGACTGGCAATCCTTTCTCAGATGCCTTCAAGCCGGTCTTCAATGATGAGATGGTCAGCCTCATCACGCGCCTTCGGGAGCGGGGGGTGCGGGTGGTCTGTGCCTCGAATACCATCGATAGTCATTGGAATATTCTCAAAGATATGGGAGCCCTCGATCTCTTCGACGCGACCTATGCGAGCCACATCCTCGGTTGCAGCAAGCCCAAGTGGCGCTTCCACCGCCTGATCCTCGATACGGAGGGGGTGGCTATACACCGTTCGTACTTCGTCGACGACAGTGAAGAAAATGTGGCATCAAGTCGGAGGATGGGCCTCTCGAGCCTCCTCTACCGCGATGTGCCGGCAGTCTCGGCAAGCGAGCGGCTCGCCTCAGCCTTCTCCATCTTGCCCTGAGCCGCCCTGCTCGTCACGGAACTGGGTGGGGGTCCGCCCGGTGAAGCGCTTGAAGATTTTGGCGAAGTAACCCGGGGTAGGGAAGCCGCAGGCGAGGGCGATCTCGGCGATGTTCTTCTTGGGGTCGGTCATGAGGTCGACGCTCCGGTTGATGCGCCAGGCGTTGAGGTATTGCAAAAAGTTCAAGCCGGTGACCTCTTTGAAGAGGCGGGAGAGGTGGCTCTCGGAGAGCTCTAGGTAGGCGGCCGCCTCCTGCAGCCCCACCGCCTTGGCATAGTTGGAAGCGATGTAGCCGATGGTGGCGTCGACGACGTGGTTGCCCATGTTCTTGGGAAGCGGGATGAGCTCGCCCTTGGTGCTCGCATTGGTGCGCAGCGTCTCGAAGTCGCGCTCCTCCTCCTGAATCTTCTTGATGAGGAGGGAGAGCGTCTCCTCCAGCTCCTCGTCGTCGATCGGCTTGAGCAGGTAGTCGAAGACCCCGAGGCGGATGGCCTGCTTCATATAGGAGAAGTCGGTGTGGCCGGTGAGGATGATGGCGTGGTTGACCGGGCACTTGGCCAGCATTTCCAACCCGCTCTGGGCCGGCAGACGGATGTCGGTGATGACGATGTCCGGCTCAAGCGCCTTGATCATCTCCTCCCCCTCCATCCCATCGGCGGCGGTTCCCACCAGCGTGAGGCCCAGGAGCTCCCATCGCACCGATGCGACGATCTCCTCGCGTACGATCTGTTCATCCTCGACAAAGACCACCGTATAGTTCATTCCTTGCTCCTCTGCGTTTCATCCCTTTGAAAGGAGATGTTCACCTCCGTTCCCGCCCCTACCGTGCTCTTGATGGAGAAGTGAAGGTCATCGCCGTAGGTGAGGACCAACCTTCTGTATACATTATATACCCCAACGTGTCCCGAGTTGGCAAGCTCGTCGAGGTTGTCCGGCAGCGCTCCTTTTTCAAAGCCCACCCCGTTGTCAGCGATCGTGATAGTGATGCGCCCCGCTTTTTCTTCGACCCGTACCGAGAGCTTCCACTCACCGACTTTGGGTTCAAGGCCGTGGATGATGGCATTTTCCACCAGCGGCTGGATGATGAGCTTGGGGGTCTTCACCTCCTTGAGGGTCTCATCGAGGTAGATCTCGGTCTTCAGCTTGTCGCCGAAGCGCAGCTTCTGGATGGTCAGGTAGCTGTCGATGAGGGCCATCGACTCGGCGAGCGTCGATTCGCTCTCATGGTTGTCGATCGTCGAACGCAGAAGCTTGCCGAGCTTGACGGTGATGGTGTAGATCTCCTCCTCGCCATGCAGGCGGGCCAGCGCCTTGATGGTGTTGAGAGTGTTGAAGAGGAAGTGGGGGTTCATCTGGCTCTCCAGCGCCTTGCGCTCAGCGATGGAGAGCTTCTTCTGCTCCTCGCGTGTCAGGTCGAGCAGGCTGACGATCTGGGTGACCATGACGTTGAAGGACTGTTCGAGCAGGGCGAACTCGTCGATGGTGCTCTTGATACGGTGGATCTTCAGGTTTCCCCGTTCAACCTCGCCCATGCGGCTGGCCAGCGTGGAGATGGGGCGGGCGATGGAGCGGCTGAAGAGGAGGGCTAGGCCGATGGCCACCACCGTGCCGGCGGCGAACGTGGCCAAGAGAATCCAGAGGAATCGATCGAGGCTCTGGCGTACCGGAGCGGCGCTGATGGTGCCGGCCAAGGAGAGGCCGGTGCCCGCCACCGGTGCGATGGCCAAGAGCGAGGAGCCCGTGGCGATGACGCGGCTCGAGTAGTCCCCCTTCAGTGAAAGCAGCGCCGGGAACTTGTCGAAGGTCCCATAGTGGTCGGTGTTCACCAGGCTCGCCGCATAGAAGGCGGTGTTGTCGAAGAGCAGTACGTCGGTGAGCACCCGTTCATAGTTGACGTCGCCCGAGAAGGCCTCGGCGTAGATGTCGATGATCAGGTAGCCGAGGTTGGTCCCATCCTCGTCATAGATCCGCCTCAGGATCGACGCGATGACCTGCTTCCCGTTCTCGGCGATCCGGTGGCCGCGGATCGAGACGATCGAGGCGGTGGGGCTGAGGTCGGCATGTTGGACGATGACCGAGTTCATGTCCCAGTCGTTTCCGTGGTAGCGCAGGTCGTAGACGTCGGGGAAGGTGTGGGTGGAGAGCCGCACCTTGCCGCTGTTGCTGACGATGTTGGCGCTTGCCAGGTAGGTGTCCCCCTTCATGACGGCGAAGAGCAGCTGGTAGAGGTCGCGGCTCTGCTGAGTGTTGGCATCGATGTTGTCACGTTCGACGATGGAGATGACCTGGGGATCGGTGGAGAGCAGGTACGCCTTATGGCGGTACGATTCGAGGATCTCGCTCACCTTCGCCGCATCGCTGGTGACGAGGTCCATCGTCTGGTTGGCCACATACCGCTCCTGTCCCTGCCCGCCGAGGGTCACGTAGTAGGCGCCGAAGATCCCCAAGGGGACGATGAGGACGATGAGGAAGTAGATGAAGAGGCGGGCGAAGAGTGATCGCCTTCCGAAGTGCGGCGCAGTCTTGGTCATAGTGGCAGTGTACCCGCAAAGAGGGTGGGGGACAAGAATCGGGTGAGGTGGATCTGCTCACTGTGCGGTATGGCATTGAAAGGTTTCTTTTCTTGTACACTCTCAACTTTCTCTCCATCAAGCAATGCTTTCGCGCCACGATTTTCTGCTTGCAACCGTAGTGAAAATCAGGATTGCCAAATCAGGACAAGAACGGAGGCGGTGTATGCCGATAGTGAGAAAATCAATGATTATAATTATTGCTTTTTGATATTATATGTGATGTCACTATAATACCAAAGGCTTGGAGGATGTTCGTGGCACGGTTGGATAAAATAATTAAAAAATGCTGAACCAACCGAATGACATTGATTATGCTGAGTTACGATACGTACTGCTTGCCATTGGATGCAACGAGAGAAGAGGAAAAGGTTCGCACACGTTTTTTTCCCATCCAGAAACCGGAGTTCAGGTTTCTATTCCTTTTCAAAAGCCTCTGAGGCGTTGTTATATTATTCGAACAATCCAAATGTTTGATTTGAAGGAGGTGTACGATGAAATCACTGGAAGAATATCTTAGGCTTCCGTATACCATTGAAACAAAAAGAGAGTCAGACGGCTCGTATTTCATCAAAGTCAAGGAGTTGCCTGGCTGCATGTCGGTTGGTGACAGTATTGAGGATGCCTATGCAATGATCGAAGATGCCAAGGCCGATTGGATTCAATTTTGTTTGGATGATGGGCGTGTGGTGCCGGAGCCGGAAGAAGAAGAGGTGAAAACGTACAGTGGTAAATTCATGGTGCGCATTACACCGAAGCTTCATCGCGAGTTGGCAGAAACTGCCGAAGAGAATGGTGTAAGTTTGAATCATCTTGTAACTGAGATGCTCTCTTCTACCAGTGGGGTAGTGAAGGGTATGCAACAGACATTTGCAGATTTGTGGAGGAAAATAAATCCGATTCTCATCGAATCAAAAGTAACACGTGGCACATTCAAAGCAATGGGCAGGTCTGAGCCTTGGGGTTTGAAGGGTATGCACAGTGGATTGCGCGATAGTTGAATTCTGGCAACACTGACAACGGTGCGCGCAATCATACGAGCGTCACCATATGAGGATTTCGGTATGACAATTGTTGAATTCGCAAAGGATGCTGATATTCGTTCACTTACTGTTTCCAAGTTGGAATATGAGCTTGTTGACGAGAAGATGAGGCTTGATTCTTCATTTAATTATTCTTTTTCACCCGTTGGTTCCGAGACGTTGATTACTCAAAAGACTCGTGATCTGATCGTGAACTTTCCCATGCAATTTACAGCTTCTGTCGCCTTGGGCACTGAGAGTGATACCGGTGACGAAACGCCGTTTTTTACATTGAAGGTGGAATACAAAATTTTATTCAGAAGCCAGAAACGGAGAAAAGTGACAGAACAGTTGAAAAAGGAGTTGTTCGACTCCGTGGTTCCGAGAATCGTACATCCATACTTTCGCCAGGATGTTGCTGTTGCCCTCCAGAGGGTGGGCCTGCCACCGTTACAGCTTCCATTGTTGGAAAGATTTGAGGACGCCGATGCCGTGCAGTAGGTGGAGTCTCTTTTGCAGCGAAACGAACCAAGGGCACCGGTGGTGCCGCCCTGATCATCAAAATAGACCATGAACGATTCTCAAAGGGCAGGGACAGCGTTGCTTTGGCTGCTTTGATGCATACTCATGCACTTTTTTGCATAAGGGGTTGACAACAGCCTCAAAAGAGGGCTAAAAACAGGAAACGGTCGTTGCACCGTCCTGAGGAGAACATCGTGAGAGCGTTCGACAAGTACATCACCAAGAGAGAGACGGCCACCGGCGCCGCTCTATCCTCACTCCTTCTCTCCAATCTCCTCATCATCAGCCTTATTGTACTCATTATTCTCTGACCACGGTCGTAGGATACCTACACTGACCGTGGTACCAGGACCCCCGAAAGGGAGGGGCCCGTATACGTATACCCACAGGGAGGACAGCGCGATGAACAGTACAGAGAAACGGTACACCCTGGCGATTCTGGTGAACAACCATCCCGGAGTCTTGATGCGGGTCGTCGCCCTCTTCAGCCGCCGGGGGTACAACATCGACTCCCTCTCGGTGGGGGAGACCGAGGATGAGGCCATCAGCCGCATCACCATCGTGGTGACCGGCGACCGCTCCATCGTCGAGCAGATCAAGAAGCAGGTGGAGAAGCTCTACGACGTCAAGCGCGTCTATGAGATGACAGGCCACTCGAGCCTGCAGCGCGAGCTCGTCATGGTCAAAGTGACCACCACCGAATCAAATCGGTCGCACGTCATCGAGCTGGCCCAGATCTTCAAGGCGAAGATCAGCGACGTCACCGAGACGACGCTGACGCTGGAGCTGACCGGAAGCTTGGACAAGCTGCAGTCGTTCTTGGATTTGATGCAGCGGTTCGGCATCGTCGAGCTTGCCCGCACCGGCATCACGGCCCTTGAGCGGGGCGCGAGGCCGCTCAGCTCGATCGGCTACAACGAAGAGGAAATTGAATGAGCCGTGAGGCCCAACGATAGAAGGAGTATCACAATGAGTGAGATGTATTATGATGCACAGGCCGACCTCTCCTTGCTGGAAGGCAAGCGGGTCGCGATCATCGGCTACGGCAGCCAGGGGCATGCCCATGCGCTGAACCTCCACGAGAGCGGTGTCGACGTGGTCGTCGGCCTCTATGCCGGTTCGAAGAGCTGGCCGATGGCCGAGGAGGCGGGACTGGCCGTCGCTACCGTCGAGGATGCCGTCAAGAGAAGCGATCTGGTCATGTTGCTCCTGCCCGATGAAAAGCAGGCGCAGATCTACCGCACGAGCGTGGCTCCCCATCTGAAGAGCGGCTCCTACCTCGCCTTCGCCCACGGCTTCAACATCCACTTCGGCCAGATCACCCCTCCCTCTGATGTGAACGTCATCATGATCGCCCCCAAGGGACCTGGGCACACGGTGCGCAGCCAGTTCGTCGAAGGCAAGGGGGTTCCCTCCCTCATCGCGGTCCACCAAGACCCCTCGGGCGACAGCAAAGAGATCGCCCTCGCCTACGCGAAGGGACTCGGGGCCGGGCGGGCCGGGATCTTTGAGACGAGCTTCAAGGAGGAGACGGAGACCGACCTCTTCGGAGAGCAGGCCGTCCTCTGCGGCGGGGTGACCGCCCTCATCAAGGCGGGCTTCGACACCCTCGTCGAGGCAGGCTACCAGCCGGAGATGGCGTACTTCGAGTGCTGCCATGAGATGAAGCTCATCGTCGACTTGATCTACCAAGGCGGGCTCTCCTACATGCGCTACTCCATCAGCGACACCGCCGAGTACGGCGACTACGTCACCGGCGGGCGGATCATCACGGATGAGACCAAGGCCGAGATGAAGAAGATCCTCACCGAGATCCAGGAGGGCACCTTCGCCCGCACCTGGCTCTTGGAAAACC
>Ga0123335_1004974_pt1 | contig 16587 bp, 18 predicted proteins | sample BiotimSIPDNA_2_FD_89707 | JGI IMG/M metagenome (GOLD analysis project Ga0123335, IMG submission 89707) | Anaerobic biogas reactor microbial communites from Washington, USA - Biogas_R2 time_0 SIP DNA | ecosystem: Engineered > Bioreactor > Anaerobic > Unclassified | place: Washington, USA...
CTTATTATTGCCTGCCGCAGTTCGGTGATGGCGATGGTTAGCTCACATAGTTTTCCTTCGACGCGTATCAGGAGGTATGCGGCTACGGCAATTGGAAATCCGACATTGGCGATGGTAGCGATGAATTCTTCCATAGTTATCCTCCTTTCGGTTAGTTGGTTAGTTGGTTAGTTGGTTGGTTGGTTGGTTAGTTGGTTAGTTGGATAGTTGGTTAGGATCGGGATGGCGTACAGGGTGCCGACCCGGGGGGACAGGGGCGGCGGCCCCTATCTTACCCTGCGGGTCCTGGCATTAGAGCAGCTCGAATTCGGATGTTTCTTTGGTCACCAGTCGGGCGCCGGCTTTGGTTACCAGTTCGCCGCCGGTGGTATTGAAAATGTTTTTGGCGATGATGGTGTCCATTGCGGTGTTGATGTCTGTTGCTTCCAGATCGCTCGCTGCATCGTAGACGCGCATTCTATAAAGTTTGGCCAGTTCGGTCATGAAGTCCATTTCCAGTGTTACCTGTATAGCCACGGCTCACACCTCCTTTCAATTTGATCATTCGGGGTAAATCTGCGCTGGGCGCTTTACCGGACCTGGGGTCCGGCTAAACCTACTCGACCATCAATTGGAAGACATCCCGGCGCTGTATGGCTACATTGTCTTTTTCCTGCAGGCCGATGATGGTCTGGGCCACGCTGTTGATGTCTTCATCCAGGGCGGCGCTTTTTACAAATTTGTAAGAGCGGTTGATGGTCAAAGCCTGGCCGGATGCTCCAAAGCCGTTATCCATGATGAGGACCAGCTCACGGGAGACTGCTATCGGTGTTACAGCCATGATTTTCACCTCCTTTTAATGACCTGGGAAGGACTCCTTCCTTCCTGTTTCCAGTCTAGAGAGGGGGGCAGAAAAGGTAAAAAACCCCACAATTGAATAACAGCGCAAAAAATAACCGGCAATGAATCACCGCTGCAAAATATGGAGCGGGAATCGCTTAACGGTTATAAATAAATCCCACTTTTTCAAAACTTGTTGTATTTTATTATTTGTCTGGTATCCTCTCTATATTGTTCTTCCCGGCGTCTATTCTCCTGTCTGTAGCGGCGGCGGCTGCCTTTGATAACTGGCTGGGCGTTGCTCCTCGTCTTGCTGCTGACAGAATTCCTCTTAAACGGTAAAATGCATATAAATCAGCATATGTCCCGGGACTTGTTTAAAATATGGGGCGGGATTTCATATTATGATGAATTTCAATGAATGGAGGCAGTTATATGAAACTGACTGATCAGGAAGTCATTGCTTTGCTGCAGTATTCTTTTGTGCGTCTGGATGGGGCCTGGTTCCTGTCCCTGGCTGAATCCCATGGGGTAGATACGGCCTGGAATGTAGATGTGGAGGTATGGAAACGTTTTTCTTATCTCTTCGGCAAGAAGCTGCGCCGTGACCATATCCCGGAACCGGTGTGGCCGGAAAGTTTTCTTGAAGCAATGGAGATTTTAGCTAAAGTTTTAAAGATCGAGGGCCGGGAGGTCACACTGGAAGCGGATCGCATCGTTGTCCATGTCACTGACTGTGAAACGCAAAAGGCCATCGCCAAAGCTGGTATCGCCGACTGCGGAATCGCTACTATCCAGACCTATCAGGGCCTGGTGCGGGGCCTGTTTGATAAGGAATTAGAGATAGAGGTCGAGCACACTCAGAATCTTAATCAGGGGGCGCCGGTTTGTGAAGTGGTGATTCGCAGGGTTGGTTAGTTGGTTAGTTGGGTAGTTGGGTAGGGGCCGGGGAACGGGGGTCGGGGGCCGGGGGCCGGGCGGGCCGACAGAGGCATCGGTCCCTATAACCGCGCACTGGCGCGGTTTCTTCTTATTCCTTAATGTCCTCAATTAGTAATTGCATTATTGTATTGGTTTTTCTTTTATGATGTAAACAGCCGCGGCCCAGGAATTTGATTTCTGTGGCTTGCAGGGCTTGCCTGACAACTGCTGTGGAATAATACTCTTCCTGTTCCAGCTTTATTTCCTGCCAGGCGGCATCAGCTGCGGTCAATATATCGGATGAGATTCCGCAAACATGAATAACCCCATTATTTTCAAGGCAGCTTATTTTCTTAAAGAATGGCAGGATTAATTCGGCGGCGATTTGCTGCCCGTTTTTAATGCCCAATAGCTCCAGGCTGGTCAGGGGATCACTATATGAAATAACCTGGGCACCGGCGTTCAGCGCTAAAGTTATATATTCCAGCAGATCTCTTTCATAAATCGCAAAAAATTCCAGCAAGGCTGGCTGCCGTTTTCGCCAGGCGGAGAACCCTTTTTCAATGGGCAGCAAAATATCAATTAAAGCAAAATATCCGGTGATATTTAAGCAGGGAACATAACCGGCATCCTTTATTAAACCGACGGCTTTTATGATTTCCGCTAATCTGCCCCGGGTAAAATCCATGGGCGGTAATGCCGTTAATTCGTTTACCGCATTTAAATGTTTTCCCTTAGCCCTTAAGCCAAAATCATCATCAAAACCGATAAGTTCAGCGCCATAAGCCTCGGCTTCGCTTACATAATCAAAGGGCAGCATGGCCAGGGAACTGTCCAGTCTCCGGGCTAATTCAATGGAAAGGCCGGCCATTGGTGCCGCATCAAAATAAGCCGCCGGGAATAGATCTTTATGCTGGCCGCAGAACTCCGCGCTTAAAACATTTTTGTGCAGATTGCATTTAAAAGGTTTAATCATTCCGGCCATTATTGGACTGCCTCGTCTGCCAGGGCTGCTAATTCTTTAGCTTTCCTGGCTGCTCCAATAGCATTGGCGCTGTAGGCATCAGCCCCGATAAGATCGGCAAAGGACTGGGAAATGGGGGCGCCGCCTATCATGGTTTTAACCTTGCCATATAAATTTTCCGCTTTCAGCAAATCAATAACTTTTTGCATATTATCCATGGTGGTAGTCATCAGGGTTGACATACAAATTATCCGGGCATCGACTTCCTGGGCTTTGCGGACAAAATCCTCAGCCGGGACATCCCGACCCAGATCATGGACATTAAAACCCGCTGTCTCCAGCATTATCTTCACTAAATTCTTGCCAATATCATGGGTATCCCCCTCAACTACACCAATGACTATATTAATATTCTCCTGCATATCTTCCGGCAGCATATGGGGTTTAAAAACATCCAGACCTCTATACATGGCGTCTGAACAAATCAGCAGCTCGGGGACATAATATTCTCCTTGCTCAAATAATTCCCCGGCTATTTCCATACCTGTCACCAGGCCTTGCATAATACCTTCGTAAGCACTGAAGCCTTGCTGCAGATATGCGTGGGCCACTTCCACCACCAGGTCATCTTCCATTTCCGCAACACAGCGGCTTAATTCGGTTAAAAACTCAGTTTTGCTCTTCACATTATTCCTCAATTCTAAATGGTCTAAGAGAGCAAATCCATTTGGATTCGCTCTCTTAGACTAAATTGTCCGGGAAACAAGTTATTTCCAACCTTCATATTGATTAACGTTCTCAGAAGTGATCAAGCCAATGGGGGTCCAATAGATCTCTTCATTGATCTCGTGTCCCTGGTCAGCTTTTAAGCACAAAATCAAACCACATTTGCCAAATAGATAGGGACTCATGGCTACGCTGCCGTCCAGCTCACCGGCAATAATCGATTGACGGGCATTGTCAATGAAATCGATCCCGACAACGAATACCTGATCTTTTTTATTGGCGGCTTTCATTGCTTCCACCACGCCTAAAGCCATGTCATCATTAGCACACATAATACCTTGTAAATCAGGATTAGCTTTGAGTATATTGGTCGCAATATCATAAGCTTTTTGCGCATCCCAGTCAGCTGCTTCTACAGCTACTATTTCACCGCCATTTGCCTCAAAACCTTCGATAGCGCCTTGCTTGCGTTGTTCACTATTGTCAGCACCGGCTTGCCCTTCGATTACTGCGACCTTAGCAGGACCACCGATTTTCTTCATGATATATTCTGCACCCATTCGGCCTTGTTCTTTGAAGTCCGAGGTGACAAAAGCTTCCACCACTGCTCCGGCATCTTTGGCCGCATCCGCATCGATATTGGTGCCTACGGCTACTACTTTCAAGCCTTTTTCATTAGCTTTGGCTACGCTGGGAACCAGATTAAAAGGAGTCATTGCAGAAATCGCAAAAGCATTGTAGTCTTTAGCCAGTAAAGTATTGAAGGCTTCGGCCTGGCCGTTTTCATCAGCTTCATTAGGCGCCGCCACTACATCGACAGACACACCATATTCTTTTGCTGCATCCTTATAGCCTTCTTCAACAGTTACCCAGAACGGATTAGTCATACTAAAAGCAATGGCGCCAATTTTTTCGCCATTACCCATTTCCGGCAGCGGGGCCAAAGCTTCCAGCATTTTGGCTTCGGCATCTTTTAATAATTCATTATCAATGGTAGATACCGCTGTTTGCCCTTCCCCTGGGGCTTTATCTTCCGGTTTTTCAGCCTGATTATTGCCACATCCAACTGCAAATACAGTGACGAGCAATAGTGACATTACCAGTACTAGAATCCTCTTCATTATTCATCCTCCCTAATTTCTTAAATGATATTGCACATACTCCCGGTACGTGCGGGTCCCCTCTTCAATCAAAGTTCTACCTGGCCATGAATTCATGGACCATCCTGGCGTCTGCCTGAATCCTTGGGCCTGACTGGGTGCATTTAATAGCGGCGGCAGCCGCGGCAAAATCCATAGCCTGTTGTTTGGGCTGTCCCCTGACAAAATAACTATAAATAAGACCACCCGTAAAACAATCACCGGCACCGGTAGTATCCACCGGCACTATTTCATAGGGTTTGGCAACGATTTTTTCATCCTTGCTCAACCATAGCGCACCCCTGTCACCTGCAGTACAAATCACCCCCATTTCCATTGGGTATTTCTCATAAAGAATCCTCATGGCTTCTTCATAATCTGCGACATTGGTCAGGCTATAATAACCTTCCCGGCCAGATAAAAATAAGTCCGACAGTGCCAGCATGGCAGTGATCTCCTCGTTGGACACACCAATTTGATTCATGAAATCTACCGGACATTGCAGACAAAAAACCACCGGAATATTCCGGGCCGCACAAAGTTCAGCCAGGGCAATAGCCGGTCGGGCAGGAAATATATCTGTGTAAAACAGATCAACCCCGTCTAACATGGCAGGGGTGATTTCCTCCGCCCCCAGGTTCATGATGCAGTCGCCCATATTGGTAAAAATCGTATGATCACCATTTTCAGCCACAATTACAAAGGTATGCATAGTCTCACCATCGGGAACGGTCATGAGTAAACTATCGTCAACCCCATCCTTGATTAAATCCTCCCGAAAAGTTTTGCCCAGAGAATCATCACCGATTTTGGCAATCTGCCGGGCATTTACTCCTAATTTGGCCAATGTCACCAGCATATTGGCACAACTGCCTCCGGAGTAGAGCTGCTCTTTTTTGATCACTTCAAATCCGTCGGCTTTGGGCAGGCCTGCACACTGCAGAACTATATCCATGGTAGCCGTCCCCAGGCCTAAAACTGTTTTGATCATATTTTCACCCCTTATTTACTATTGGGTCTGCCCCATAGGCGGGCAGCATTTACCATTGCCGCTACATTTTCCACCGGGGTCTGTACTGGTAATGTACAACCGCTGCTTAAGTTAAAGCCCCGCGGGTTCTCCCCGCATTTATCAATGCATTCCCTGGATGCTCGCATTACATCTTCAACGGTGCCGTAAAGCATGGTTTCAACCGGTTTCACATTCCCCTTAAGCGCCACTTTGGAGCCCATAATCTCTCTGGCTTCCGCCAGATCCATATCATTGTCCAGACTGATTGAGGAAAAACCCAGTTCGGCCATATCATCCCATATGGGGCGGCTGTCACCGCAAATATGTAAATTGCCGGCTCCTCCAATGTTTTCAATCTGCCAATCAGCCACTCTTTTTAAATAAGGCTTGACAAAAGTTCTGAAATCCCGGGGGCTTATCACGGTACAGGAAGCAAAGGAATCACCCATACTGCAGCCCACTCCATATTCCCAGCAAGCGGCCATATAATTGATCAGGTTCTGGGTATTCACTTCCATAATTTTATGCACTGCCGCCGGGTTTTTTCTCATATCCCTTAACAGGTGGTCGGCCCCGCGCATCAGGGATGCACAGGTCATGGGACCGCCCATACCGCTGCCCACCTTTACCCTTTTGCCCACCAGATCCTGCAGACGTGCCACCGCCTCCAGACACAGCTTTAAGCGACCGGTTTTTTTCGGATCAATCGGTTCCAGGCGGTCGATATCCTCCTGGGTCTTTAAAACATGGTCGGCTATCTGGGGCCGCTCGTAATCGGTGTAGCTGAATTTGCACCCCATTGCCTCGGCAAAGCCATGATGGTCAGGACTGACACTTACACTGTCATAGCCAAAGAATTCAAAGGCCCTGGCCTGAGCTTCCGCTGCCAGTTTGGGGTTATATAAATAATCCTTGACAGTAATGCCGGTTGACCAGATAACATGCTCGGCAACCATGGGACTGCAGGGAATCCGATCATAAGACCTGCCGCTTTTAATGGCGGCGGAACGTTCGACAGGGGTCATTTCATCTGGGGGTATTACCAGGGTTTTCATAATTGCCTCCGATCTTTTAGCCTTTTACATCAAAGCAGCTATTGTTCCCTATTGCTGCGCATTTTAGAAATTATCACCGCTAACAGAATGATGATACCGTTAAATAATTGTTGATAATAAGTAGGGACGGCCATCATGGTCAGTCCATTCCTTAGCACTCCCAGGGTCAGGCAGGCAATAACCGTACCAATAATAGAGGCTTTGCCGCCGCTCATACTGGTGCCGCCTAAAACCACCGCTGCAATAGCATCCATTTCATAAGTTGCTCCCGCCAAAGGTGCCGCTGAATTCAGACGAGCTGTCATAATCAAGCCTGCAGTAGCTGCACATATGGCTGAGAAGCAATAAATACTGACCTGATAAAGGTTTACACTGACTCCTGTGCGGCGCAAAGCATTTTCATTGCCGCCTAATGCCAGACTATATTTGCCCCAGAGGGTTTTGGTCAGGAGAAAAGCGGCTAAAATAAAGAAAATAAAGCCTAAAAGGATGGGGGGATTGATAGGTCCGATGGAACCGGTTCCCCAGAATTTGAAGGTGGTAGAAAAACCATAAATAGAAACTCCGCCGGTTAAGATAAGAGCCACACCCCGGGCAATGGACATGGAAGCAAGAGTAGTAATGAAAGAACTGATCTTGATATAAGAGACCACCATGCCATTCAGCATACCAAAGAGGACTGCCACGCCATAACCTAATAGCACCGCCGGTAAAACTTCCATTCCCGCTTTCATGGCCACTGCCATTACTACGCCGCTTAAGGCCGCCAGATTGCCCACTGATAAATCAATGCCGCCGCTGGCGATAACAAAGGTCATACCCATGGCCAGCAAGAGGTGAACAGAAGTTTGATCCAGGATATTGCGAAAATTTTCCCAGGAAAAGAAAAATTCCGATGACAAGCTTAAAACCCAAATGAGAGTTAATAAAACCCCGGTGAGAAGAATTTGCGGAAAGTTCTTTTGCAGTCTAAAGCGCATGTCCATACTGTTTGCCCCTAAAATTTATGTTATCTTCAAGTTCAGCAGCTCCTGTTATAAGTGCGACTACATCCTGGGGATTGACCTCATCAGTTTTCATATAACCCGCTACTTTTCCCTGACACATCACACAGATATAAGCAGATATATCAAATACCTGTTCCATATTATGACTGATAACTATAACTCCAAAGCCTTGTTGCGCCAGACCTTTGATCAATTCCAGGATGGCTGCGGTTTCCTTGACACCCATGGCGGCAGTAGGCTCATCAAAAATCAACAATTTGCCCCCTTGATGAATAGCCCGGGCAATGGCGACACTCTGGCGTTGACCGCCGCTTAAAAGACCTACCTCGGTGTAAAGGGAAGGCATGCTGATTCCCAGCTGCTCTAAAAGTTCTCCAGCTTCCCGGTGCATGGTCTTTTCGTCCAGGATAAAAAGATTTTTCTTGTATTCCCGGCCCAGGAAAATATTTTCCGCAATATTTAAAGAATTGACCAGGGAAAGATCCTGATAAACCGTGGAAATACCTGCCGCCAGTGCTGTTTTAGGATTCAGCCTTTTGTGCTTTTTGCCGGTAATAATTATCTCGCCTTCGTCAGCCGCAATATCCCCGGATAAGATTTTTATAAAAGTACTTTTACCGGCACCATTATCACCGACAATAGCTAATGCCTCACCCGTGGAAACTTTTAAATCGACACCTTTAAGAGCTTCAACATTACCATATTTCTTTTTAATGCCCTGAACTTCTAAAAAGGGCTTAACAGCAACCGTTGACATACTCGACCTCGATTACAAATAATAAAAAATTCCGACCCGTCATTCTATATTTATTTGATGATCACTGTGTTTATTCTAGCACAAATGTTTAAAAATGATAGCATATAAATTCATCATAATAATAACCTCCGGTTATAACTAAATAGCATGTTATCCAGAACATTATTGTGTTCAGGTAAATTGATAAGTTATAATTAATCCGATCATTTTAGTTAATGTTAATTAGACCATGGAATTGAGGTCATGAAATTGGGTAATACCAAAACTCGTTTAATAAATGCCCTTAAAGGTATTGAAGTTGACCGGCCTCCCTTTATAGGTCCGGGGGGCATGATGAATATGGCTACCACTGAAATTCTTAAGACACATAATTTGTCCTGGCCCCAGGTACATGAAGATGCTGCCCAAATGGCCTGGTTAGCTGCCCGGGTAAGTGAACTGAGCGGCATTGATAATATCGGCATACCCTTCTGCATGACCCTGGAAGCGGAAGCTTTGGGGGCGGCAATTGATATGGGCTCAATACACAGCGAACCTAAAGTAGCGGGGTACCCTCTGCATAGGCTGACAGATTGGCGTGAGCTAAAAAGCCTGGATTTAAATCAGGGGAGAATAGCAGTCATGATTCAGGCCGTGCAGGAGCTGCAAAACCAGGATAAGCCTGTAGTGGTCAGCTTAACTGGCCCCTTAAGTCTGGCCGCTTCATTGCTGGAACCGATGATATTTTTTAAGAGTATGCGCTCTGAACCAACTGAAGTAAATGCCTTTTTAAGCTTTCTCAGCGCCAGCCTGATAGAATTTGCCCGGGAACTGGCCGAGGCCGGGGCTGATATCCTGACCGTTGCAGACCCCAGTGCCAGTGGTGAGATTCTGGGGCCGCGGTATTTTGCTGAATTCGCTGTGCCCTATCTTAACCAGATAATGGAGGAAGCTGATAAATGCTATTCAGCTTCTTTGCTTCATATATGCGGACAGCTTAATAGCATTTTCAAGGAAGTTGGGCAGTTATCTTCACTGGCCTTTAGCATTGATTCGGCCACCAGCGTGAAAGCCCTGCAAGAAGCTGTACCAGGAAAAGTGCTTATCGGCAATGTAAGTACCCATCTCCTCCACAGGGCTGACCCCGAGAAAGTTAAAAAAGCCGCCCGGCTTAACCTGACCCAGGGCGTTAAAGTGCTGGCCCCGGCCTGTGGGATCAGCATGAGTACCCCGCTGCCCAATCTGCAGGCTATGGCAGCGGCCGTCCGTGAATGGCCCCTTTCTGCCAGCTTGAAACAGGAGTTAAGCACCGATGATCTATAATAACTACGATATTAATAATGAATTGACCACCGAACAATATGAGTGGGTAAGACTCTTTGACTTGCCTGGAGTCCGGGAACGAATTACCGACAGCCCCTGCGGCGGCGAAAACAGCTGCGGGAAATGCCGGGTAATGGTTTTAGCGGGGGAATGCTCAACTGTTACTGCGGAAGAAAAGCACCGCTTGAGTGCAGCCGAATTGGAGCATGGTATTCGGCTGGCATGTTATTGCCGGATAAAAGGAACCATCAAGCTGCGTTTTGCCCAAAAGGCTGTCCCGCAGATCCTCGTTCACACTGCCCGGGATAATTTTAATGACTTTAAAACGGGGAGAATGGATGGGGGCGATCACACCCAAAGGCGATTCGGTATGGCCATGGACTTGGGGACGACTACCGTAGTCGGCAGTCTATTCAATTTGGACACCGGTCAGAAGATGCAGGTCTGTTCCAGGCTTAATCCTCAAACTGCTTTCGGTTTGGATGTCATGTCCCGCATCAATTATTCCTCCCGGGAGGGGGGCATGGAAGCTTTACAAAACTGCATTCTGGATAATCTGGACGAAATCATCAGTGAGGGCTGCGCTCGTTCCGGAGTCCCCTCTTGTGAAATTGAGAAAATTGCCATAACCGGCAATACTGTCATGTTACATATACTGGCCGGAGTAAATCCTTCGCCACTGGGACGTTTTCCTTATACCCCGGCCTTTACTTCGGCAGTGCATATAGCAGCGCATGATTTGGGGCTGAAAGTGCCTGATAATGCTGCCGTTTATATGATGCCGTCAGCGTCAGCTTTCATTGGTGCAGATATTGTGGCCGGAATATTGGCGACCGATCTGGAGCAGGAAACTGACCATGCCCTGCTGCTTGATCTGGGGACCAACGGTGAAATGGTCTTATTCAGCAATAATCGTCTCTGGGCCTGCTCAGTTGCGGTGGGACCAGCTTTGGAAGGAATGAATATCGAGTGTGGGATGCGGGCGGAAGCGGGAGCAGTGGATCGGGTATGGCTGGAAAATGAAACCTTAAACCTCCATGTCATCGGCGGCCTTGATGCCAGGGGCTTGTGCGGCAGCGGACTGCTGGAGACGGTGGGAACACTGATTAAAGCGGGCATAGTAGCTGCGAATGGCAGGCTGTTAAAAACACCACAACCTGACCAGACTTTCGACTGGTCAAAGCGGGTGACTGAAATCGATAAAAGCAGAAGGTTCTGGCTAAAACCACCACGCGGGCAGGAAAGAGGTCTTTTTATCAGTCAAAATGATATTCGTCAGCTGCAGCTAACCAAAGGGGCTATCTGTGCTGGTATTGAATTATTGCTCAGGGCGGCTGCAATCCAGGCACGGCAAGTTAAGGCAATCAATCTGACCGGGGCGCTGGGAAATTATATCAATCCCGGGATACTGGTGGAATTGGGAATACTGCCCCCCGAATGGCAGGGCAGAATTAGACCTGCCTGCAACTCGGCACTGCAGGGAGCTATCATGGCATTAATGTCAGATGACATCAGAGACCAGGCAGAACAAATATCGCGCAAAGTTACTTGTCTGGATTTAACTGCCAGTGAGGAATTTGAAAAATTATTTGTCCGCAGTATGTCTTTGGGATAGGCAGCTATTCACTGGCTCCCGGCTCCTGGTCCCCGGGCGGGCCGACAGAGGCGTTGGCCCCTACATTGTCAGTGTCAGCCGTAAACGTTATACTGCCGCTTTCATCTCATACTATTATTATTCCTTATTATTCATTGTATAACTTATAGTTGATCAAATCCATTGACGCCAGTTTGATAACTGTTTAGGATAATGAATAGATATATTGTAATTTAGCAGTTAATTTAAGCTGGAGGTTCCTGCATGAATAATAATTATATAGGCATCGATATTGGCTCTACCGCCGCCAAAACCCTGGTCTTTGACGGAGAAAAGGTAGTGGCTTTTTTTGTTTTACCTACCGGCTGGAGCAGTAAGGAGACCGCTGAGCGGATCAAAGTCCAGCTGGCTGCTTCCGGAATTGATGTTGATTCCGCTGATACAAAAACCATTGCTACCGGCTATGGCCGTATTTCTGTGGATTATGCGGACAGCGTTTTAACGGAAATAACCTGCCACGGTAAAGGAGGTGCCAGTTTAATGGACGGGGACTGCGTCATTATAGATGTGGGCGGACAGGATACGAAAATCATTACGGTGGAAAAAGGAATTGTCGCCCGCTTTTTAATGAATGATAAATGTTCTGCCGGTACTGGCAAATTTATCGAGATAATGGCTAATCGCATGGGGGTTGACATAGAGGAGCTTTTCACATTAGCCCAGGCAGGAACTCCGATCCCTATAAGTTCCATGTGTACGGTATTTGCCGAGTCGGAAGTCATCAGCCAGATCGGAGCTGGAAAAGAGAAAGAAGATATTGCCGCCGGGATCGTAGAATCAGTGGTTTCCCGGGTGGCTCTATTGGCCTCCCGACACGATACCCCGGATAAATATATCCTGACCGGCGGTTTGAGTATTAATCCGTTTTTTGCCGCCCGGCTCGCAAAAAAATTAGGCCAGGATGTCTTTACCCATGAGATGGGAATATATGCTGGTGCACTGGGAGCGGCTCTCCTGGCAGCAGACAAATTCAATAAATTGCCGCAAGCATGAACGGCAGAAAAGGAGAGGAAGCATTTTGTTAAATCTACCAGAGAATTTCCAGAGTTATTCTGAAGCTCGTCAGCAGGGTTTTATGCGCATGAAGGAATTAAAAGAAAAAGGCAAAAAGGTAGTGGGGGTTTTTTGCACTTACACCCCCTCCGAGCTGGTTCTGGCGGCCGGGGCTGTTCCAGTCGGTTTATGCGGAGTAAGTGATGAACCTATTCCCTATGCAGAAAAAAGTCTGCCCAAAAACTTATGTCCTTTGATCAAATCCAGTTACGGTTCTGCTGCATCCGATACCTGCCCCTACTTTTATTTTTCCGATATGATTCTGGCCGAATCCACTTGTGACGGCAAAAAGAAAATGTACGAAATGATGCATGAACTTAAATACACTCATGTCATGCAGCTGCCGCCAGGCAGAAGCGGTGAAATGGCGCTGGCAAGCTGGCACAATGAAATGTTGCGTCTAAAAGAAGTTCTGGAAGAGCAGCTGGGAACAGTAATTACCGATGAGGATATCAAAGAGGCCATCCGCCTGAAAAACCGGGAACGAAAAGCCATGTTGGATTTTTTTGAAATAGGCAAATTAAAACCCTCCCCCCTCTCTGGTTATGAAATAAGCACGATTATAGACACCAACAGTTTCCTTTTCGATACCGAAGAAAAAATAGCTCTGCTTAATGAGCGTACTGCCCAGTTAAAAGAAGATTATGCCCGTAATTTTGCCGGTCGGCCATCGCGGCCGCGGATTCTGATTACTGGCTGCCCTTCCGGCGGGGTCAGGGAAAAAATTATTCGCCAGATCGAGGAATCTGGTGCTGATATCGTCGGTTTTGAAAATTGCTGCGGCCCCCGGGCGCAAATAGATATGGTGGATGACAGCCTGGACCCCTATTGGGCCCTGGCCGAAAAGTACCTGCGGGTGAATTGCTCCGTAATGAGCCCCAATCCCGGCAGGATCGAAGCTCTGGAGGAAATGCTCAGTGATTATCAGGTGGACGGAGTAATAGAAATAGTTTTACAAGCCTGCCATACTTTTGCCATTGAATCTGATCGGGTGAAAAAATTCTTAACAACTGAAAAAAATATTCCTTACCTCTACCTGGAAACTGACTATTCTCAAACTGATACCGGACAGATAAGCACCAGGATCAGTGCTTTCCTTGAAATATTGCAGGGGTATTAGAATCCGGGTATCGTCAGCAATTGTTTTAGTTGCTTTGCTCCCTGTCTTACCGGCGGGTTTAATCGTCTTTTATAACTGAAGGCTTGGAATGAAAAAATAAGAGGAGGAATTTGTAATGGCTGATTATCAACAAATGTGGTCTGATCTGGGCATGGATCTGGAGAAACACGATGTTCTCTGTGAAGTACTGCCCGAAGCTTTTGGGGGAGTGTATCTCTCGCAGGAAAACCGCCCGCAGGGTATGGGCTTTTATGATTTCGTGGTATCTGAAATTCATGGAGTCAGGCCTGCGGAACTTATCGAACATCAGAAGACCGGCGGCAAAATATTGGGCACTTTCTGTGTTTATGTGCCTGATGAAGTGGTTTTTGCTGCCGGTGCTATCGCTACTGGTTTGTGCGGCGGCTCTCAATTCTGGGTGCCGGGCGGGGAAAAAGTGCTGCCTGCCAATACCTGTCCATTGATAAAAGCGTCTGTTGGGGCCAGATTGGATAAGACCTGCCCCTTCTTCATGATTGCTGATATGTTTGTAGGCGAAACAACCTGTGATGGCAAAAAGAAGGCCTGGGAGATCCTGGCCCAGGATGTTCCCATCCATGTAATCGATATTCCCCAGATGAAGCGGGAAAAGGATATCGCCGCTTACCAGCAGGAGATTCTGGACTTTATTCAGGTGGTAGAAGAATTTACCGGCAATAAAATCACCCCGGAAGCTCTGGGTGAAAGCATCAAATTAATAAATAATAAGAGAAAAGCTCTTCAGCGTATCTATAACACCCGTAAGGTATCCCCGGTTCCCATCAGCGGCAAAGATGCTCTTTTGGTTACCCAGATTGCTTTTTATGATGACCCGGCCCGCTGCGCCGAGATGGGGAATAAACTGGCTGAAGAGCTGGAAGAACGGATTAATCGCCAGGAAGGGGTTTTCCCGGCTGATGCCCCCCGCATTCTCATCACGGGAACTCCCATGGCTATTCCCAATTGGAAACTTCATCATATAATCGAGTCGGCCGGCGCTGCCGTGGTGGTAGAGGAGTTGTGTACCGGAACCCGTTATTTCGAAAATCTGGTGGACGAAAGTGCGACTACTATTGAAGGTCAGGTAAAAGCCCTGGCTGAGCGTTATATGAAGACCAACTGCGCTTGTTTCACACCTAATCCAGGCCGCGTTGATGATATAATCCGTCTGGCCAGAGAGTATAAAGTGGATGGGATAATAGATACTAATCTGCAGTTCTGTAACCTTTATTCCACGGAAAGTTACCTGATCAAACAGGCACTGGATGAGATCGGTCTCCCGATAATGCATATCGAAACTGATTACAGTGAAAACGATTATGAACAATTAAGAACCAGGGTCGAAGCCTTTTTGGAAATACTGGGGAAGCAGGTATAGGTCTTGGCATCATCTGATTATAACTGGTATATTCTTTTTCCCAACCACCATGAAGGGCTGAGGCTAAACGGGGAATTAAACCGGCAGGGAATCAAAAATACCATTGCGCCAACCCCCCGGGCTGCCAGTAAAAGCTGTGGGATATCACTGATTGTGCAGGAAACAGATTTGCCGGTTATCAATCAAATCATCCAGGAGCTGTGCATCAATATCGTAAAAACTGTACAACTGCCTGCTATAAAAAATTGGAAATTCAAGGGGTGCTAAAAATGTTTAAAACTGTTGACGCTCGCGGCCTCAGCTGCCCGCAACCGGTAATTTTGACCAAACAGGCTATGAATGAAAATCCCGGTGAAGAAATTGTAACACTGGTTGATAATCCAACCGCATTGGAAAATGTATGCAAACTGGCCGGCAGCCAGGGGTATACTTATGTGGTAGAAACTCAGGGGACAGAAAACCACATTCATATGACTAAACAGGCTGGGGATGAAACTGTTTTACCAGTTACGGCCGGGGATCTGGCTATCATGGTAAAATCACAATATTTCGGGCAGGGGGATGATGAATTAGGTGCCATACTGATCAAGAGCTTCTTTTACACCCTGACAGAAATGGGGCCGGAGCTTAAAAACCTGATCTTTATGAATGGCGGAGTACATCTGACAACAGAAGGCTCTCCCCTATTGGAGCATCTGCAATTCCTGGAACAAAAAGGGGTCCAGATCCTGTCCTGCGGAACCTGCCTGGACTTTTTCGGCCTGAAGGATAAATTAATGGTCGGCCAGGTGACTAATATGTACACTGCCACAGAAATTTTGTTTAGCGCTGACAAAACTCTGGTTTTATAGTTGATCATATAAAACTGCACCAAGCAGTCCAGGACCAATTGACAACTTAATTTCCATGAAGTTCCCCAGGGATATTCGCCCCTCCCCCCTCCTCCTCCCTCAAAGGGGAACCACAGCAAAAGAGGCTGTTCACTGGCGTATTTTACGCTAATGTGACAGCCTCTTTTAATTCCATATTCCTATTTAACAGGGCTTTATTCCTGGCTTTTTGTGTTGCATAATGGGCAGCCAGCCCGGTGATATACTGGGGTGCTCCCCCTACAATTTCCGATGACAAAATCTATTTATAATGATACGATAAACATAAGATCTTCCGTAATATTCTGGCATTAAATGCAATATGCTGGTAATCTTCCGGGGGACTCCTTCAGCACAATATTCATACAATCATTATGACAAATTCCAATCTTACCAACTTCAAAACATCTTAATTTAAGGGAGGTTTTTTTAATGACAAAAGAGCCGGATGAACTTCACCAGATCGATCAGGCGGATATCGATCAGAACAAAGTCATGGGCGGGTTGGCCTACCTTGTTTTCTTCCTGCCTTTGTTATTCTGTCCCGATTCTCGATTTGGCAGATTTCACGCCAACCAGGGTCTGTTATTGCTGATCCTGGGGTTTGGCGGCAGCTTTATCCTGGGTATCATCCCCGTTATCGGCTGGGTGACCCTGCCCTTTTTTGGACTGGGGGTTTTTATTTTAGTAATTTATGGGCTGATCAATGGCTTAAATGGCGATGTTAAAGAACTCCCCTGGTTCGGCCATTTTCGTCTGATCAAATAGTGCTGGACTATTTTGTAAATAAGGA